>SDBT01011119.1_pt1 | contig 14503 bp, 15 predicted proteins | sample 2277101 | NCBI WGS metagenome assembly SDBT01 (sample SAMN10404973, study PRJNA504765) | marine sediment metagenome | isolation source: marine sediment core GS10_PC15, 103 cmbsf | place: Arctic Ocean: Southern Knipovich Ridge | collected 2010
CCTATCTTCTTTAGAAGCAGGCCTTGCAGAACCTTTTCTTTTGGTATGCCTATTTTTTTTGCTACCTTCATCGGAAACTTAATATTAGGTGTGTGGAATACAAAGTAATCTACATCTGAAACTTTCGCATCAATCTCTCTTAATAGTTTTTCTGTTGCTTGTATTGTATGTTTGAAATATGCCTTTTCACCTGTAAATCTTTCTCCATGCAGTGGATATGGCTGCAGGTTTCTTCTCCAGAAGTCAGGCGTATCTGATGTAACTGAAGTAGTATGCTCAATCTCTGCAATTATTTCATCCTTTTTATCACCTACTATAAATGCGGCTCCTCCGGATGACGCAATATACTCAGGGATGCCTTCTCCTGGCTTTGCTTGTGATGTATCTGCTCCTACAGCTAAACCATATTTCACTATCCCTGAAGATACAAGCCCAGTACATATCTGCAGTACTGCGCTTCCAGCCTTGCACGCAAACTCCACATCAGCTGCTGTGTAATTTTCTCCTATTCCTAAAGCATTTCCTATAATAGAAGCATTTGGCTTTACCGCATAGACCTTTGATTCTGAACCGCAATAAACTGCTCCGATTTGTTTTTTATCTATTCCTGCACGTTTTAAAGCATTATATGCAGCCTCTACCCCCAAAGTAACAGAATCTTCATCAATTCCCCCTACAGAAATCTCATCTACCTGAATACCTTTCTTTATTATGTCTGCGTCTCTACCCCACACTCTAGCAATTTCTTCTAATTTTATCCTGTATAATGGAATATAAGATCCATGACCGACGATTCCTACCATAAATTTTTACCCCTATTATTTCAACTTGCTTTTTTAAGTATTGAAGTTGTTATAGTGCCCCCTGTTCCACCTATGTTTTGAGCCAGAGCATATCTTACATTCTTTGGTATTTGCCTTTCACCACATTTTCCCCTTAATTGTTTGACAAGCTCATAAACCTGAGCGAGACCTGTTGCAGAGACAGGATGCCCCTTAGCCTTCAAACCACCAGATGTGTTAACAGGTAATTTTCCATCCAAATTAAAATAACCTTGCTCTATCTTCTTATAAGCCTCACCCTGTTTTGCAAAACCCAAATCCTCATATGCTATTAATTCAACACTTGAAAAGGCATCATGAAGCTCAGCTATATCAATGTCTGAAGGTTCAATTCCAGCTTGTTTATACGCATTCCCTGAAGTAATAACAGTAGCATCCCATGAAGTATTACATTCCCTCTGCCAAACTGGCATATAATCAGTACAACTATCACAACCTGCAATCTCTACATCTGCCTTATCTTTCGAAATGACAGCAGCGGCCGCTCCATCTGCACTAATACTACAATCATAAAGCCTTAATGGAGAGCATACTATTGGGGAATTCTTAATCTGCTCTAAAGTTACCTTTTTCCCATAAAATCGTGCTTTGGGGTTTAGTAAAGCGTTTGAATGACTCTTAAATGATATTAAATCTAAATGATCTGTAGTAGTTTCCGGGTATTTTCTCATATATTCCTGTGCAACTAAGGCATTCTGTGCAGGAAAATTCAGCCCTTCGGTCTGCTCCCATTTACTTTCAGCAGCCATCAGGAATTCATCAGTTATCGCTTCAGATTTGCATGTCATCAATCTGTCAGCTGCAACAACCAAAATATTATCGTACCCTAATTGGTTAGCAACCCATAAAGCAGCCCCCCCACTTCCACAAGCTGCCGGAATCCTTACTATTGGTTTGTTTGTTCTAAACATCGATGACAGCATAGCTGTAAAATGCCTTTGTTTTTCTATAGAAAAAAATAATTCCATGTTCGAGCATACTACTGCATCTATATCATTAAAGCTCATATCAGCATCATTTAGAGCCTCTAAGGCAGCTTCATAGGCCAGAACATAGGAAAACTTACCTGAAATTCCAAATTTTGTCATACCGACTCCTTTTATGTACATTTTAATCTTTCTTGATTAACTTAGAACCTATTGGCTGGCTTATATCTCTCCTTAAGGAATCTAACTCATTGCCAACAAACTTTATCTTGGAAATATTGTATTCCCCAGCACCTAATTTTCCTGCCAACTCCACATAAGGCAACTTTCTCAAACAAAATACCTCCTGTACAGCCTTGTCATGCACTACCGGATTCCTCGCAGTAAATATCAAATTGAAAAATCCTGGCTCGCCATGTTCTGCCGGTCCGTTACCCTGCATTCCAATAGAAGCATCCCCTATAGTGATAAACTTTGGTAAAACCTCAGGCAAAAGAGCTAATGCTCCAACTGCTTTTTTTGGATCTCTCGCAAACTCATCAAATGTTTTCTTAGATAAAAACCTTGTTAAATTCTCAAATGCTCCATCCATTCCCAATACCATATCTGTCTTAATAACCGGCACATTAAATATCAAATCAAAGTTATTAACTAGTTTACTCACTTGAAATGTAAATTCTCTCTCTTTTTTCTCCTCAAATTCTGTTTTAGAAATATCAACATAATTAACACCAAATTTCTTCACTATCGTGTCTATACCAGACTTCTTTGCTGCTTTCTCCAAAGGCACAAAAAAACTTTGTTCTGCTATTGTTATATTCTCTTTCTTAGCCCCCTTATCAATTAAATACTGAATTAAAGCATCAAGAACCTTTGGGTTAGTACAAATCCCAATATAAGAATAACCAGGTATGGCCAAATTAGGTTTAATCAAGATCTTAGTATTTTCATCAACAGAAACATCCCCTATCAATTCTAATGCCTCCTTAACAGCCTCGTAAAAATCATACTTTATCTTAACAACCGCTACTGCATTATCAGATGCGTCTGGCTTATCTTCGTAAACATCCCCTATCTTATAATGAGTCATAGCCTTCTTAGGCATTTTATTACCGTGTTCATCTTCCAATATCAAAACGTTATATGGAACAACAGGATGTAAAGGACAAGGGATATTCACATTTGTAAATCCAACAACCTTTAGTTTATTTCCTATCTGCTTCTTTATCTCTTCTCCGCAATAAAGGCATTTCTCAATAGGATGAATCCATTTTTTATTGCATTTCTCACAAATCCATCTTATTGTCTTTGTCATAAAAATCACCCTGCTACTTTCTTAAATATGTGGACAGTGGTTGTGCCTCCTGCCCCCCCAACATTATGCGTTAGCCCTATCTCAGAGTTATTAACCTGCCTTTCGCCACATCTGGATCTTAATTGATCTACAATCTCAACAATCATTGCTACACCTGTTGGAGATATGGGGTGCCCCCTTGCTTTCAACCCCCCTGAGGTGTTCACGGGCATTTTACCATCAAGAGCAACATAACCGCTTCTAATCAGTTCCTTACCATCTCCTTTCTTACAAAAGCCCAAATCTTCATAAGCTATTAACTCAACTATTGAAAAAGCATCATGCAGTTCTGCCACATTGATGTCCTTAGGTTCTATGCCTGCCTGTTCGAATGCTTCTTTTCCTGCCTTTACTGTTCCATTCCATACGGTCATGTCCTCCCTCTCAAAAGGCGCCAAATAATCTGTGGCTAAAGCTGAAGCTGCTACTTTAATATCAGACTTATCGTTACTTATAACAGCAGCGGCCGCTCCATTTACACTAATAGAACAATCATAAAGATTAAATGGGGAAGCAACAACAGGTGACTTCTTAATCTGCTCTAAAGTTACCTTTTTTCCATAGAACCTTGCCTTGGGGTTCAAACTGCCATTGTGATGATTCTTATGGGCTATAAGCATTAGATCCTCATGGGTTGTACCATACCTTAACATATGCTGTTGTGCAACCAAAGCATTCTGTGCAGGAAAAACCAGGCCTTCTTCCTGCTCCCAAAAATTATCACCTGCATTCATAATCTCCTTTGTTATAATGCGTGTAGGCCCAGCCAGTATCTTATCAACAGCTACGACCAAAACATTATTGTACTTTAGTCTTAAAGCTGTCCAAAAAGCAGCACCACCACCACCGCAAACAGCCGGAACCCTTATTATTGGCATTTTTTTCTTTAACATAGATGATAAAAGCGGAGGGTAATGCCTCTGCCCCTCATCATTAACTTTCGTATCCACTGTAGAAATAACTGCAGCATCAATTTGATCTAACCCGATATCTGAATCATCTAATGCCTGCTGTATAGCCTCGTAAGCCATACTCTGAGTAGTTCTATTATCTACCCCAAACTTAGTCATACCTACACCCTTAACATATTTTTCCATATAACCCACACCCATAATCAGTATATTCTGGTTTTAGGATGTTAAAATGCTTTAAAAAGCTTATGTTTAAGATGAATTGAGATCAATATCCAGGTTCTTAAGAAAGGGGCTGAGTTGGTTTAGGGGTTTTTTGGGCTGCTGAAGGCAGACTATATGTGCGAAGGACTAGAGTTGGGGGCGTTCTATTAAAAGAGCTATAGCGATATATCTAGAACAATAATCTACAAATTAAAATCTTTTACAACCTCCGATTTCTTCTTTATGACATTCCTTTATTAGAAAACATTTCTCATTATCATTCATAAATTCAGGGCAAGGATCAAGAACGGACAGATCTTCATTTTTTATGGCTATTTCCATATTATCAAGAGTTTTTTTCACTTCTTCTAGAATTTGTTTAGTGTCACGAAAAATAACTTCATATACTTGAATATGGTCATCTAGTTCGGGAAATACAGTAAAAATCAGCCCTTTAAATCTTCCATAAGATGCACAAATTATTGCTAGCTCTGCTAATGCGTATCCGCTTGGTTTAGAAGTATATTTCATATCTGAAACTCCACTTATTTTTATTGTGTATGGGACTATCTCTCTGGATTCTTTTGTCGAAGTCTTTAGTTTAAGCCAACGTTGAGCAATATACATTCTTTTTTCTTTTAATAATTTTTTAATATTATTTGCATCTTCTGGTGTCAAATTTAGTCCAAGTTTTCTTACTAAGTTTCCAAGACATGCTAGATACTCTTCCCTTTTACTGTCTGATTTCCATTTGCTTTCTTTTTCTAAATGATTATTTAAGTAATATTTTCTAGGCGCAATGATATCTTTTGTAGAGAAAACCCCTTCCATACTTGAAGATGTTTCTTTTGATTCAATAAGCATATTAGTGAAGGGTTCATCAAAAGATATTTCAATAGCTTTTTTCAATGATTCAGTAGATAAAGGGTCTGTATTCCCACAAGTGCAAGCATTAGATAAATGATACTCGCATCCAGTTTCATAATATCTGCATCTGCCAAGTTTTGAAGGATCTTTTTCTTTAAGTGCTGTTCTTAAGGTAGCAATTCTATCTAATAATAGCTTTTTAATCATTCCAGGATCAAGAATTCTAACTTTGAATGCCCTTAATTGATAAGGGGGAATATTATTCATGAATACCAGATAATTATCTTTAGGATGTTCAGGATGCATAGCCGAATAAAAGGCAAGTTGTTCTAGATCTTGAGGGTATTTCTCTAGAACAATAATTCCTGTCTCAGGTAATTTATCTTTTGTTTTAAACTCTATTAATGAGTCCCTTATTCGATAGTCAACACTACCCCTTACTCCAGGGATATCAACCCATACCCCATCAAGTTTTCCTTCTTCAAAACTAAATGCAGGAAGATTTCTAAACCATGCTCTTGCAATCCTTTCAAGTCTTTTCCCTAAAAATAACTTCCTAGATATTTCACTTGTTTTAATAATCTCCTTCCTCTGACTTTCCCAATAAAATTTAATAGGATTGGTTACATGAGTAACGTAGAAATAATTTTCTGGTATGAACCTAGCGGATTTTTCCTTTTTTATTTCTTGTTTTAATAAGGAGGATAGAGATTCATCTACACGAATAAGTTTTGCAAAAATTTTAAATTTTAATATTGTATCCATATAAGGTGATAATGAGCACATCTATTTATTAATTGTGTTTAAATTTATTAATTCTCGACCGAAGGCAGACTAAATGTCCTAAGGACTAGGGGGGAGTTCCGTTCAATCTAATGAGCGAAGCGTTACGTTAAGAACAGTAGTTAGGGGGCACACTTATAAATTAGAAAGATATATAATAGTGATATCTTATAATGTCTTAAAAGGGGGTTTTGAATAATGTTGAAAAATTATAATTTTCCATCTATAAGGTAGCATATTAGGGGTTTCAATAAAGCAAATTTACAATTAGTATCTAATTAATTCAAAATATATATAAAGGTGTACTACTTCTTTGGAGATTATAAATATAAATGGGTGATTCGAATGTATCTCTTTTTTGATGTGGAGACTACAGGGCTACCTAAAAATTGGAATGCTCCTGTATCTGAGTTAGAAAACTGGCCACGTATTGTTCAATTAGCATGGTTGGAATATGACCTCAAAGGGAATGAACTTTCAAGAGATAATTACATTGTTAAGCCAGAGGGATTTACAATCCCTGAAGAAGCGACAAAAATTCATGGAATAACAACAGAACAAGCAGAGAAAGAAGGAGTTATAATAAATGAGATTCTAAAAAAGTTTTCATCTGCACTTGATAAAGCAAAAATGTTGATTGCCCATAATATTGATTTTGATCAAAATGTCATTGGTGCTGAGTTTTTACGAGCAGACATATCTCATTCTCTTTTTGATATAAAGAAATTTTGTACTATGAAAGAATCAACTAATTTTTGTCAAATTCCTGGCAATTATGGACCTAAATGGCCAAGTCAATCGGAACTTCATAATAAATTATTCAATAGTCCATCTGAAGATGCACATAATGCACTAGTGGATGCAACCATATGTGCAAAATGTTTTTTTGAATTGATAAAAAAGGGCGTTATTAAACATTAGTTAAAGGTAATTCTAAGATTTCTATAAGGTGAGTGGTATCAAGGGGCAATTCAAAAATTGAGTTTAACAATCATCAAACAAACCTCCAAAAATCAAAATAAAGAAACCTACTCACAAAGCTTCAACAACTTCTCCAATTCAGAACTAAAAAACAGAAACATTTATATAACACTTGTAATAATATTATCACATATGTTAAAAAAAGATAACAGAGATAAGGTTTTAAGCATATTTTTTGAAGATCCTCTGCCAAAAGGCATAGGCTTTCAATTAAGGGAAATAAGCAGAAAGATAAGTTTAGCACCAAAATCTGTAAAATTATATTTAGATGAATTTGAAAAAGCAAAGCTGATAAGAAAAGAGAAGCACAGGATACATAATTATCCTGTTTACTATGCTAATAGAGAAGATAATTATTTCAAATTCTTAAAAAGACTTGATATACAAAGAAGAATAAGAGAGTCCGGTCTTCTGGATTATCTACAGGATGTATGTATGCCTGACGTCATTGTCTTATTTGGTTCTGCTTCTAAAGGAGAAGATACAAAAGAAAGTGATATTGACCTATACTTACAATGTAAAGAGAAAAAATTGGATTTATCCAAATACGAGAAAGAATTAAAGCGGAAAATAAACATACTATTTAAAATTAATTTCAATAAGTTGAGTGATGAATTAAAAAGTAATATTACAAATGGGGATAAGCTTAAAGGTTATCTAAGAGTATCATTTCTAAAATGGAAGGAAGTCTAATCAAAATAACACCCAACAAGGAAAAAGCAAAATCTATCCTAAGAATGGTAGAAACCACTTTAGAGATGGTTAAGAACATTAACCTGGATAGATTTGCATCTAATATCACTAAAGAATACTATGAAAGTGTAAGAGAGTTAATGAGCATAATCCTTCTTCTGGATGGCTATAAAACATATGGTGAAGGTGCGCATAAAAGATTGATTGAATATATAAAGAAGAACTACAAGGAGTTTAATGATTATGAAATAGATTTGATTGATAATCTTAGAAATACAAGAAACAAGATAGCGTATGATGGATTTTTTGTGCAAAAGGAGTATATTGAACGAAAAATAGAAGATATAGAAAATATAATTAAGAAATTAAAAGATATAATAAAAGAAAAATTATAATCACTCTTCACACAACTTTAACAACTTCTCCCATTCAGAATTAACATGTGATTGTATCTTCTCGATTATGCCTTTGTTCTCTGGCTTGAACAAATGCTTAAACCGGCCTTGTGTTTTAAGATATTCTTCTACAGGAACATCTTTTGATGGCTTGTAACTTAGCTTATACTTTCCGTTCTCAACTTCGTATAAAGGCCAGAACTTTGATTCAACTGCTAACTTAGCTATCTCTATTGTTTTATCTGAAGGATATCTCCATCCTAAAGTACATGGCTGCAATACTATCAAAACCTTTGGGCCTTTTATGCTGAAGGCTTTTTGGGCTTTATTTGTTAAATCTATTAAGTTTGAAACAGAAGCCTGCGCAACATAAGGTATATTATGGGCTATGCATATCTTTGCAAAGTCTTTTCTGAATTCCTCTTTGCCCTGATGGGCTTTTCCTACAGGCGCTGTTGTTGTTGAAGCACCAAATGGAGTAGCAGAGCTGCGTTGAATTCCTGTGTTCATATAAGCATTATTATCATAGCAAACATAAAGGAAATCATGGCCTCTTTCCAAAGCGCCAGAAAGACTTTGTAATCCAATATCATATGTTCCTCCGTCTCCGCCAAAAGCTACAAATTTTATGTCATCTTTTATCTTTCCTTTTTTCTTCAATGCTCTATATGCACTTTCAACTCCGGATATTGTTGCTGCAGAGTTTTCAAAAGCTGAATGTATAAATGGTAGATTCCATGAGCTAAAAGGATAGATTGTTGAGGTAACTTCCAGACAGCCAGTTGCGCAGCTTGTTACAATTGGTTTATTTGTTGAAGATAGTACAGCTCTAACTATTTGAGGGAAACCACAGCCAGAGCAACTTCTATGGCCTGGGGTAAATTTCTTATTCTTCTCTAAGTTTTGTGCTAATTCTTTTATGTTCATTTTCTTAGTCCAATATATGTTGTGCCCTTTAATTCGCTTTTTAGTAGTTTGTTGAATATATCTTCAATATCGCTTTCATATATATTTCTTCCACCTAAACCAAATACGCAGCTATGTAATGAAGGTTTTTTCTTTAGGTCGTATAATGCATTTTTTATTTCTCCATATAAGGGAGCATTTGCGCCGTATGAGGCAGACCTGTCTAATACAGCAACTGAGCCTGCATTTTGTAAGGCTTTCATTACTTCATTGTAAGGGAATGGCCTGAATAATTTAATTTTTAATAAGCCTACTTTTTTACCTTGTGCTCTTAATTTTTCAATAACTGCTTTTGTTGTTCCGGCTGTTGAATTCATTGTAACAATTACTGCATCAGCATCATCCATCCTGTATTTTTCAAAATAGCCATATTTATTTCCGGTTATCTTGGAAAGCTCTTTACCAACTTCAAGGTAGGCTTTCTTTGCTGCTTCCATTGCAGGTATCTGCTGATGTTTTGTTTCGAAATAATAATCCTGTAATTGCAATGGTCCGTAGGTAACTGGATTCTTTATATCCAATAATGGCTTATTGGCTTTATGTTCACCAACAAATTTCTTTATTTTTTCGTCTTCATATACTGTTATATTTTCTACGCCGTGTGATGTTATAAATCCGTCTAGATTAACCATCACAGGCAATAAAACATCTTTTCTTTCAGCTAGTTTAGAGGCCAGGAACATATTTTCGTATGCTTCCTGTCCATTTTCACTAAATAACATAATCCATCCCTGGTCTCTAGCTCCCATTGCATCTGAGTGGTCGCAGTGGATATTAATCGGGGCAGACAGGGCTCTATTAGCTACTGCCATTACTATTGGCAATCTTAAGCCAGAAGCTACACCTAATATCTCCCACATTAGGGCTAATCCTGCTGAAGCTGTAGCTGTCATTGCCCTTGCACCTGCTGCTGATGCTCCTACACAACATGACATTGCAGAATGTTCTGATTCTACTCTGACTAATTCTGAATCTACCAGACCATCTGCATGAAAATCAGCAAACTTCTGCATTATAATAGTCTGGGGAGTAATCGGGTAAGCTGCAACTACATCTGGATTAATCTGCTTCATTGCTTCTGCAACAGCTTCTCCTCCGGTAATTGCTTTTATTGTTGGCATTTTCAAAATGATTTATACCTCCTTAAATCCCAAAAATCATAACCTATGATTGAAATATAAATGAATATTGGAACTAATGCAAACAAAGGATAAAAAACATTAATTTTTAATGACAAGGTTATAAAGGAAATCTCAAACAATAAAGCAGTACTTAACATTAAAAAACCAGTTGTTATATGGCCAAGATACCTGTCAAATATCTTATTCAGTTTTGATTTTTCATAACTAAAACTAAAGTTTCCAAATAATGCAGCGACTAATATCAGATTTGCAAATAATAATATTGAATCATAACTCTTTGGATCTACTGAAGATAAAAATTTAGTAATAGGATTAATACATAAAAGTGCAATAACTATTATTAATATATTCTTAATTATATTTTCAACTAATAACTTATTCTTCATTTTTCCAAAAATTCCTCCTCTTCTTTCATTTTAATACATTTAACAGGGCATTCTTTTGAGCATATACCGCATCCTTTGCAATACTCTAAATCTATCTTCCCCCTTTTACCATCTTTTATTCCAATACAATTCTCAGGACAGTAAACAACACAGAACATGCAGTTAATGCATTTTGGTTCATCAACTATTGGCCTGAAGCTTTTCCAATCTCCTGTTTTAAAATGTTTACTTGAGCCAGCTTCTTCTATAAGTCCACCTATTGGGATATCTTTACTTCCTCTTTGCTTTTTAAAAAACCAGTCTTGAGTCATATTGAATCATAGGCTTTTTTTACGCCTTCTATTGTTTTGTTTGTTTTGTCTTCTCCTAGTTTTTTTAGGAATTTATGTTTTATGCTGTCAAATATTGCTTCTAAGGGTATAATATTTGTGGCTTTTACTAAGGCCCCTAACATGGGAGTATTTGGTAGATTTTTTCCTACTGTGTCTATTGAGATTTTTGTTGCATCAACACAATAAATCTTTCCCTGAAAATTTGTTTTTTTCTTTATGTCTTCTATAGATTCGTTTGTGTTAACTATCAAAACGCCATCATTTGTTAAGCCTTCTGCAACATCAACCGGGCCAACTAATGTTGGATCTATAACCATAACAACGTCTGGATTAACAACAGGAGCATATGTTTTAATATGTTTATCAGAGATTCTGGCATATGCTTTCATAGGGGCTCCTGCTCTTTCAGGGCCATATTCTGGGAAGGCCTGTATGTGTTTTCCTTTGCTAAGTCCTGCTTCTGCTATAAATTGGGAAGCTGTTTTAGCACCCTGGCCGCCCCTTCCATGTATTCTTATTTCAAATATATCTTTCATTAGTAAAATAAGGAAAATACTCATATAAAAATGTTTGTTTTTGATTAATATCAAAACGTTTATATATTCAGAATGAATAAATGAATATTATGTTAAATCTTAAAAAGGATACTGAGAAATTTGCAAAGCAAATTTCTGGTATCTCTTAGAAATATAAAAATTCCATGAATTTTTATGTCATAAAAAACCCAAAGGATTTTTTATAAAAAATGAAATTTTTTCAAAGAGAGATAAAAGACATTCATAGGTTTAATCATATAGTTCTTATTCTGGCTCAGCAGGGTTTTGGGCATTTGTTTGATAAGATTAAATTAAGGAAGTTATTCAAGAGAAAGGGAGCAATTGAGCCAGAAAGATTAAGAAAAACACTGGAAAAATTAGGTCCGACGTTTGTAAAACTGGGGCAGATATTGAGCTTAAGGCCAGATTTGGTTCGAAAGGAGTATGTTAAGGAGTTGGGAAAACTTCAGGATGAGGTGCCTCCTTTTTCCTATAAAGAGGTTGAGGAAATAATCAAGAAAGAGCTGCATAAGCCAATAAACAAATTATTTTCTTCATTTAGCAAGAAACCAATTGCTTCTGCTTCTATATCCCAGGTTCATAAAGCGAGGCTAAGGAACGGTATGACAGTTGCGGTAAAGGTACAAAGGCCTGATTCAAAAGAGATAATGGATACAGATATTGAGATAATGTTTTATATTGCAAAATTGTTGGAAAAACATTCTGAAAAGATAAGGAGGTATAAGCCAGTAAAGATTGTGCAGGAATTTAAAAAGTGGACAGATAAAGAGCTTGATTTCAGAATAGAAGCAAAGAATGCAAAGAGATTTTATAAAAATTTTAAGGGAAATAATAAGGTTAAGATTCCAAAGGTGTTTGACAGGTATTCCAGCAAAAGGGTACTGACCTTGGAGTTTATAGATGGTATTGAACTGCATAACATAGGTAAGGTCAAAGGTAAGAGAGGTTATGATATTAAGGAGATAATAAAAAATGGTTTTGATTTGATACTAACGCAGGTTTTTATAGATGGTTTTTTTCATGCAGATCCTCACCCCGGAAATATACTTGTACTTAAAGGTAATAAAATTGGATTAGTTGATTTTGGTATTGTGGGTTATTTTGATGAAAATTTAAAGCGGAAATCTATTGAGCTTTTCTATGGCCTTGTTGAAGAGGATATGGATGCCATTGTTGATACGTTTTTGGATATGGGTCTTATAAAAGAGGGGGAAACAAATATAGAATCGTTCAAAAATGATGTAAGGAAGGTTATTGAGCCATTACAAAAGAGCTCTTTAAAGGATGTTAAAATAAGCTATGTATTAGAAGAGGTGCTGGATATTGCTCTAAGGCATCGTGTTAAGATGCCTGTTGACTTTGTTTTGTTTGGGAAGGCATTGGTTGAGATAGAAGGGGTAGCGTTAGAGTATGATCCTGATTTTAAATTTGTAGAGAGTTCCAAGCCATTTATAGAAAAATTGATAAAGAAAGAAATCAAGCCTGTAAATATGGCGAAGGATCTTATGAAAAATTTATTGAAATACGGGAAATTATTCAGGGAGTTGCCTGATAAGTTAGATGCTGCCTTAACAAGGATACAAAAAGGAAGTGTAAAGGTAGATATCGAAGACACTGATATAAAAAGGTTAGGGAGTGATATTGATAAATCCAGCAACAGATTAACTTATGGCATAATAATTGCTGCTTTTCTGGTTACTGGTGCTTTATTGGCAAGTGTAGGAAAACCAGTTTTAGGGGGTTTTTCATTAGTTTCCTTAATTTGTTTTGGAATGGCGCTTATTTTTGCTATATTTTTATTTGTATCGATAAAAAAAGAAGGAAAGTAAGTATTGAGCTCTGCTCAATACTTTGGACCTCCCCACTAGCGTGGAACTAAATTGAATTTCCCGCCCCAACGGTGGAAGTGAGAGGCACACAACTAAGTCAATATATAAAGAGGTGAGAAAAATGGCAGATATAATAAAAAAGGGCTTGTTAACAGCAATAGGTACTGCAAGTATTGCTGCTGCAAAGGCAGATAAGATTATGAAAGGCATTTCTAAGAAGGGTTTGATAAGCACAAAGGATGCAAGAAGTTTGGTTAAGAGATTGGTTAAAGAGGCTGAAAGAGAGAAAAAAAGGGTGCAGAAGATTATTTCTGAAGAGCTAAAAAAACAGGTAAAGAAGACAAGGCCAATTGTGAAGAAGGGAAAGAAAGCTGTTTCTAATGTGAGTAGAAGGGTAAAAAAAGCCAGGAAAAGAGCAGAGAAAAGGGGAAAACAGATTGTCAGAAAGGCAACAAGAAGATTAAGATAAGATGCCTTTAGCTGTTACCCATGTAATCTTAACTATAGTTTTGGTAGATTTATTTAGAGATTACATTATGAAGAAACATAAGAAGTATCTAACATTACATACAATACTGATTGCAGGGATTGCAGGGTTATTGCCTGATATTGATGTTCCTATTAACTGGTTATTGGGTTTTTTTGGTTATTCTTTTGATATTCTGAAGCATGGCGGGGTAACGCATACGGCATTTTTTGGCCTGATTTTTTTAGTAGTTGGGTTTATTTTTTTGAAGATGAAAAAGCATAAAATGGCCACTTATTTTTTTGTAATAACATTTGGGGTTTTGTTTCATGTATTTTTGGATTATTTTTTTGGTGGTGGCGCTTATGAGGGAGTAATGTGGTTATGGCCAGTGTCATCACATGCATTTAATCTTCACTTACTGAGGCAATTAGGCATAATGAATTTACCTGCAGCTATTGATGCTGTTATATTATTAGTGTGGTTGTGGCATGAAGAAGTAAAACATAAGATAAGTGATTTCATATAATTCAAACCGATGTTCGGTTTGAAGTACTATGATAAGAAAATGTGAAGCATTTTCTATTTTAATTTATTAAATGAGAAAATTGCAACAACAACATAGGTACTAAAAAATTCCTTCGGAATTTTTTGTATCCCGTTCGGCTTCGCCTCAGGGACTTCAAACACGGTCATTTTTGAGTGGAACGCCATAAAATGCTTCGCATTTTAATGCCACTCAAAAATGCCCTACTCCAAAAGGATTTTTCCGAACTTCGTACTAAAAAAATACTACGTATTTTTTTGTACGCCGCTCACTTCGTTCGGGCGTAACGGAAAAATCCTCTTCAGTCGTGTTCTCACTCAGG
>SDBT01011120.1_pt1 | contig 14503 bp, 13 predicted proteins | sample 2277101 | NCBI WGS metagenome assembly SDBT01 (sample SAMN10404973, study PRJNA504765) | marine sediment metagenome | isolation source: marine sediment core GS10_PC15, 103 cmbsf | place: Arctic Ocean: Southern Knipovich Ridge | collected 2010
GACACTAAAAAGTATGGGTGGCATTCCAGTGCTACTGATAAAAACGAGTTGCTCATGATATATGATCGGGTCATGGCGCATGGTGGCTTTATAAACCATTCTGAATTTGCCTTGGAAGAGGCGACGTACTACATACATTTCCCAGACGGGTATATCGGCCCCGCTGAGTTGGTGCAAGAAAATGCGTCGGCGAGGAAGACTCACGGCGATTGCGTTATAGCCGATGCTCTGACACTTGAAGAGGGTAAGGTCGCCACTCTGCCGACAAAAGCGCAGGGCGTAAGACCCCCGGTTAATTCTACCGGGTACAGGATGGCACAGGCATTGAAAAAGCGTGCGAATATAAAAAATAGTTCGCGGACACGTAGACGACGTTATGATTTTCGGATTCAGCCATGATAGAAAGAGTTAGTCCAAAGAAAATTCAGGAAGTTGTAAGTGCTGGATTCAGGCGCATGGAAGTTTTCAGGCGTACAAGGGCCATGTTCCTGAGAGAATATGCTGGGCAGTATTATACTAAGCGGCATGGCTATACTGGGGATCAGCCCATCAACTTGTTATTCTCGGCCATACGTTCGATAGTGCCTACGATTGTGAGTAAGAACCCGCGCAATCATGTAGCGACTGATCACTTGCAGTATAAGGAATACGCGGAATTGCAATCTCTTGCGCTGGATAAGATCGCGTCGAGGGTAAAGCTGAAGGAAGTCTTGCGTGCGTGGGTAGTGTCGGCCATGTTCAGTCTCGGAATCATACGTACTGGTATTTCAGCGAGTGACGGCGGGATACTGGTAGACAACCAACTCATCGATCCTGGTGACATATATGTAGCCTTGGTCGATCTCGATGATTTTGTTTTCGATCCGTTGTGCAAGAGCCTGGCCGAGTCTTCGTTCCTTGGGAACAGGACGAGTGTGCCGCGGCAATTCTTGCTTGACAACGATTTGTATGACCACGACTTAGTAATGAAGCTACCGTCAGCAACTATGGTGGACATGAATGGCGACCGCAAGGCCGCAGCGGAACTGTCAAGGATCGGCAGTGGTGCTTTCACAATGAAAGACCTGCAAGATTTGGTTAATGTTGTTGAGTTATGGGTTCCTGGTGCAGACGCGCTTGTGACTATTCCCGATCCTCGGGAGATCACGTTCGACAAGTATCTCGGCATAACAGATTATTACGGCCCAAAGACAGGGCCTTACCACTTCCTGAGCTTTACACCTCCGGTAGAAGGCAACCCGATGCCGGTGGCTCCGGTCAGTTTGTATTTTGATCTTCATGTAGCGGCTAACAAAGTCTTCACGAAGATTCTTGATCAGTCCGATGCTCAGAAAGATATACTGCTGTACAAGACTTCACATGCTGATGTAGCGCAGGATATTCTTGATGCACGCAACAATGAAGCGATAGGGGTTGAGGACCCCAAAGCTGCTGTAACGGTGTCGTTCGGTGGGCAGAACAAGGGCAACGAGCAGATGCTTGCACAGTTGCAGGTGTGGTTCAATTACATGTCTGGGAATCCTGATCAGATGGCCGGTCTTGGCAGTAGCTCAGAGACGGCGACGCAGGCGAATATCCTACAGTCTAACGCCATGATCTCAATTGAAGATGCGAGGGAGAGGCTGTACGATGCTACTGCTGGTGTTAGCCGTGATTGTGCGTGGTATTTACACAACGACCCCATGCTTGACATGGTGCTCGCGCGCAGAAAATCTGGTATGGAACTGGAACAGATTATACTGACTCCAGAGCAAAGGCTTGGCGATGTTGAGGACTTCGTATACAAGATCATACCGAAGTCGATGTCACGCCTGGACCCGGCCATACGTTCAAAGCGCATGATGGAATTCATGACTAATGTGGTCCCGGCCCTGACCAACACCGCTATGATAATGTTGCAACTGGGTATGCAATTCAATTTACAGCGTGCGCTTACATTGGCGGCCGAGGAACTTGAGATCGGTGACGCCATGCAAGAAGTTTTCATCGATCCTGAGTACCAGCAAAAGTTAGAAATGTATATGATGCTGCATCAGGGCGGAGGTGGGGATAGTGCCGGTGCTGGGACTCCTGGCTCCACACGCAAGGCTGGCCCTATGAGTGGCCAGGGCATCATGCAGAATAATGGTTTCCCAATGAAACGGGACATAGCTTCACCTGGGCAGGACGCTAATGCAGCGGCTCAGAGTGGTGCCGATTCTTCACAGTCAGCAGGTCAAGGAGTTTATTGATGGCAGCGAAAAAAGAAAAGACGCGGGCTGAAAAAGCTCGTAAGGTGATTAAGGAATTGGATAAGTTAAGGAGAATGCCGAAGATCAAAGCTCCTGCTAAAAAGAAAGTAGCACCTGAGAAAGAATCCCTGGTGTCGAAGGTGGGGAAGAAATTGCGTGCTGTTTTTTATGGCGACAAAAAGAAACCCGTAACGACTATGGGCAGGACTCGTGCTATTAAGCGTCAGATGGGGACCGCCGCGAAGGGGATAAAGACTGATTATGAGAAAGAAACAGCGAAGAAGGCTAAAGGCAGTTCACATAATTCACATGGCTCTTCAAAAGGTGGTTACTAATGTTTACTGACGCGTGCCTTATATGTTACGACGGAGAACACGGGGACATAGTGAAGGTCAATCGTGTAGACGAAGATGATCCGATCTGCCCCATCTGTGGCGAGCCTAAGTATCTTGTGTATACAAAGCAGGGTTCAAACATCAGTGGAGATTACGAGCACATATCAGATTCCCTGGCCATAAATCCGTCACAGGAAAAAGCGCATCGGAAGTTGTTCCCCAAGGTGGACGTTCTCCCGGATGGCCGGTTACGCTTTAATTCAGTACGAGTTCAGTCCGACTATTTGAAAGCAACGGGATTTGTTAAAGTCCCGCAGAAGATAAGGTAACTCGATAGCTACGGGTGAAATGTAAAAGCACCCCTAACCCTAATGAGAGGTACTATGATGGGAAAAGAAGTTGGAGGGACAGAGACAGTTGACGAACAGGTAACGGAAGAAGCCGTATTCAATGAGGCTGAACTCGTTGACGCCGTACAGGCCAAGCTCGATCTACTGAACGGCGACACACCTGACACGGATGAGGAAGAGCAGGAAGAGCAGGAAGAGAAAGAGGAACAAGAAGAGCAGGCAGACGACGAGGAATCTACCCCTGAAAAGACTGGTGATGACGACGATGCCAGCCAGGCAGATGACGACGATTCTACCCCTGAAGAAAAAGCAGAAAAAGCAGAAAAGGCGGCGAAGGATGCCGCTGGTGACGAGGAAGAAGTTTCGCTGCCTGATGCGTATTCTCGTGCAGCGGTACATCAGGGATGGACGCCTGAAGAGGTTAAGAAGTTTTTTGAAGCTGACCCGGAGTTGGCTATCAAGACACTTGCCAAGATTCATGAGTCAACGAACAAGCTCTCGGCAGATTTTGCGAGCCTGGGCCGTGCAAGCAGGGAACCGGCAGATAAAACCACCGATCACATGACCGCCACGGAGGCTAATGCAGCAGCTACAGCCGGGGACAGTACTGAGCTTGCCGCGATCAAGGAAGAGTATGGGGCGGATAGTAGCGTTGCCAAGATGTTCGAGTCAATGCAGGAACAGCTTGCATCGAGCAAGACAGTGGCATCGACCCAGCAGAACGAGGCAGTGACGGAGCAGCTTGACGAAGCTACCGCGACCTTGATCGATCAGTTTTTCTCCGATCCTTCCATGAAGTCGTATGAAGATTTTTACGGCGAGGGTAAGGACGCAGCGAAACTGACCCAGGGACAGATAGATGAACGCTGGAAAGTAATGGACATGGCGGACAGTATCATTCTCGGCTCGAAGGCGCAAGGTCGTAATGTAACTGTTCAAGAAGCTATGGACATGGCGCATCTGTCTATTAGTGAACCCGTCCGAGAGCAGGCAGTACGTAATGAATTGAAAGCGAAAATTGTAAAGCGGTCAATGGGATTGACGCTTAAACCAGCAAAAACAAAACAGGTACAGCCCGATAAGGATGCTAAGCTGACGCAGGAGCAGATGGAAAGTAAAGTCGGCGCAGGGCTAAAGAGTATTTTTCATTAAGAGGGAGTGAACTATGGGAGTTAAAAATGCGGATTTAGTAGACTTAATCGCAACAACGATCAACGATTTACCCAACCAGACCTTTGAGGTGGGCTGGGATAATCAGGATTACGAATTTTGCAGGATTTACCAGAACGAGCGCATGGTAATTGATGGCGGTACTCAGATCGAGCGAAAGGTCATGCTTGATAACACCGGCAACGCCAGATACAGGCGTTCTTTTGACACGGATACTCCGACTGTCGGTGACGTGATCCACACGATCAAGGTTCCGTGGACTCAGATCGGCACCAATTACTCGTGGGACAAGTTCGAGATTCTTCAGCAGAAGAATTCCGCTAAGGGCTTCATCAGCCTGATGAAAGTCCGGCGAGTGGATGGTCTGTGGTCTTTGGCCAATCTCATCGAAGAGCGGGCGTGGAAGACTCCGACGAACGCCACGGATGATCTCTTTCCGTTTGGTGTGCCGTACTACCTGAAGTTCAAGAACGCTGCCGGATCGGTTAATACATCTTCCGGTTTTGTGGGCGCGACCATTGATTTTCAGGATAGCACTACGAGTACCGTATGCGCGGGCATTGACAGTGCCGCCGAAACAAAGTGGCGTAACTACGCGGCTCTGTATTCGCAGATCGACAACAGTGTGCTGAAGGCTTTCAGACTGGCGTTCATGTTTACCAGATTCAAAGCCCCGCTGTTCGTGAAAGACCCGTCCGACAAGAGGGTGGGTGCCAAGAGAGTGTACACCGACTTCGATACAGTCGCACGCCTTCAGGACTTGGCGGATCAGCGCGACGATTCCCATCGCGGCAAAGACATCCTTGGCAACCTCAAGATGGACGACACTGGCCTGGTTTTCATTAACCGGCTGCCAGTTGTTCCGATCCCGCAGTTGAACGGTGCCTCCAACACGCCGATCTATTGCATTGACTTCGCCAAGTTCATCCCGTATGTCCATGACGGCTACTGGATGGAAGAGGGCGAGCCGATGACGGATCGTGGCCAGCATACCACGTTCACGGTGTTCCTGGATGGTGCGCACAATAACCTGTGCCTGAACCTCCGAGAAGCTGGCTTCGTGCTGCATAAGGCGGCATAGTTTTAACCGAGTACATCCTGGGAGGCGACGTGCTTCCCAGGATAAATTTTAATCCTTATAACCCTGATATGTCAGGGAAGGAGAAAACGAATGAGTGTAGTAACTTACGGAACAAAGGACACAGCCCCAGTAGGCGGACCCAGCCCTATTATCTGGGCGGATCACCCATCGGTAGTTGTGCTCAAAGACCCTGGCAAGGGCATCCATTTTATGGAAGACTTTATCATCGCGATTACTGATCTCACTGCGACTGGTGTGTTACCAGGCACGCCGTTTACACTCGTGGATGATGGAGGCGATGGATACGCCACAGTGGACACCACTGCCTATGATAACGAGCATGGCGTTATCCTGATAGAGCCTGATGGAGAGACGCAGTTTGATGAGGCTTACCTCGTAAGTCAGCTTCTTTACAACAAACTGCAACTCGGCAGTAATCGAAAAATGTGGTTTGAGGCGAGACTCAAACTTGAGGACATCACCGCTGATCTGTCACTCATCTGCGGTCTCGGCGATGCTACGTTACTGGGTGGTTCCGCGGTAATTCAAGAGAGCGCAACTCCTACCACTATCGAGAGCCGGGATTTCGTCGGCTTTGTCGCGTTTACTGATGGCACAAAGATACATGATATCGATGCCATCTATCACGAGGCGGGGGACTCTGCTGTCACCCAGGTAAAGGATGCCGCATTCTTACAGGCGTCGTGGGTAAATGACACCTACGTAAAGCTGGGTCTGAAGTATGACGGCGAGCGGTTTTTGACCTACTACATCAACGGTGTTGAGGTTGGTAAACTCGATGTTGACGACTTCGCATCGAACACCGCTGATCAGATTGCGCCTCTCGGTATCATCCTCGGAACTATGGTAGGGGATGACCCTGGTAGTGCTGGCGATGCTAAGTATGTAGGCATCGACTGGATTCGTTTCGCATGTGATCGGAATCAGGCTTCGTAGTAGTAAGTTTTTTGGGTCCGGCCCAGCTTTCCTTCAACAAGGGGTGAGCGGGTCGGGCCATTATTAACTTTGATCTTGTTGAAGGGAAAATGTTATGAAGACAGAAGCAGTGAAAAAATTCAAGCTGGATTTGAGTGCGTATGACATACATCCTATGGAGCGTAGGTTAGTGAAGAGTGAAGAAGGCAAGGTGGTCACGCCTGAATACGAAATGGTTGAAACAACCCTGCCCTACCCACTTCGTGAGAATTACTCATGCTGGTTGCGCACGGCTGGAATGTTCAGGAATGTCGAGGACGTAGCTGAAGCTGTTTGCCTGGCTAAGCAGATAAGGAATGCGGAAGCTGATTTCCTCATTCTTGATGAGAAAGAAGTCTCCGTTATGCGGATGGTGATCGACAAGCATCTTAATCTCGCCGCAGATGGCAAGTCTAACCTTGGCGGAGAACTACACGAAGAGGCTATATGTCGTGTAGCCAATATGGAAGAAGTGGAGAACTAAGATGTCGGAACCGACGACTGCAATAAGTTTCTATGGCCTGCTTTTGCGCGTGGCTGAGAAATCGGGTATGGCGTATTACGGTAGCACGGGCCAGGGTAAGGCTCTTATACCGATTGACGTTTTCAACCTGGATAAAACCAAGCGTATAGTCAACGACGGATTCCGTTTGTTTGACTCTACTACGCCCCCGCGCGGCTGGAACTGGAAGAATCGTATTGCGTCAGTCCTACTTTACCCTGACGGCGATGGGGACGACAACATTGATTCTGATCCAGCACGATATCTGTTGCCAGCAGACTTTGGTGGGCAGCACAGTGGGCCGATCTCCTACGCCAAGGATACTAATCATGGAGACTTTATTGAGTGGGTGAGCGAGGCGCACATCCGTAAGTGGCGTGCTGTTACGGTGATCACTGGCTATCCTTTGAGAGCAGCGGTACTACCGGCTGAGCCAACTGCGGGTGTTCTTGGTGCGTCAAGGCGGTGGGAGCTTTTCTTGGACCCTTCGCCGGTAGCCGCAGATACGCTCTTGTTCCCATATACGTCGTATTTTAACGGCATGGATGCGGAGGCTGGAACTGCAACTGGTGGTGGGGCCACTACACTCGTGGACTCGGACAGGACAGAGGTGGATGACTACTTTAATACTTGGGTTATGACAGTCATCGCCGGTAAGGGTCTCCACGAGACCGCCACGATTACCGATTACGAAGGGTCATCGGGCACGTTCACTTTCTCGGCCTTGTCTGGTGCTTCTACACCGGATACGACGACAGTGTACTACGTAGAACCGGCAGCTAATTTGCATCCGGCTGGGGTGAAATTCGATAACGCGATCATCGCGGCTTGTTACGCTGAGGCCGAAAAACAGATCGAAGAAATAAATGAAGGTGCGGTAGAGTTGTTCTACAAGATTCATATACCGCAGGCTCATGTTACAGACTCTTTATCGCGACCGCGTAAGTTGCGAGGCAAGGATCAGCCGGTCCGTGAAAGAACTTGGTTGAATGTTACCACGGACCACGATCTTTAATGTTAATCAGCCCTGACGGATTGGGGCAGTGCAGTCATGGATGGCAGAAAGGAAAGTAAAATGGGAAGAAACAGATTTACGCTGCCGTTCGATCTGCATAATATGCAGCCGGGTCCGGCAGGAGTAGCGGCAGTACAGGTCATTTACAAGAGCGAGGATGGTATATTGCAGGCGTATGGGGTAACTGTACCCGCAGATGGCACTTCTGGTTACGCCATCGGCTGTATATTCCAGCACGTCGATGGTGGCGGTGGGGCCACTGCTTACATAAATGAGGGCAGTGGTACAGTTTCCGATTTCAACCTGGTAATTACGGAAGACAACATAAGTGCTCAGATGGCTGTCCAGTATGATCTCGGCTATGGTACTGCTGTCGGTGCTGGGCCAAGTCCTCTGATATGGGCCGATGCGCCAGTATTGGAAGTAATGTTGGACCCCACCGCAGGCTTTCTCTATTTTAACGACTATCTTGGTACGATAGATGTTACTACAGCGGATGGCTACGTGATCACGGGGGTTACGACTGGCGGGATTAGTCCCGTAGTTGACGAAGACGGCGGGGTGTTGCTGGTGGACTCACAGGGTAATGCCACTGCTGATGACGGAGTAAACGTACAGCTTTCTAACTGTATGTTCAAACCTGTTGCTGGCAGGAAAATTTACTTTGAGGCCAGGGTGAAGATGGTGGATACTGGCGACGATCAGTATTTCATTGGTCTTGCCGGGATCGATACAACGCTTATCGCTGCTGGGATCATGGATGACGTTGTTGATAAGTGTGGCTTCTTCAGGATCGCGGCTTCAACGGCTGATAAAATCTCTTCGATTGCGTCGAGGACAACTGAAGATGACGCAACGGCAGATGTAGGGGACATCGTGGATGCTACCTATGTCAAGCTCGGATTCGTTATCGACGGCCTAACATCGGTAAAGTTTTACGTCAACGGTGTGCTCGTAGAAACTGGTGTGACTACAGCGGCCATACCCAATGCGGTAATGGCATTGTCTTACGTGGCACAGGTCGAGCAGACTTCAGCCGATGCCGAGTTGAGCATTGACTGGGTTCGCGTACTTCAGACTGGAGCCAGGTCGTAAACAGGTATTTAAGGTAGGGGGCTTCGCGCCCCTCGCCTTTTTGGAATTATTATGGCGTTTTTTGAGCGTTGGACAACTAATCCTACGAGTGAACAAGGGAATGTTTCTACGGGCTTGGGGTTTCTAACCGGCACGCTTAGTATCTTCACCACGCCGACTTTTGAGTTTGGCACAAGGGTTGATTGGATACTTGATTCTGTAACAATCGATACGGATGTTAGTGTAAACCCTGTTGCCCATACGGGCGGTTTTGGTACATTGCCAAATAAAACTGTGAAAGCAGAGATAAGCCCTGCGTTAGCAGATGACACTTATTTTTCTTTTTCTTTTACTATAACAGGAAGATATTATCCTTCTGATGACCCACTTGCATTCACCTCGCCGACTATTGAATTTACAACTGCCGATGAGTTTGCGGCTGCTCCCATATTGACTGAGCCAGCAGATGAAGAAACTGGCGTGACCCTGAACCCGCTTCTGTTGAAACGTATGGCATGGGAAGATGGTGAGGAAACTGATGTCGATCCGTATACAATGCACTTTTCTGTGGACGGCGGGTCCGTATTTGTGCCGGAAGACAGCCGAATAAGATACAGCATACTGGCACTCAGAATGAACCTGGGGGTGCATCTTGATTATGAAACAACTTATTACTGGTTTGTTAGGAAAGACCTCGGCGGCGGAAGTTTCATTGATTCTGAGATATCGTCCTTCACGACAATGGCCTACGCCCCCCCGGCACCTTCAACACGAACAAGACCACCATACGAGGGCGGGGCAGATATAACCGTTCCGACTGGTGAGAATAATATGATAACAGTACAACGCTTAATAGCGATTGGACGGAATAAATTTTTCTATGAGGATGTCTAATGGGTAGACCATTGAAATTACAGTTCCCGCTATTCGGATTAAACAAAGGCCGCGCGGCATCTGGACAGCCGTTTGCTACGGCTTCTAACATGAACAACGTGCGACTGTACGATGTTCTGGATAAGCGTGCGCGCGGCGGTCAACGCCCTGGCCTTGAGGAATGGGGAAATAAAGACCAGATAGGTGCTGCCGATAATCCAGTAGTGGCAATGTGCGTGGTTAGTTCAATACTCTAAGGAATGTAATGGCTATTTCACTTGCAGAATATGTTAACAAAAAGCGCCTTGTTGCTATTGGCAATAATGAGTTATGGTACGAGGATGTTATGGCTGCTGGAACAATGGTAGAACTGGTTGCTGCGAATGGTGACATGGATACGACCGATCAACTTAATGTGTTTGAGGCGTACCAGAAGGCGCTTGTAGTTAACGGGGAGAATCTAAAAGTAGCCGATTTCGGGAATGTTAAGCTCACGCATTCAGCACTCGGGACTGCTCATGCGCATGGTGACATACTCACGCAAGATCAAGGTGGCGGCAACATAGCTTTCATGGTAGTCGATTTCACTAACACCGCGAAAACTCTGACGTATGGATACGCGTATTACGCGGGCAGTGCTACAGCATTCGATGCAGTTACGGCAGTTACCGGGTCTGGTTCTGGGAGTGGGTTTACGCCTTCGGCTGTCACTGATCCCCCGCATTGGTATGATTGGACAGTATACCCAGGTGGCGCATCTGGGGCAATGCCGAATAAAGCCTATCTCGGCTGTCTCTACCTTGGACGCCCAGTCTTATCCGGCGACCCAGAAGCTCCGAATCAATGGTACATGGGGCGGCAGACTGACATCTGGGATTGGGCATACCTTGCTAATGATGCAGGTTCGCCAGTGAGGGGCGGCAACGCTGATCTTGGAGAACTCGGAGATATTGTCCGATGCCTGGCTCCATACAAAGACGACTACCTTGTCTTTGGCTGTGCGAGTAGTATATGGATCATGTTCGGTGATCCGATGGCTGGTGGAGCATTACGAGAATTATCCTTGACGACCGGAATCTTTGGGGCCAATTCTTACTGCTGGGATAACAATAATAATTTCTATTTCTGGGGGAATAACGGCCTGTACCGGACTCAGATTCCAGGCGTGCCGCAGTGTATATCGCAATTCAAACTGCCGCGTCTGGTAAAAGATGAAGCTGCCAGCCCGTCAACACACAGGATTACTATGGTATATGACGCTGATCGGCACGGCATACTTGTGGCCATAACAGTTCTGGCGAGTGGAGTCAATAGCAATTATTGGTATGACCTCAACGCCCTCGACGATAATGAGATCGGTAGTTTCTTCCCCGAGTCATATCCTTCCGATTGCGGAGTCTTTGCAGGCGTGTATTATAATTCCAATACCCCCGGTCTCAAGGGCATGGTGCTCGGCAATGCTGACGGGTTCCTGCGTATCTTTGATGACGACGTTAAGAGTGACGTGGTAGGAGCAGCCAGTAACGCCATTGATAGCTATGTATGCCTTGGTCCAGTGCCGATGTCCGGTGTAGCTCGAAGGGAAGGTACGCTGGCAGGCTTTGATTTGACCGTGGCCGGTGGTGGTGCAGGCGGTTCTCAGTCTGATTCTGATGACATCGATTTCAAAATCTATGCTGCCAGATCGGCAGAGAAAGTTCTGGAGTTATTCTCAACGAATACGAATCCGAAATTTGCTGGATCATTCGCAGGGCCTGGTAATCTTCGTGGCTCTACACGACAGCAAACGGTGCGGGATGTTTACTTTGGTATGCGATTACAAAATGACACAGTGGGTGAGTCGTGGGCATTTGAAGATTTATACTTAAACCTCAAAGAGAGTGGGAGGCAGAAATAATGGCAAAGAGTTATTTAACCCGTTCGCCAGTTTCAGGTAATAGGGCATCATCTGGAGTTGATGATACAACGCGTAAAAGAGTAAGCGATCTCTTTGCGGAAGCTAAAGGGACGTTAGCCCCCGGTGGAGGTTTCATGAAGGGCGTGGAGGCCCAGGTTGGGCGTGGCAGGAAGAGGGCCGTGGCCTCTGGTATGCAGGGTTTAGCTGCTGCTGGGCTGGCAAGCACTTCAATGATGGGCGGCATCGGTAAGAAGTACGAGGAAGAGGTCGCACAGCCAGCATTGGCAGTCGCTACGACAGCGAGGCTATCCGCATTGTCAGGTCTCTTGCGTGAGGAAGCTGGAATGACAGCATCACTTGCTACGCGGTATTCGACCACGCCACAGGGTTCATCGGGTGGCTATTCCAGGCCATTCGCGTCGAAGCCGTCCGCACCTTCTACTCCGCGTGACAGTGGCCCAAGGGAACGGTCAGCTACTTATGGGCTATCCAGAAATGAACGAGCCGGGAAGAAACGTTTCCCCACGACAGCAACACGGCCAACGCTCAATCTCGGAAAATCTTTACCCGATCCTGTAGGAACCTGGCAGGCAACGATAGGGAGTACCAGTTTTCATACTGGGCCGGGCGGGAGTGTCACACGTAAAGAAGTTCCATTGAGTTCATACTACAAGAATCTATAAGCATGGGAAAATTAACAGCAAAAATAGTTCCTGGTGATTGGAATGGTGTAGCTCACGCTATTGCAAAGCTGGATCAAGCACTCAACACCGGGGCCGCACCCACTTTTGCCGATCTTACAGTGGTCAATACTCTTACTGCTGATTCTTTAGCTGTCACTAATGATATCGTTGTCGGCGGCGGTGTAACAATCGGCGATCTTACAGCGTCTCGATTGCTGTTTGGCGACGGTAGTAAAGTAGTGGATTCCGTTGAAGACCTTACTGCTTGGATTGCCGGGACTGCTGATCACATTACAGTTGCGAATGACGCCGATGGTTCAGTTACACTGGATTTTGCTCCACGTACCTTAGCTATGTTGAATTATTACAACGGGATATTCATCGAGTCGATAGACTTTATAGTGAGTGAGAATGCGGGTACAGTAACAGGTTCACTTGAACAGACGGGCGGTGGTGAACTTACTCAGAGATTCTCTGATGGTTACTTCAATCTTGATACTGACCCTGCTTTGACGGTAGACCTCACTGCTTATGTTGGAACTGATCCGCTTCCTAAAGTAGTCTACGTTTATATTCTCCAGTCTGACAAAGGAACTATCGTAGCGAGTAACACTGGGTGGCCTGCAACGGAGCATATCAAAGTTTCCGATCTGATTCTGCAAAGTGCAGTTACCACAGGTGCAGAAGCTGCTCTGGGGAACCGTAACCACAATGACCACGCATCAGGTACAGACAATCAGGGTCACATGACTCACGTAGCTGAGCGTCTCAGGAAAGAAGCCTGCCACTGGGAAAGTGGTGTGGCTATTTCTGTAAAGGACGCAGCCGGGGCCAATCTTACGACCGGCAACTCTTCTACTGCGATTGAATTAGTAACGAGTGCGGGTGTGGCTTATCAGCTACACGATCATGTTTTTGTTGCAACTGATATGTATGTGAATGCCGATGACGATGTTCATGTTACGAATCAACCTGTAGCTGATGGTGATCGCTTCTTTGCTACACATGATATGGTTACAGACATCGTATCTATACAGGACGGCACGGCAATAGGGACGAACAAGTATTTCAATCTCGTAGTTTGGGGTATTCAAAATAAGTCTGGTACGGTTTCTCATGTCATGGTGAACCTGCCGTCAAGCCAGTACAATACTTCAGGTAATGCTGTTGATGACATGGATGGAACTTCTATCTATGATATACCTTCTGCTTTCAAAGGCACGGGGTTCTTGATAGCTCGTATGACTTTCAGACTTATCGCTGGTTCGCAGTGGACTTATATTGCACTTGAAGACCTTAGAGGCAAAGGCCCGAACATAACGGCTGGTGTCGCGGTTTCAGTTAGCGATCACGCGTTGCTCGGCAATTTGGATTTCGCCTTGTCGGGTCACACCGGGATACTTACTGTTCCTAATGGTGGCACGGGGGCGAGTTCCCTAACAAACAATGGCGTACTTGTGGGCTCTGGAACTGGAGCTATTACTGCATTAGGTGCAGCCGGTCATGGAGGATTGCTCATCGGCAGTGCTGGGTCTGACCCGGTTGTCGCCCCGCTCACCGCAGGCACAGGCATTACAGTGCTCAATGCTTCGGGATCAATCACGCTGAGCACCGATGATAGTGCGATAAACCACGCCAATCTTTCCAATCTTACAATAGTGGCCCATGATACTACAGCTACGGGGGCCAATCTTACTTCTTTAACAGATGATTCTATGGTAGATGCCCTCCATCGGCATAGTGAATTGTCGGCGAGTGATGGCACTCCAAACCCGGCATTAAGCGTGGATGCCGATGGGAATGTTGGGATTGGAACAATAAGTCCATACTCCGGTTTACATTATCAAGGAGATACTCTTTATCTGACTCCTGCTGCTGGGGCAGAGTCAAATGATAATATAACGATTAAAAATTATGCAACTGGAAATGGTGCTCCGGGTATTATATTGAGAACCGCTGATATAGTTGGAGCTTATGGCATAGGTGTTGGTACATTGTCTTTAATTGGCGGTTCAAAAACAACGCATTATGGTGGAATAGGTGGTGGCGGAGGAAAAATATCTCTCCAAGGTGGGCAAGGAAGAGATGCAGCTAATGACCCATCTGGTTACGCGCCAGTTTTATTGCAGTCCACCGGTGGTAAGGTAGGTCTTGGAATAGACTCACCAGACTCCGCACTTCATATTAAAGCAGGTACGTCGGGAACAGTTGGGTCTCACGCAGCAGGGCAGTTGATTATTCAAAGTCCTACTGACAGTGTACTCGCCAATGTAGTTATTACTGCTTATGAATCAGACGGTGATGGAAATCCCGATCA
>SDBT01011121.1_pt1 | contig 14503 bp, 10 predicted proteins | sample 2277101 | NCBI WGS metagenome assembly SDBT01 (sample SAMN10404973, study PRJNA504765) | marine sediment metagenome | isolation source: marine sediment core GS10_PC15, 103 cmbsf | place: Arctic Ocean: Southern Knipovich Ridge | collected 2010
ACGACTCGCCTTGTATTGCCTCTTTCTTGTTTCGCGGACATCCAAACATCACATTAAACCCTGCACGCAGGTTGACTGTCCGTGTATCAAAAGGATAGAAGAATCCCAGCAGGTTATCACTCACCACATGGAACTGGAATCCCTTTCCATGGTAGGCGAGCCCTGCTCCAATATTTTTGATGCTGTTGTTCAGGTATGACCAGCTGACTGTGGCCAGAAACCTATCTGCGACATCGGTTTGAGCTGACAGGGTCAGGGAAGAATGTAATTTGCTGTGAAATATTACATTTCTGGATACCACTCCAAGTGCTAAGTTCTCCTTTACCTGGTAACTTCCACCAATAAATAGTTGGGCAGGGAGGAAGGAGTAGTAGGGTTCCTGGGTGACAGTCACATCAAATGCATTGATGAGGGAGTCGATGATCTCCTGAACAAATCCTACGGAAATGATTACGGTGGAAGGATCAATACCGCCATATTCGAATGTACCTAAACCAATCACATTGTTCAGTTCAGTTCCCCATCTCACCACGCCTAAATCGAGCAGACTTGCAGATAATGTGATCCTGTCGTCAACCCTGTAGATGGTTCCAAAGTCAAGGGAAAACCCGGGGTTTCCCCTGTTCATTAACATTTGTAACGGGTCAATTTCATCTAGTATAATTCCGCTGATGTTTCCCTCATCATCTTGTGTGATGGTGAGGGGAAAAGAACTGCTGATTCTAAAGTCCCCATTCACATGAAGGTCAAAATCATTTTCGTTGGTAGTGAAGTCGGCTTTCACCCGATTGCTGTAAATATTGGCCTTTCCAAAAAGCAGCTTTCCACGCAGGCCAAGAGTCAGGGAGTTGTTCATTACTTTTGAGACTCCGAACGAATACTCCCGTTGATAATATCCGGCCGGTCTGAGGGCGTTAAAACGGGAAACTTCTCCCAGAAACTGACCATTGCCATGCACTGCCATTTCTGCAAATCTCCTGGGGAGTGTCTGATATGCATGACTCTTTTCGGTAATGTTGAACGTGAAATAAAGTGATTTGTATTTGTACCCTACGGATATGGGATGGAGCTGTGCTTCTGCTGTAAACAGATCTACCCGGTGCAACTGATTTAAAATACCCTCAATGTTCCAACTATCTGTTCCTGCCAGGTCGTTGTAAGTAAATGCAGTGTTGGAATATGAGATATGACTGGAAGTGATTCCAGGAATACCTATGAACCATTTGCACTTAAGTTGCACCGCTGGATTGAGCAGGTTCGCCTGGGGAACATGATGCATCAGGTAAAATGTATTGCTCTGTTGTCCAGCGGCGGGGAGCTTCAACAGAAGGATCAAGGCAATTACCGGAAGTGACGATATGTGGCACCCTGCTCTTTTCAAAATTCAAGCGTCAGATCCAGTATGGCTCCAATTTCAACATCAATCAGATAGAAAGGGTAGTAGGGGATGAGTGCTGTGTCAACTTTGGGGTTCAGTATGGTAGCCCGGAGAAGAATTCCGGTGACATACTGCAGTGGTTCGATCCGATTCCGCTCAAACAATGCATCCGCAATTACATGTGACGGTTGAATAATTTCCCCATCACCCACCACATCTCCGGGGGGAAGCGGAATGGCTCCTTCCGCGAACATGGAATCAATGAAGTTCATTCCTGGATCCACGAAATATGCCTGTGCCAGCACATCATTGGGAAACCCATTGTGGAGATTTACCCTGAACAGTATCCTGTTCATGTGTTCCAGGTTTTCACTGATTGCCGAAAGATCGAAATCCATATAGCCATCGAGTACAATCTCCTGTGACTCGATCCACTCTGGTAATCCGGTGATTGAATCCAGCTCAAGAAGCAAAGTGTCAAAACCACTTTCCCAAAATAATCCAAAGCTCTCTTCACCAAGCGGGATGGCCACATCAGGATTCCAGACAAGCGTTTCAGGAACCGATTCAGGCATATCTTTCAGGCATGAGACAGCCATTAGTATCACGGTTGTCAGCGATGCCATCAATCCAACTCTCCTTAAAAATTGATCGTTTGAAGGTTCCATAGGAAGCCGTGTAACATATAAAGTTAAAACAATCTTGAAAAGATAACGTTCAAAATGAATACGGTAATCAAATATGATTTATTTTTGACGGATCGTAATAAAACAGAGTTAAGATGCTTTCAGTTCATAAGATTGGTGGCACATCGATGTCAAAATTTGAAGATGTCCTCAATAATATAGTAATCAGACAAGCCCCTGAAGGTGATTATTATAACAGGATATTTGTGGTTTCTGCTTATAGTAATGTGACCAATTGGTTATTGGAACATAAAAAAACGGAAGCCCCCGGAGTATACGATCTTTTCGTGAGGAGAGGCGAATATAAGCTAGCCCTGGAAGATATACTCGTAAAACTCACGGGCATCAATCGTCAGATGGAAGGGATTAATCTGGATCTGGAGGTGGCCGATAGATTTATTACAGAAAGGATCGAGCAATCCATGAATTACCTGACCAGCCTGGATGAGGTAATGGCATCTGGTTATGTGAGCAAACAAAATATTCTACTGGCTGCAAGGGAAATCCTGGCCTCCATCGGAGAAGCTCATTCAGCATTTAATTCAGTGAATATATTGCAAAACAATGGAATCGAGGCCACCTTTGTGGATCTTTGCGGATTTCATGATGCAGAATTCCTGACCATCGATGAAAGGATCCACCTGGCATTTACAACTCTCGATTGCTCTCGTACAATTCCAATAGTCACAGGGTATACCAAAGGGACTGAAGGTATTATGCGTGAATTCGATCGTGGGTATTCTGAAGTGACATTCTCAAAAATCGCAGTTGAAGTGAAGGCGGATGAAGCTGTGATTCATAAGGAGTATCATCTGTCAAGTGCCGATCCGGCCATTGTGGGTGTGGAAAATTCCAGGCCAGTTGGGCATACTAATTTTAATGTGGCCGACCAGCTGGCAGATATCGGTATGGAGGCGATTCACCCTAAGGCTTCCAAGCCCCTTGAAGTAGCAGCTATCAACATCCGAATTAAGAGTACCTTCGAACCCGATCATGCCGGAACTTTGATCTCCAAAGAATTCAGTGGTGAGGATTCAAGGGTTGAGATCATATCGGGAACTGATCGTATTACGGCCATTGAAGTTCATGATCCGTTTATGGTGGGACAGGTGGGATTCGACATGAACCTGATGAAAGTAATTCAGCGACACAAGCTCTCCTACATATTAAAGGCTACCAATGCCAACAGTATTACCATGGTTTTTTGGGAGAAAGAAGTGACTGATAGCTTGATCATTGAACTCAGGGGACTTTACCATAAAGTGACCAGGAAGGAGGCGGCCCTTGTCTGTGCGCTTGGAACAAACATTGCACAGCCAGGTGCCCTGGCCAAAGCGACAACGGCTCTCTTTGATAAGAGAATTAATGTTGAGGCAGTATCCCAATCTCTGATGCAGGTGAACATGCAGTTTGTAATCAGACGAGAGGATTACACGAAGGCTATCATTGCGTTGAACCAGGCACTTTGTTTGGACGAGTAAATGGATCGAATACCGGTGAAATCAAATTAAATGAACCTCTCCCATTAAACCATTGGTCAAAAGAAATGTCAAAGCGCTAATAGCGCTAAACCCTCCTATGAAAAGAAACAGAAATAAGAAATTAGTCCTCATCGGGCTTGTATTGGGTGGATTTTTTTTAATTCCTCCACTGAATGGACAAGATGCACATTCGGATACAGTTGTTCATCGGGAAGATGCCATTCGGGTGTTTATTGATTGTTTTTATTGTGATATGAATTTTGTACGAGAGGAGATTCCTTACGTCAATTATGTAAGGGATGTGAAAGAGGCACAGGTTTATATTCTCGAAACAAGTGAAACTACTGGTAGCGGAGGCCGAAAGTATACCTATGCCTTTGTGGGACAATTGAATTTTGAAGGAAAAAATGACACACTGGTCTATAATAGCAGACCAGACGATTCGAGGGATTACAGGAGGATCTGGCGCACACAAATGCTTAAGATGGGACTCATGTCCTATGTGGCCCGGACTCCGCTGTACAATGAAGTAGTTATACAATCCACAGAGCGTATGGCAATGGAAGAGGTTGTTGACAGGTGGAATAATTGGGTCTTTGAGCTTGAAGCTGAACCGGAATTTGAGGCAGAGGAGTCCTTTAAAGATTTATCCCTCAGGAGTTCTGTTTCTGCTGTAAAAATAACCAATGACTGGAAGTTGGAATTCGATTTTGATTACCGTTCTACGCGAACAAAATATACTTACGACGACACCCTTTACACCAACAATAAAAACTATCAGGGCCTGGATGTGCTGGTTGTTAAAAGTTTGGGAGATCATTGGTCTGCCGGTATCAGAACAGATATCCTCTCCTCCACCTATAACAATACCAGCTTAGCTGTAGATATACTTCCCTCTATTGAGTATAACATTTTTCCATACTCCAGGTCTACTCATCGTCAGCTGCGATTTTTGTATGGAGTAGGAAATTCATACAATGTATATAACGATATCACTATTTTCAATAAAACAGAAGAGAATTTATGGCAGCATCAGTTGCAGGTGGCGTATCAGGTCCAGGAAAAGTGGGGCTCTATCAATGTATCACTTGAAGGTTCCAATTACTTTCATGACTTTACAAAAAACAGGTTGGAATTAGGCGGGTATGTAACCGTTAGGATTATCAAAGGATTGTCCCTGAGGGTACGTGGAGGAGCAGCCCGTATCAACGACCAGCTATCGTTGGTGAAGGGTGAGTTAACCCAGGCCGATATTCTATTGCAACTTCAGGAATTGGAGACCACTTATAACATTGATGGTGAAATTGGAGTGACCTATACTTTTGGTTCTATCTATAACAACATTGTGAATCCAAGATTCGGCAATGGAAGGAGATATTATTAAGTCACGAGAGATTAAATTTGTCTGATTTCAGCCCAGATCTCATCGGGTATATCAATTCCATTTTTCTGATGAACCTTCCTGTTGGCGAGTGAACGCTGACCCGGATAAAGGGCCGATTCATTCTTTTCGGAAATGAAGCTAAGTGTATCCTCAATGATTGAGTTGAGTTGCTCATCACTCAGATGCCTCTCAATATCCACGGAGATAAACACCTGGGAGAGGTCTGTTTCTATGGGATGATCGCCGATATTTTTCGAGGTATTTCCTCCTGAAAGAATGGCTGCTGCAAGATCAAGAACCAGTGATAGTGCGCTTCCCTTCCAAAGTCCGGTGGGGAGGATCCGATCTGTTTCCAGGATTTCAGAAGGTTTTTTTGTTAACTGGTTATGCCGGTTGTAGCCTCCAAATTCCGGAAGGTCCGTGCCACATTTTTGATGCCATTCAAGCTTCCCATAAGAGTACTGGCTCATGGCCATATCCAATACTACATGTCCGTTTTTGTGCGGGATGGCCAGGATAAAAGGATTGTTACCCAGAGCCGGCGACTTTCCACCCCAGGGTGGCATGTTGGGAATGGTGTTGGTCCAACCCATAAAAAGAAAACCTTTTTCAGCTGCTCTCCAACCATAGGTGCCACCACGCATCCAGTGATTCGTATTTCGCAGTCCAACACAGCCAATTCCATACTGTTGAGCCAACTCCATCGATCGATCGGCGCAATAAATGGCATTGGTTATTCCTGATCCCTGGTGGCCATCCCATTGCTCCAGGGCATTCATCCCCTGGACCCGTTCAGGGACTGCATCTGGATTTACTGTCCCTGAGTCAATATCCTCAATGAAACGGGGAAATCGGTTAATTCCATGGGAAAATATCCCATCAAAGGTGGTCTCAGTAAATACTCTTGCGATGGATAGCGCCGCATTGGGAGTGAAACGGCGTTTTGTCAAGATCGAAAGAAAGGTGTCTTCAAGTGTTTTAAAATTAATTTTCACTTCACATGGCTTTTAACTTTTAGTATCTTCACACGACTTGTAAACATGACAGAAATGCATAGACGTCCTTTATATAACACTTTTTGCATAACAATAGTTCTGGTTGTGCTGATCAGCTGCAACCGTGCGCCTGATATTGATCGTAAAGATAGATCCACCCTGGTAAGTGGAGTGGCTGCAGAGGAGGAGATGAGGCAGGCTGCCCTTAATGGAGATGTGGAGCAAGTAAAGAAATATCTTGATGCTGGCACCAATGTGAATGCGCTGGATCAGGACGGTCATACTGCCCTGATGTTTGCCGGATATAACGGGCACACAGAAATTGTAATCATGCTCATTGACGGGGACGCTGTAGTTGATCGGCGGGACTTACAGGGACAGACGGCCCTTCTTTATGCCTCATCCGGTCAATTTCCAGTGACCGTAAAGGTTCTTCTGGAAAGAGGTGCTGAACCCAACATAGTGGACTCCAACGAGCACTTTTCACCACTGATGCATGCCGCCACAGCGGGAAATCCGGATGTGGTAAAACTTCTTATAGAACATGGAGCAGATCTTAGCCTGACCGATGTTGATAGTGATGATGCGGAATCTTTTGCACGACAGGCAGGCCATTTGAAGGTGGCCGAATACCTTCATTCATTGCACTAACAAATTTGATTATATACATATATATAGCAAATGAAATTTGATGCAATAAAGGCTGTTGTTGCAGCCATCATCTTCCCAATCGCATTGACTCAGCCAGTTTGGGGACAGCAAGCGGTGGTTCCTGAACGTAATAATTCTTATAAAGCACTTGTGGAGCACTATTTTGGTTACGATCAGAATTTAGTGAATGGGGTCCAGTATTATAACCGTTACCTGGGCAGTAAGGGGATTCCCTATTTTATGAACATAGGTTTCGTAGATGGGGATCTTATCATTCAGGAGAGGGTCTATAAGAATTTGAGAATGAGGTATGATCTCCTGGCGCAAATCCTGGAGATTGAGTATGATAACAACAATGGAGGGATTGGCTGGCTGGTCACTGTACCCGATCATATCACTGCTTTTCGGTTCGGGGAGTATCCCTTTAGAAAACTGAATCTGGAGGGTCCATCCGGGAAATTTTACCAGGTCATTAAGACCGACTTGTTTACTTGTTATATACATTGGGAGAAGATGTTATTGCCGCTTCAGTTCGAACACCAATACACCCACAAATTTTCCCAAGTCAATTCAACCACACTTTTAGAGGTAAATGGGGAGACCAATGTATTTAAGAACAGGAAGGGATTCGTAAAACTTTTTCCGGAAAACAGGCAGAAAGTGATTAAGCGTTTTCTTAGAAGGAATCATTTCATTTTCCAAAATGCTTCGCCAAATGAAATGGTTCTCAGTATGAATGCAGTGGCAAACCTTCTCAATAGCGGAGGTCTACCATGAGCCGGATTTTGACAATTTCATTGGTGCTTATCACATGTTTGCTTTCCCAGCTGAAGGGACAGGAAAATGATGTGACATTCAGTGGAGATTTCAAAGATGTGCCTTTTAACGAATTTATTGTAATAGTAGAGAGCCAGACAACAGCCACTTTCTATTTCCTGGAGGAGTGGGTAAAGGGAATAAGGGTGAATGCTACGGGGGAGGATTTATCCCTTAAACGAACCCTGAACAGTCTCCTGTACCCGGCAGGTCTGAGTTACTATATGGATAAGTATCACCAGGTATATATTACGAATCAATCTCCTCTTGTTTCAAGGTTACCAGACTATTCGAGATCCAGTGGAAATCTGGCTGGTTCTGTTGAAGAAATCCTTGGAGATGATTTAACTACCACAGAGAGAAAATATATTGAGGGAAGGAAGGTAGGCCTTTTGGAGACTATCCGGATTGGAAGCAGCGAGTCAGGTTTTGGAGGTGCGAACGCTGTAGTTCATGGGAAAATTACCGATGTGGAATCCGGGGAACCTCTCATTGGTGCAACAATCTATATTGAAGAGCTGAAGAAAGGGGCTGCCACAGATGTGGATGGCAGATTTAGTCTGGTGATCCGGCCAGGAAAGTATACAGTGGATTTCAACTGTATGGGAATGGAGAACCGGCAGAATTATCTGGAGGTGTATTCAGCAGGGGAGCTCTCCATTTCCATGAAAAAAAGCTTGATCCCATTGACAGAGGTGGTCGTAAAGGCCAACCGTTACAACAATGTAAGAGGCACCCAGATGGGTTTTAACCGCCTTAATTATAAGATCATGAAGGAGGTCCCTGTGGTGATGGGTGAAAGGGATGTGCTGAAAGTAATACAAATGCTTCCAGGCGTTCAGAGTGTTGGGGAAGGTTCCGCAGGATTTAATGTCAGGGGTAGTGGGGCTGACCAGAACATGATCTATGTAAATAAGGTGCCGGTATACAATAGTTCACACCTTTTTGGATTCTTCACCTCCTTCAGTTCGGATATTGTAAAGGATTTCACACTCTATAAAAGTAACCTTCCGGCCAAATTTGGAGGACGACTTGCTTCATTCTTTGATATATCCACACGTCAGGGGAATATGAATAAGTTTACAGCACGTGGAGGGATCAGTCCTGTGACGGGACATGTGGCAGTGGAAGGGCCCATCAAAAAAGGGAAAAGCGCATTCGTTCTTAGTGCCCGTTCTACTTACTCTGACTGGATCTTGAAGCAGCTTGAAGATCCTGAATTGAGAAATAGTGAAGCAGCATTTAATGACTTTTCAGGAGCATTGACCTGGGAACCGGGAGACAAGACCCTCATTAAGACTTTTGGCTACATTAGCAATGACCGCTTCACATTGGGATCCAGCAATCAGTATACCTATTCAAATGCAGGAGCGTCGCTCAACATCAGACATCGTTTTGGGTCAAGGATTACAGGCGACATGGCCCTGGTCTTTGGAGAATATGATTTTCAAAATATTGACCAGAACGTCGCCTCTGAATCTTTCCAGCATGCTTATAGCATCCGCCACTATGAGTTTAAAACAGATTTTACCTGGTTGTCCTTAGGACGGCATAAGCTTACTTATGGTGGAAATATGATCTATTACGACCTGGACCGTGGAACCATTGAACCATATGGTCCAAATTCCCTTAGAGCTCCAATGGAGCTTGGAGTAGAAAATGGTATTGAAACTGCTATTTATTTGGCAGATGAGATTACCCTATTCCCTAATCTCACCTTTTATGCAGGTCTGCGGTATGCGTATTATATGTCGCTGGGACCTGACCAGTTATTGTTATACAGTGAGGGCCAACCTCGAAGGCCAGGCAATGTGATTGATACCCTTTTGTTTAGTCAGAACCAGGTGATAAAATCCTATGCAGGTCTGGAGCCCAGGGCGGCTCTTAATTTGATGGTAGGAAAGAATAGTTCTTTGAAGTTTTCCTATAACCGCGTGAGGCAGTTCCTGTTTATGCTAAGCAATACCATTGCTATTTCGCCCACCGATCAATGGAAACTTTGTGATTATCATATTGTCCCTCCCTTTGTGGATCAGCTCTCCATAGGGTATTACCAGGATGCCCCAGGAAAAAGCCTGAGCACCTCCCTGGAATTATATCATAAATGGGTGTCAAATATAGTGGACTACCGCGATGGGGCTAACTTTATTGGTAGTCCCAATATTGAATCAGAAATTCTTCAGGGGAACCAGCAAGCCTACGGATTGGAAGCAATGGTCAAAAAGAGTACAGGGAAATTGAGTGGTTGGATATCTTATAGCTATTCCAGATCCTTCCTACAGATTGATTCTCCCATACCAGGAGAAAGTATCAATGAGGGAAACCTTTATCCTTCCAACTATGACCGGCCCCATAACCTGAGCATGATTACCAATATTAAGGCGAACCGAAGGCTTAGTTTTTCTGCCAACGTTGTTTATATCACTGGAAGACCAGTGACCTATCCTATTTCTATCTATTATCAGGAGGAGATGCAGTACATAGATTATTCTGCTCGAAATGAATATAGAATTCCAGACTATTTCAGATTGGACTTTTCAATCAACCTGGAAGGCAATCTAAAGGAAAGAAAGTTGTTTCACAGTTACTGGATGTTGAATTTTTACAACGTCACTGGCAGAAAAAATGCTTATTCAATATATTTTAAAAATGATGATGGTGTGATCAATGGATATAAGCTATCCATATTCGGGCAATCTGTAATAACCCTGTCCTGGAACTTTAAACTGGGGAACTATGCAAGCGAATAAATATTATAGATGGATCATACTGATGCTGCTTTGTGGTTCATGCATTGAGCCCTTCCATCCCGTTATCAATGAGACCCAGGAGTCCCTTGTTATTTTTGGAGTAATTACTGATCAGCCTGGAACGCACCAGGTGACTGTCTCTACTTCAACTCCGTACAACGATCCCTCTTTTGTACCTCTTTCCGGATGTGTGGTAAGGGTGGAGGATAACCTGGGGGATTTGAGGGTTTATGCTGAAACAGATCCAGGAGTATACGAAACAATCCTGGATGAATCCTTTTTGGGAGTAAACAGTGTTTACAGGCTTTTCGTCAACGTACCCAGCGGTCAGGAATACCAGTCATCATTCGATACTTTACTGGCGTGTCCTCCCATCGATACAATTTACTATGAAGTGGAAAGTCAGGGTACCGCAGATCCCAACGTGATCCACCATGGAATTCAGTTTTTTTCTGACTTAACCGGTTCTGAGGAGACCTCCAGAAACTTCCGATGGCAGTTGGAGGAGACCTGGGAGTATAACTCAGCATCGCTGGCCAATCTAATTTGGTGGGGCAGTGGTCCAGCCATACCTGTAATGTCAGACACTCTCTATACCTGTTACATGACTGATCCAATCATGGGACTTTACTCGGCTTCTACCAGGTATTTGGTTGAAAATAAATTAACCAGGAATAAGCTTGTTTATGTATCCGATGAGACCCCAAGGATTAGACTTAAATACAGTCTGCTGGTAAAACAGCAATCGCTTACCCACGAAATTTTTAATTATTGGGATAGAATGAAATCTCAATCTGGTGATGGGGGAGGATTATACGAAACCCAACCTTCAAGCACCATTGGTAATATATTCAACGCTCATAATCCTGAGGAAAAGGTACTTGGCTGTTTTTATGCCACCCAGCAACAGAGTAAAAGGCTGACCGTAAAATCCAATTATGATTTTAATATATGGGGATTTACCTGCGTGCTGGATACTGTAGGTCAGCTGAGCGATCTTGGATGGGTATACCCTTATCTCCTGTATTCCCTCGCACCTCTTGGGTTTGGGCCTCCTTATTTAACTGGTGAGCTTTCTTGTTTCGATTGTGCCCTTTTGGGAGGGACAAAAGAAAAACCTGATTACTGGTAACCATGGGAACCATTAGACTCATACAAAGCTATTTGATAATCATGCTCCTTGGGGCCTGTTTGATCCCGGCATCCGGTCAATCTCCCTTTGATCGCTCCTTTTATCCCGATGCATTTTTAATTAGGGAGCATATGGAGGTTTTCACGGATCGATCCATATACGTGGTGGGTGAGCCTATCCAATTCAGGGCAGATCATCGCGTGGATGGCATCAATAAAGAAGAACCATGGAGCACTGTTTTATATGTTGAGCTTGTAACCTCATCGGGTAGTGTAGTTTCACAAGGGAAAATGACTCTTTCGGGTGGAATGGGATCTGGAACTATCCATCTTCCTTCTGGGGCGATCACCGGGAACTACTATTTAAAATGCTATACCCGCTGGATGCGAAACTTCGGTCCGGAGTCATTTAGTTACACACCTCTGAAAATAATCAATCCATTTAATGCGGATGTGGTCAATCAACCCAATGGAGATTCATTGGGCCAAACGATCACCCGCAGGGAATACATCACAGGAACTATGGATTGTACAACTACAAAACTAATTTATGGAAGAGGTGAGGAGGTTACGATGATGCTTTCCGGCAATTTGATGAATCGACTGCCTCCAATTAATTGTTGTGTTACCGTCGTTCCGGATGGGGGAATTGACACTGCTCGGGGACAGTTAACTTTTAATAAAGGCACAATGAATCCTTCTGAGTTTAAGGTGGATTTCCTTCCCGACATGAAAGGCGTGTCTCTGTCGGGCACTGTCGTTAAAGTCAGTGGTGAAGCCGTTCCGATATCATCTGCAAAACTTTACTTTAGCTTGTTGGGAGATAAGCCCGACTATTTGACGACTGTAACGGATGAGTTGGGTAGGTTTGTGATCTCAACACCTCACAGGACTGGGATCCAGGAGTTGTTTGTGGCACCTGATCCTTCTATTGCCGGAGGGGCCGAAATCCGAATTGACCAGGATTTTGATACTGAAAAGATTTCGTTAACGCCTGAGAAATTCGCTCTTTCAACTTCAGATCAGGAGTTGGCCACACGGTTTGCACTCCATTCTCAACTCTCAGCTGTTTTTAATCGGGGAGCCATAAGGAAAACATTGCCCCCCCAGGTTAGGGACAGCAGTGAAACTCTTTTTTATGGCACTCCGAAGTTTACCATTCTAATGGATGATTTCATTACTTTGCCTAACTTGGAAGAGGTTTTCATTAACCTGATTCCCGATATTGATATTACGGTTAGAAGAGGCATTAAGTCCTTAAGGATCCTTGGTCCAAATACTGCTGTTCGTTTTTATCAACCATTAATCTTGATCGACAACATACCCGTGTTTGATCAGCAGACGTTATTAAGCATACATCCTGAAAAGATCCTGAAAATTGACGTGATTAATGAAGTGTATGTAAAAGGAGATCTCCTTCATGGTGGATTGATCAGTATCTTTTCCCGGAATGGAGATATGGCTGGTATTGATCTTCCCGATCATTCATATTTTTTTGATTTCCAGACCATCCAGCCTTCAGAAATAATTGAGATTCCTGAATATAAGCCTGGAGACCATGTACCTGATTCGAGAAATACCTTGATTTGGCTGGATGATGTTTTGCTGAAAAAGGGATCTACAGAGGAAATTACTTTTAAGGCCCCCCAGAGTCCGGGGGATTATGTGATACTGGTACGGGGACTTGCCCATCAGGGTACGGTGGTATCAGCTACTGCCAGTTTTGTGGTAGAGTAACCTGGATCACTGAGGTCAATTTTGCTGAGAATTCAATACCTTTGGAGCCTTAAATTAGATGAATGGGCAAGACTCATACTGATTACCCTCTGAAAGAATTTTACAGTGATATTTATACCTCCTATGACAGGGTGAATAGGATCTTTACTTTCGGAAGGGATCTCTCCTGGAGAAGGAAGGCTGCCATAGAGTGTCTTAACGGAGATCCCAAAAGGGTGCTGGATGTCTGTACCGGTACTGGTGATTTTATTCTGGAGGTGGCCAGGCATGTGGGTGATGATAGTACCCTGATCGGTTACGACTTCAATCATGCAATGCTGGAGGAGGCCAGAAGAAAGCATCAGGGTCTGCAAGAAAGAGAGAATGTTACTTCCATTGAGTTTAAGGAAGGGGATGTGGGCAACATGCCATTTGCGGATGGTTATTTTGATGCCATGGGAATCACTTTTGGGATCAGGAACCTGGTGTATAAAAACTCCAATGCCAGCAAGCATCTTTCCGAAATGCAACGGGTACTTCGCCCGGGCGGAAAGCTGGTGATTCTTGAGAGCAGCAAACCTGACAATGTGATATGGAGGCTGTTCAATAGCATTTATCTTCAATTTATCCTTCCTTACCTGGGGGGTATCATCTCGGGAAATATGAAGGCATACCGGTACCTGGCAAGCTCGTCAAAGAATTACTACTCCATGGGTGAGATGGGTGCCATATTGAATGAGGCGGGTTTTATGATTCACAAAAGTGAACCGCTTTTTCTTGGGTCCGTGATGATGGTGGTAGCCGAAAAGAAATGAGCAGCGTAATTCAGTAGTACATAGTAGCACAGTATAAATCTTATTCAATTATAGCTGTTTTTGTCTTGTTTTATAAGGATATTCTTGTATATTTACTGTACTGATAAAAAAGTATAGTATAGCACAGTTGAAATGTCGAATATTGCTGCTACTTCTTTAAAAGAACAAATTCGAAATTGGGTACTGACCAAAATCCAAAATGAGGAGTGGATTGCCGGTGAGAAAATCCCATCCATAAATCAATTTACTTCAGAGTTTAATGTGAGCAGGGAAACAGTCCGTCTAAGCCTTGAAAATCTGGTTCACAGAGGTGTCCTGCAACCCCACCAGGGTAAAGGGTATTTTGTAGCATCGAAAGATAAAATAAGCATGCGAGTGGCTTTGCTGTGTAAAATAGACGGTGTCTATATAAAACCTATTTATCAAGGGTTGATTGGTGAATTGGGAGATAGTATATCTGTACAGGTGAATGAAATTCGGCAGTCTGAGAATACGTTACATTCTTTGTTAGAAGATTTTGTAACCCGGCAGGCAATCGATCGGATTCTGGTTGTGCCAATCAGTGGAAGAGAAGAGGCGATAGATAAAATTCTTATGCCTTTTAAGCGCCGCATAAAAATAGGTTGGATCGACAAAGCACCGGCCATAACGAAGGATCCTGTGTTCCTGTGTGATTATAAAGCCTGTGTTGATGTTTTCA
>SDBT01011122.1_pt1 | contig 14503 bp, 14 predicted proteins | sample 2277101 | NCBI WGS metagenome assembly SDBT01 (sample SAMN10404973, study PRJNA504765) | marine sediment metagenome | isolation source: marine sediment core GS10_PC15, 103 cmbsf | place: Arctic Ocean: Southern Knipovich Ridge | collected 2010
ATGCAGAAAGAATTCGTATAATGCTCTGTGATGAAAATCCAGGAGAACCAGAAGATTATCAATTTACATGCCTTGCATTAAAAGATCCTAAAACATTGGGATTTTGCGATAGTTTGATAAGGGCTTTTGCAGCATCAAAATTAGATGGACATCGGGTTTATTCCGTTCTTTTCGGTGGTGTGATATGGGCATATTGGGTATCAAGCCACACTTTAAATCGTCAAGTCCCTCCCTGTTTTCAAAAAGATGGAACTCTAATCATAGCGGTCGAAGATTGGGACAAAAATTTGTTAATACAAGATCTTGCAAAATATGTGAAAAAAATTGGTGCTATACAATAAAAAAATCAAGGCGAAAGATGATTATTTTTTGATGTCTATTACTTTCTATGATATAAATTTTTTGTTTCAGATCATTGCTAAAGGATGGAATAGCGAAAAATAAGTAGATAAGTTCTTAATATAATATGAAAAACGAATTAGAGGCGCTAATTAAAGGACTTGATTGGTTATTGAGAGCTCAAAAGCTTGATGGGGGATGGTCCGCTCGAGAAGATGAAATAGGTTCATCCATACAATCTACTTATAACGTAATTTTTGTACTAATCCAAATTTTTGGAATAGAGTTAGATAAAATAGAAAAAGGACTCAATTATATTGAGTTAAAATATATAAAAAAACAAAAGGAAATAGGATTTTGGCCTACAGATTTGCATTTGGATAAACCAAATTATTGTACTGGACTCCATTGCTGCTATGTCCTACTTTTAGCTGAGAGATTAGGCAGGGAATTAACGAAGATTAAACGTGAAGATCTAGTTAAGTCAGCGAATGATATAATAAAGCATTACTTAAAAAAAGCTAGATCTGGGGAAATAATTGATTGGGCATTACCATTATGTTCTCTGCTTCTGAGTTTTGATTTTTTTAATCAAAAAATAAGAGATGAGTTTAAAAATATTATCATAGATTTAATCAGTGATAAATCTTGGTCGTTAAAAGCAGAAAATCACAGATATGCGCAAGCTATTTTAGGTCTACTTTATTTCCCAGGAAATTACTCACAGGACCTAGCTCATTCTGCTTTAGAAAGTTTATTGGAAAGGAAAATAATAGATAATAGGTATATTTATTGGCCACATAAAAAAAACCCATTTATCGCAACTCGTTGGGTTTTATGGGCGTTAATAAAATCAATTAAAATGAAAATAATAAGAGGCGATGATTATAGAAATATTATTTCAAAAAGTATTTCATGGATAGTTGATAGACAAAATCAAGAGGGATTTTGGGAAAGATCCGAAGGCCCAGTATTTGAACCAAATTATTGTGGATATGCCTTGCTGGATATATGGAAATGGATGGAGATTTCGTCAATGATGAGCAAAGAAAGCTTAACATTTATAATGCAGAGGATTATAAATTCTAGTATTTCAGCTCAAGAAATAATGAGTTTAAAGAAGGATCACAGATATCTCTCAGACATAAATATTTGTTTAAGAGGAGCAAATAGAAAATTGCGATTTTTTATACTGGTTCTAATTATATGTTTTTCATTAATAACAATTGCATCAATTCATTTTATTGGTTGGGATTCAAGATTATTATTTTTTTTAAAGAAGTACAGCATAGAGATTGGTATTATATCTGGATTAGTAACCATAATCATAGCTACATTAGGAATATTCAAGTTAATAAAGAGCAAAAAGATGCGAAATCGGAGAGGCTGACTAAGTTGAGGGGGAACTGAGACGACTTGAAGCCAAATCCCCTGAAGCCTTGGCTTCCCGATACTGAAAGAAGACTGCTTGCACAGAAGTTAGCGCCTCAATTCAAAGTCCTATTTGAATGCATTCACCCTTTTTTAATCTATACTTTATTCGTTACCCAAGATGCTGGGGATATTCTTCAAGTATAAACGTCCGCTTCTCTCTTCACTTTGTCTCTGTGGCAAAGAGGCGCTTGTGAAATACTTCAAGGCTACCACACGCAAAGAGATCGCACTAGGCATTATTGCTGTGATACAGTCATTTGGAGGCCGAATGGATTTTCATCCTCACCTCCATTTTCTAGTTACAGAGGGTGGAACTGATAACGAGGGCCGGTTCCATAAGGTCACAAGCTTTAATGATGCTCTGCTCTGCCGGTTTTTCACATGCGAGGTCTTCTTGCTGCTCCTTCGTAAACAGTTAATCAACCGGGATCTTGTACAAAAGAAATTGCTCTGGTTGCATACAGGATTCAATGTACACAGTAAGGTTCGCCTAGAAACCAGAGAAGAGGCAGAGCGGATAGGTAAATATATGATCCGGCCTATCCTCTCCCTCAGGAAGCTTTCCTTGGATGACGCACAAGGGCAGGTAATCTATCAATACGGCAAGCACAGCGCTGAGACTGAGCATATGGATTATCTGTCTGCGTGCGACGCACAGGCAGGCGTTGCACGCAGACAGGAAGGTTATCTCATTTATAGAAGATCATAAAGTCATAGACAAGATAATCAATCACCTCAAACTGACCTTTAAGGCAGAGAGACCACCTCCTCCCAAAGCTCAGCCTCAGCTTAACATGGCTGTTGAGGAAAGATTAGAATATGTATGAAAGTCGAAGTCCTAGATCAGCGATTAAGGGTGATCTCTACTCTTTATACGCTTTATACAGGCCAATTCTATGAAATTCTCTCTTTCCTGCGGATTTTTAATTGACTGGATATGTTTGTTCTGTGTATTATTTTAGATGTAGCTGCTCAGAGGGTGGAAATATGAAAAAAATGAGAGAAAATCGTCATGAACAAAAAAAGAAATTCCTATCGTGACTCTGTGATTCCACTCTTTTCAGCAATTTTTCTTTGATTTCCCACAAATTTTCTCTATAATCTAAACGACTGTGAATGCCAGCAGGTGGAAATTGACCAAAAATGAGTGTAAATCGTGGCAAGCACAAAAAGGGGAAAAAAGGAAATTCCTATAGCTTACCAATATGGGAGGAAAAAGATGTCATACATAGGTAATAGGAATGGTCCAAGAGAATTAGAAATTCTCAACAAATTAGGTCCAAACTATTTCGGTTGCTCTGCCGAGGATTTAGAGAGTGATATCTCTCACCACCAATATGCAGAATCCCGTGGAGAGGTTGTACCAGTACACATAGACGAAAAAGGGCGCCCTTATATAAAGTTTAGTTCCCCTAAGCCGGGCGAGACACAGCGCTTCATTTTAGAATAGCATGGATACATTCTCGAAGGTGAAATAAAGACTTTTTCTGATGAAGATGTAGCGCGCTGGAAAAAACGTGCGGCTACTGAAGCTAAAAAAGATTAGTATAATATTTGTATATATCTTAGGGCATAAAGGAGTTGTTAGTTTTTTTGTTAAAAGATTTATCACATGTGAACGCATGCGAGATTTCCCAAAAGAGTTCATAAATTTTAAAGAAGGGCACCCTTATATCAAAATAAGACTGCCATTATTTTTCGATAATAGCTTAGTGATATATCATTAGGTAACTAATTAAATGAAAACTGGTTTAGCTGTAGACATTGACAATACTCTAACGCCTCCTCGTCAGCCGATTACCAGGCAAATGGTTGCGGTTTTGGGGCGCCTGCGAGTTCCGTTTTACGTAGCAGCAGGAAGCCACATTTCGCTTTTACAAGGACAATTCTTTCAGCCGCTCTATGATTTTGGATTTCGGAAACAATTCGATGCGTTCGTCAGCAATGGTGCCGTGCGCTATCATTGTGATTATTCGAAAGAAATGTCAATTAAATTGATTTCAGAATTCAATATCCGGGATTACCTTGGAGAGACTAATTATAACCACTTGTTAAAGGTACTGACTGAAACTTTGAAAATGGAGCAATTTCAACTGCCACAAAATCTAACGATACGCGATAATAGGATAGTTGGGAGAGTGTCAATGATCAACCTATGCCCAATCGGCAGAATAGAACAGGAGGACTCGGAAGCTCAACGTAACAGAGTTAATTTCGTCAAGTTCGATAGATCTAATGGTTACAGGGAAAAGGTTTTAGAACATCTTAATAAAGAATTGTCCTTTTTAATACATGAAAAGCAGCTGCATATCACTTTTGGCGGTCAAACCTCTTTCGACATAGGTATAATCGGTGAAGATAAGACCAAACCAGTGCGAGCATTATTGCAAAATGGCTTTGAAAGAGTAATATTTATTGGTGATGCTTTGTTTGAAGACGGAAATGATGCTGCAATCAATGAGTTTATTAAAACATGGCCTCTGGAGTCAAAGTGCCCGGTGGAAGCGATACAAATAGACTCCTGGCGCGAAACAATAGATGTTCTTCATAAACTTGACTTGCTGGATTAAACTGTTTTAGGGAAGAAACTAATGAGTTCACATGTGATTGAAATAAAGCCTTATGAAAAAGAATGGCAGGAAATCGAACTTTCTGAAAAAGTTGTCTCCTCATATTTTCTTGAGAAATGGGCTAGGAGTTTTTCCCTAATGACTGCAGGTTACCGTGATCAGTTAAATCCAAATGATGCGAATGATGCCGAGGTTGCATTCAATTCACTTACAATTGCCATCCTTGGTGAAGCCAAAGCCAGAGTTTTTGAACGTAAACTTTCACCAGGAGAACAGCTTCACGTACACATTGGAGGAGAAACACGACCGCATACCCAAGATTTCATAGCCATTTTATCGCGAGTATATGCTGCTCACGACATAAAAGTGCATCTTAGAGCACATACCAGAACAACCCCTATCTGGTATTCTTCTTTCGGAATTTTTTATGAGGAATACCAAAGTGGCGATAACCTTACCGCAAGCCACTCGCCTTTTTTCAAGGGGGGATGGAAGCCTATGGACTCAGCAGGCAAACAGCTCTTGGAAGAGGAGGATAAAATTATCTCTGAAGTAAATAATATCGTCAATAACCGGGAGAAAATCAAACTTGCTCCATGGGAATTAAATGAGAAGATTGTTTATGATTTCGATATTGACGAACCCTATGTGAAGTACCAACAATCGGTGATTATGGACAAGTCGAAAAATGACATTAATCAAGCTATAAAAAAAGGATTCCGTTGCGCGGTTTGTACAGTTGGCGGCTCAATGAAGGCTACTACGGAGCGTTTGTTTCCAATGTTCGGCATTTCCACAGGCCAGGATGGCGTCATTCAATATTTTTTTGGGGAGGAAGATTCTCAATACCATCAAATAGGTCAGGTCGACGGGGAGCATATAGGGCCTGATCCAAGCAAGAAGCAGGTTTACAAGGAAATTGGCGCCCAGGAAATCCTCCTCAAAGGCAAGGCGGATATCGTGTTCATTTGGGATCCGGACGGCGATAGATTCAATATCGTCACCATAACGTCTGAGGAGCAGATCGAAAAGGCTAAAGCGCTCTGGCTTGAGGTAGAAGAGGAAATGCCCATTGTGTACTTTACGCCCAACCAACTCTTCTTCATGCTGACCGCTTACCGGATCAGCGTTCTGAAGGAGGCAGGATTGCTTGACGCCTACGACTGGTTTGTCACCCCCTCTATCTCATCTTCCCGATCGATTGGTGAACTCGCCGCACAGGAGAACATCGAGGTTGTTTACGTCCGCGTGGGTTTTAAGTACATGGGTAACTTCTCCGAATGGCTCGAAACCCGGTCCGACTCGAACGAGCCATTCATCAACGCCCTTGGGGAAAAGGTTTACTTCGGTAAGAAACCGCGGGCCTTGATCATGTGCGAGGAGTCTGGTGGTGCAGTCTTCGGCGGAACGGAGACCCTCATGAACAAGAGCGGATCTAAAAGATTGATTGCGCTCCGCGAGAAGGACGGTATGCAATTTGGTCTTATGGCCTTGTCGCTGGCAACCCATTTATATAATTCGAAACGGTCATTCGCTGATTACTACTGCGGCCTGATAGAAGAGTACAACATACAGCATAGGTTTTTTCACCGAAAAGATGTTCGGCTATACGATGAAAGTCTGACCAGAACGGAGCTGCAAAAAGCTAAGTCTGATGGAGAGAAAACGAGAGACATAACCATGGATTTCTTCATGAAACTTGCCGGGAAACCTCTGGACGAAATACGCGACGAGATCAACTCAAGGCTGGCCGATGCGGAAAGGGCAATACCCAGACCAAAGCGGGCCTGCATCGTAGGCGAGGGCAAGCTACTGGAAGGGATGCTCATGGAATTCGATGATTTTTGGTTTCTCATACGCGCTTCCGGGACGGACGCACTGCTAAGATATTATATTGAAGGAAAAAATAAAGGTGAAATTGAATCTTACCAAGAATTGCTCATTAACTTGAGAATCTGACTAATAGGATGTTATAATCATAGTTTCCAAAGAGCTTAAGGAACATCAATTAAACATTATTAATGAGGGTAATATTATATATCCCGAACCATATTTTCATAAAAAAAGCTGGATCGAACTACGTCAGGAGATCGTTAGGAACGGCTTCGAAGCGGATACTATTCTTCCCGTGCAGCCTGACCTGCCGGTTTATGGATTGAACATCTCCTTTGGATGGCCGCTTCCTGACACACTTAAAGAGCCTTATGAAGAACTTTATTATGAACTTCTAACTCTTGGGCCTGATATTTACATATATCCTTATAATCAAACTCACGTAACAGTAATAACTCTTGTGAACTTTAAAAAATACGAGAACCCCACCACTGAAAAAGTGCGAGAGTTTGAGGAACTTGTGCCGAAAATAATCTCCCTTATATCACGAGAGCTATCAGACGATTTGGGTCATGAGTTCAAGCCTTTTAAGATTGACGTGGGATGGCCGGTGCTGTTAAAGAACACGGCCATCCTGCCTATCCTGAATCCAAGGGAAAATGTCTTTCTTTTAAGGGAAAAAATTGCCCCCCTGCTGAAAGACCTATTCCCTCGAGAAATCATCGAGTTTCGTGATCCTAAATTTATTCACTCTACTATATTACGTTTCATGAAACCTCCGTTAGATGTGAAGGGATTCATGGCAACATTTGAATCAGTAGCCGTTAAGCACCGTATCGGTGAGGCAACTATAAACGAACTATTATTAACATCTGAAACCAAACCCTATATGCGAGGAGGAGAAAAACTCCACCATTTCCGGCTCGGAGAATAATAATGGTAAAAGACAAAGAGACGTTGTTAATCACTGGAGGTCTTGGTTTTATTGGGTCAAGCCTTGCAAAAAGACTTTACAATAAATTCAAGATCGTAATTGTTGACTTTGACAGGTCGCGAAAAGCCGTAAAAACCGCCAACAATTTAAGGCTCAATGGGACTATAGTAATACAATCGGACATTACATCTCCTAAAACCTGGATAAGCATACCTGAATGCAAATATATTTTCCATGCAGCTGCACAGGTTGCTGCTGAATTATCAATAAAAAAGTCAGCGTTCGATTTTCAATCCAATGTTTATGGGACATTCCTTGTAGCCGAGTATGCGCGCAAACATAATGCAAGCATTATCTATTGCAACTCAATCCGCGTATACGACCCTGATTCGATTGAAGATGCAATGAGAAGGCACGGGAAAGTTTCAGAGGAATGCGCCACTGTCGAGGTATCGAACAAGCCACAGCCACCTTTTGCTCTTTCCAAGCATCTGGGGGAGCTTTATCTACAATATTACTCGCGTATGTATGGACTCGGTGTCATCAGCCATCGGATGAGCGGCATTGTAGGTGCGGGTCAAGCCGGAAGTATATCCCATGGCTGGCTGAGTAATATTGTGCGCTGTGCAGTCAATAAGAAGAAGTTCACTTTATTCGGTGATGGTAATCAGACGCGTGATGTTCTGTATATCAATGATTTCCTGGACCTTATAGAGAATGAACTGAAAAATTTTACGAAATACTCTGAAGGCGGATTTGCAGTCTATAACGTGGGCGGCGGCACTACAAACGAGCTAAGTATAAATCAAGTGATTGAAATTCTGGAGCAGAAATATTCTAAAAAAATGAAAGTAGAAAAAGCTGACCCTCGCATGGGGGAACCAAGACATTACTGTACTAATCTAACTAAAATTAAGAAGAAGGGATGGCCTTTAAATGAGCTGAGGAGCGTAACAGATATAATTAGTGAAGTTGTTAATCACTATAGATTAGGTGGAGGTAAATAAAATGAAACCTAAGGGGACTAAAAAAGTTTTTATCAGCTATAAGTCAGATGACGATAGGTCGGTAGAAATTAAAGATCAACTTGAAGAATTTTTCAATAATTGGGGTCTGGAATGTAAACCAGTTGATAGAATAGAAAATATAGATCCACCAAAAATAATAATTGATACAGAACTTCGTACGTCTCATTATCTAATTCAGATATTTAATAGACAGGAAAAACCTTCTCCGTGGATGCGGAAAGAGTGGGACGAAGCTCAGAATTTTCATAAATATGGTGAAAATATGCGCATGTTAGCAGCATTTTATACTACCGAAACACCCATAGATAATGAGTCCTTTAGGAGATATGTTACCGACCGTAATCGCGGTGAGAAAAGGATAATAAACATTGATAAAGAAAAGAAAAACGCAGAAACAACGATTCAAGGAATTGTGATTAATGCTGGAGTTCTTAACAAAACGCATGGAAAAATAATCTTGCCTGATTTTTGTTATTTTCCTCAAGATCCATCCGATATTAGCTTGGAAGCGTTTGAAGATTTTATTGAATGTTTCCGGGATGCATATGAAAAGGGACTTAGCAAGGTGTACCCTGATAAAGATAAGCCGACAGCTTGGATAGTTAAAAGGTTGCGCAGCATGAAAGATGGCGAAAAAGTACGCATGCTTGGATTCACACTTAATAGGTTTATTTATCCAGAAAATAAGAGAGGAATTGGTGATGTTTTTGAGCAAGTACTGTCCACTCATGATTGTAAAGCAGAGTTGCTTATATTTGATCGGGACTGCCAAGCGGCCCACGACCGCATGAAGATCGAAACTTATGGCGATTACAAAAAAGGTCCTAAATATACTCTTTTGTATAAAGACAACGAAAATGTTGAGAAATATTATTCGAAGAAAAAGTGGAAAGATAGGATTACTATAAAAAAATATAGTACACCTTATATGGGAATGGTTATTTTTAACGACATGATTCTTGTTGAGATTTATCATTTGGGAGATGATGGGGAAGAGAAAACAGATAAGAATATTTGTGGTCGAGTTCCTCTTCTCTTTATTCAAGGAGATACCCCATTTTATAAATTATTTGAATCACATTTTGAGCGTGTCTGGGGAATTGCTTAAGATATTAGTTAGCATTAATATCTTGAAAAAGCATCAGCTTAGTTAATTCATTATTTTAGAATGATATCTTCGAAGAGATAATACTGGCTTGGATATTACCACCGTCGGTTCAAGATGTTTTGCCGCGGAGAATTACTCATGAATGAACATAATCAAGCCTATAGAGAAGGAGTGCAACACCTACGGGAATTATATTGTCACTGATTGGCGCCTTATTTGATAATTATAACATGACAAAAAATATGAGATTTGCTAAAAATCTTAAGTAGGTTATGCTCAAAACCAAAGTTCCAAAGGGACATGAAGAACCTCAGGGGATAGCAGGCATGATTAAGGAAATAAAAAATGAAAAAACATGATGCCCCATTTGATTATGTCCTATCAAAGGGTGGTCCGAACACTAAATATATCATCTCGACTTCCGAAAGATTATCATCAATGAAAAGGTATCAGAAACTTCTTCAGGAAGTATTACATGTCGATATTGCGTATATTACAATAAATCCATATTCAAATGAGACTGGTATTGATCCAGAAAAATTTGCCTCGGCTATACGTGGACTTAGGGCAATAGGTGGAGCTATATCCAAGGATATTAAGTCTAAGATAATTCCTTTCCTTGATGATATTGATGAATCAGCTAAGAAGGTAATGGCTGTGAATACGGTGATTAGAGAGGATAATAAGTTGATAGGCTATAACACTGATGCATTTGGCTTTGAGAAAGCAATGAAGAAAGGACTTAAGGAATCAGGTATTAAAATAAAAAATGCTTTGGTTTATGGTTATGGCGGAGTGTTTAATGTTGTTTTCCACGTACTTAGTTCACTGGGTTTAGAAATATCAGTGACTGGCAGAAGAAATGAAGCAGTGAACGAAAGAGTCAAGGATTTCAACTTAAAACCATACGACGGAAAACCGAAAGATCTTTTTGTGAATGCTGCTCCGGTCAGCGATATGCCTCTTGATAAGACAGTCGGTTTTCTTGAAGCCATTAGAGGGTGTCATTCTGTCTTTGATCATCATATGCCTGGAAATTCCTTGCGAAAATATTGCGAGAAAAATGAGGTTTTTTATATACCGGGAACTGAAATGTACTATCCTCAGATGTACAGACAATGGGAATTATTTTTGAAGGGAATTGCAAGAGGGGAGGAAATCCCCGAGTTAATTTCGATGGCGGAGAAGCTTTGTGAAAATAACAATACTTGAAGATCGGATTGCTCACGTCTTTAGCTCATGATGCATTACGGTCATCTAATTCAGTCAGATCTTCCACACTTGCCATATCCGCAAGCATTTTTGTATACCTTCTAAGATCAATCTGTAGAGCCTCAAGCTCTATTCTGAACTCCTCGCACTTTTCAGTATCTTTGAAAGCGTCTGCTATTGCCAATTTATGCCATTTGGCAGTAAAGGGCCGAACAATTTGATTCAAAACAATTATTGCTATCTTAGTAAAATTTATGCAATCTCTCCCATGATTCTTAATTGTTGCTCTTGTCAAACCGAAAAGATTATAAACGCTTTCAAGTGCCGTTTTTTCATCGCCATGTTCTAACGGCAAAGGTTGCGTGGCTATCCTTGTAAGTAGTTCTATATATAGTTCCCAAGCAGCATCTTTATCTTTTTCTTGAACTTCCCATTCCGTCTCAAGAAAAGGAGCTTTAATTTTCAATTTGGTCATATCCCAATTTTCCAGCCATTTTCTAAGCTTCATAACTATCTCCTTGAGTTTATAATTGTTTTATCACCATTTCTTTGATTAGTGAGTAACCCTACATACAAGACATTTGCTATTATATTTCATCATGTCTGATCTATTCTGAATTAAGTGGTCTCGTGTTATCCTTGCTTCATAAGCATCTCCAATCCAACCAGCAAGCTGCTGGGCAGTAGTAGGATATGCTCTGTACCTTGCGTAACAATTTATTTCTCCTCTTTCCCAATTATCTTTGATTCTTTGGGGTAGATGAGCACTTGATCCACAACTGGGCAAGAGTATTCCTATCAAACCGTTTGGTGTATAATCTCCCTTTCGAAGGCTTGTTTTTATTTCCCAATCCACATATCTCCGACTATGTGTGCACGTGCCAATCAAGACTATTGTAACAGTTGAATCTCCCAGATACTTTTCTCGAATCTTCGATATTACGTATTCTGGGTTGGTACTATCAATAAAATCATCATTATCAGAAACTCCGAGAACCTTGGGGATAAAAATTTCCTCTCTATTAGACCATCTCTCAACAAAATTATCTACTTCATCGCGATTCTTCTGATGAAATGAAATAAATACCTTCCTACTAATGCCATAAGGAGACATATCTATTTCCTCCTTTTATAATTTCTAAATATCCTTTTTCCATTATTATGGATTATAATTAATTTATTATTTTTTTTAAAGAATGAAAAATAAGGTTTTTGCATCTCCTTACTTTGTATGAAGTAATGAAGAGGATATCAACCATAATACATCTTGAAAATTATGAACGCGTTGATATTCACAGAAGGCTAATTGAAATAAAGGAGGGAAAATATGAAGTCTAACTTTATTGCCCCGAAGGTCAATTTGTATATAGCAGGCCCTCTTTTTAGTTTAGCGGAACGAGATTTTAATTCAGGTTTAAAGAAGAAACTTTCACCTTATTTCAACATCTACCTGCCTCAGGAAGATGGTGGGCTAATGGTTGATATGATTAAAGATGGAATTCCTTCAGATAAGGCAGCTAAGAAAGTATTTGTTGTTGACATTAATGCTTTAGATAAATCTGACATCTTTTTGATAGTATTGGACGGAAGAACAATTGATGAAGGAGCCTCATTCGAACTTGGCTATTGCTTTGCGAAAGGCAAACCATGTATTGGCTTTAAGACCAATCCTAGACAACTTTTACCAACTGGAATAAATCCAATGATAAATTTGTCTTTAATGTGCATCTTTGAAAGCATTTCTAATCTCATAAAATGGGCAAAATCATATAAGATGTATGATATTGTTCTCAAAAGAAGGGTAGATTTTTCTACGATTTAAATTCTTTTATAATTGCATAAGGATGTTTTCATAACTGCTCTGCCTCACAAAATAAGTTCAAGTATTTTGCCTAGACTATCTTGCTCTAATATTGCTAGTTAGATTTGACAAGATTCATAATTTGGAGATAAATTAAGAATAATGGATATTAAATATTGGATTCTTTCTGGTACAGCTGAAAATTGGGAAACAGCGCTGGAAGGGAATATTTGGGGTGTAAGAGAGAGTAACTTAAAGAAATTATGGGAGAATATCTCAAATGGAGATATTCTCTTTTTTTATTGCCTAAGTCCAATTAGTGGAATCATAGGATTTGGGAAGTGTCAAGCTAAATTCAAACAAGATAAGCCGTTATGGCCTGATGAAATAAGAGAAGGCAGAGTTATTTATCCTTATAGATGGCGATTCGAGTCAATATATACATTACCTAAATATGAATGGAATTCTAGAAGGATTCCTTTAGGTGGGGATATTAAAATCGGATATAGAGCAGGACTGAATCGTGCAAAAGATTCAGCTTCAATATCATTATTGAGTGAGAAAATTAATAAAGAATGGCAATCAATAGTAATTGAAGAGCCAATGAGTGAATTCCTTGATGAAGCGATTAAAAAGAAAACTCCAAATCAGCATGCTCTACTTAAAGACTTATTGATGAAGCTAGGAAAAATAAAGGGATTTATTATGGAGGAAGAATTTAGAACGGATGATCAGAGACTCGATGTTATATGGAAGAGAATCCAAAAAGGCGTTCCGACGTTTGTATTTGAAGTGCAAATTGGCGGTAATGTGACGGAAGCACTAGGAAAACTTAAACATTCTTTCGATTTATGGAACAGTAATCTGAATATTGTTATTGAGAATAAAGATTTGGCAAAGTTCAAACTCTTTTGAGTGGAACATTTCATGAAATTAAAGATAAATTGACAGTAATATTAACATCTGAGATTGAAGAGTTTTATAGGATAAAAATTGCTAAAGCAAAACTTGGGGAGAAGTTAAAGTTACTATAAAGTCAAATCTTCCATCATGGAAATTTTTAGAAATTCATCTTCTTCATCATTCTTTCTTCATAATAAGATTAAATGCGACCATAGGAGTTTTTGGAAAGAATTAAAGATTATTTTTATTGGATATAAGTTTATAAAAAGGAGATTGTCGCTGGGTTTGGGGAATGGGAAATAATACTTTTTGTCGTGAATAAATTAAAAGGTTCTAAATGTGAGCTATAAACATGAAGATTGACTCCGGTATTGTATCTGAACTATCAGAGAGGTTAAAAACTATTGAAGATAAGTACGGCTATTTATTTTATTTAATTAAAGAAAGATTCGCCAATGAGAAATTAATTCAACTTGAAATAATGCGAATAATTTCACTCCGTCCTGAAGTTGTTGAATATTTACAGTAAAAACTCTACCCAGACAGCAAGAAGAAATGCGATTTCTGGTTCAAAACAATAGACAATAAAGAAAATTGGATGGGAAAAAAACCCGACCTACAAATTATAAAAATCCCAAGCATGCAAAAGCTATTACAGATGGAATTGAAGGAATGGTAGGGGATATAAAAAGATTAAGAGAAAAAACACCAGCTGAAGCTGAAACGCATATTTCATTCTCATTGTATCCCGTTTATTCTGATAGTTATCCTTTCTTGAATAGACATCTGGAAAAAATAAGCAGGGCAGCATGAAAAACAGTTAATAAACCTGATAAAGAAATTCATTGTAGTAGCGGTGCATTTCAACTATATTTGTTGAACCTTTAAAGTTTTTTCAGCATAAAACTTCATACATTGGTGAGAATTATAGGAAGTGATTTTACGGCGGCTTTGAGGACAAGATAATATTTTTTATTCCTCTTTGTATTCTTAATTCTTTATCGACTTATTACACCCATGGGAAAGGGAAAATTATGTAATTATGGGAACGTACCCAAAAGAGACGCCTTTATATGTATCTGTTATAATAAGACTGTCACCTTTAGGAATATTGCTTTAGTCTTTGGTATTAGGAGGACTGCTTCCTTGGGGAATATCCATTTAACACACGTAATGATTTTAATAAGAGATCGAAGACAACCTAATCCAAAATACACTTTAAGGAGGCTAAAGGCATGAATCTAAAAAAAAGATTTTATCTGACACTGGTCCTCTTTCTGGCTATCGTTACTGTCTTGAACCTTTCTCTTTTTGCTCAGACTTTTGATGCTGTCAAAAGCC
>SDBT01011123.1_pt1 | contig 14500 bp, 13 predicted proteins | sample 2277101 | NCBI WGS metagenome assembly SDBT01 (sample SAMN10404973, study PRJNA504765) | marine sediment metagenome | isolation source: marine sediment core GS10_PC15, 103 cmbsf | place: Arctic Ocean: Southern Knipovich Ridge | collected 2010
ACTTGTATCTATTGCAGTATCCATTATGACTTCCTTTGCTTGTTTCAATATATCATAAGTACTGAATGCGCTAATCGTTTGCACAAAGCCACCTGGAGATCGAACGTTAGAAGCTATTCCTGGAATCCAACCTTTGTAATCATATATTGGGGCAAGACTAAGGGTTGACGTTTGTTCGTCTGGTATTTTCCCCACTCCTGCACACATAGGACACTGACCCACTGTAAATGGGGCTGGCCCGCCTGAGATATGGCGGTTCGATGATTTATTGCCGATGGGGTCAAAAATACAATTGCAAGTCAAAAATGTTCCAGCTACATACTGATGAACATCGTCTATTTCTAGATTATGAACTAGTGTAGAACAATTATCTTCTACTTCAATTTTTCTAATTTTAACCAATAGTCCTACATTAGTTTTACGAACATTAGATTTTTGCTGTATCCTATCCTGGCACCATACTACTGAATAACAGCGTTGATGATGTACTTTGTTTTTGTCTATATGTTCTTCTTGCCAGTTAATACTAGGATAATATCCTAACGATATCAATATATCAAATACCTGTAAAGCCAATTTTTCGCTGACTGTTGTTATTGATACTCTACTATAAATAGATTCGTCCGTATTACTAAATACATTTCCGTCACCATCAGTATAAGCTAGTAATAGAATTTCTTTTTGACGAAGTGATAGACATGACCACAAATCTGATGGTATAACTTTATTTTCAGCCCTATGTCCAAACTGTATCATTAGCTTAGCCAAACTAGAAGAATTCCAATTTACCAATAGATTATCAGCATCTTTTCTCCATTCCAATCTAGAAGTAATTCCAAACTTATTACGCAGGATGGACTGTAATTTATTAGCAACGTGTTCTTCATCGCTAGCACATAAACAAAAAGCCCCACTTCTAGTATATTTACTAATGGACAGGCAACCCTCAGCTATCCACCAACCAAATAGATATAATAAATCGTCATCGACTTCATAACCGTTCCAATCTGTCATATCTGTGGCCGAATGATTAGTATAAGGTATGATTAGAGCGTCGTCTATGCTTATGTCTTTAGCACTAACTTCTTCTATCATATTAGATATATCTAACCTAAAACCTGGATCATACCACTCCCTTTGTTTATATCTCGATCTCATGTTTTTTACAACTGGAAACTTGTGATTAGCAGTAACTCTATGAGGAAGAGAGGCTGACCAGCATGAAAGATTATATAAATTTTCATTGCTGAATCTGCTTCTTGTATCCTTAACCCTATTAAGACTGTTAGAATTATTGTAAACCAATTCTCCTATTGTTATATCTTCTATGGGCTTATACCCATGCTCTGTGCGTATCAAAGTACCAGATTCCCAACAATTGGGGCAATCATCGTATAGAGTCACCCCAAACGTAACCGTACAAGTTACGGAACATGAACGTATTACCTCGGTAATCATGTCGATATGTAGTTGCTTGAAATCTGATCCAATTAGGTTGGTAAAGCCACTCATTTATGCACCGTCAGAGTTAGCATCTAATAGATAAAAATCTAAGTGGACATCCACCTCAACGTCTGCTGAACCTTTAGCCCTGAAAAATAAATCAGTTAAGCCCTTAATTTTCACATGACTTTTGAATTCCTTCTTTACCTCACCAGATATACCTTCCGATTCCCATATAACTCGTCGTGGGTCCATGTTACCAGAAGTGTTAAGAATGCCCTCTCGTTCATACAGAATAACATCACCAGTTTTATTTCCAGTTGTGCTTACGTCTACCACTAAGTTTGTAATGTACATAACCTTGCCTAATGGGACAGTCCAGAAGCCATTGCCAGCTTCACCGCTACCATATTGTACCGAGGAATCAACAGCCCCCTCAAATCCACTCATTCTTGCAAATATGTTTCCAGTTTTAGCCCCACTGGAATCCACCCTTAATGTTAAGTCGCCCCGATGAGCACCACCGTATGTTCCGACCGTTTCACAGTGCATCTTATTGATACGAACATAGGTTAAAACAGAATCAACTTCAGTTGTACCATTTAATTCTATAATTTCAGTTTGATCTACACCCGTTGCCGATAAACCATGAATTTCTATGCTTCTACAACCAAGCCCCGCAATAGTGTCGGAGGCGTGGGTTGAACTTACTGAAACGATTGAATCCGAGGTCTGCCAGGGTATATTTCCACCAACTGGCCATATATCTTCATAAGACGTTCCGACCGCTGAGTTATGACCAAAGAAAAAGAATGAACGCTGACCTTGAATTATTCTTCGTGCTAAATCAAGATCAATGCTAGAAACAGGATTATACATAGATACACTCTCTTATATTTAGTTTTTATGTCGTTGCATCACCAGTATAGAATCTAACATCATCAAAACGAATTGAAATATCTGGACCTGGAGGGCTGTTTTCAAAATCAGCGATTAAGAAAGTCTTAAACCCAACAGAATCCAATGTTTGAACCTTACCAGCCACACCAACAGCAGGAGAGGTTCGTGCAGCCAGAACAACTGCCCGACCATTATTGGCCGATCCAGTGTCTAGACCAGCTAAATTCTTAACGTCAGCAGCCATTATATTACCTCACTGTTCTAAGAGTGTCAAAATCGTTTAACGGACCCCCAACTACATGAGCGGGGAATAGGTTACTATTAACGAATGGACTCAGGATTCCCTTTGCCCACTTAACATTACCGAATCTATATTCTTGCTTGAGTTGTTCGTATGAGGCACAAGCCCCTTTGTCTAGCAGTGTAGAGAAACCGTCCATGCGCCGCAAGGTTCTCATTACTACTGGACCACACTTAGCTTCTAATCCAGCAGTCATTGCTGCTACTCTTGTGGAACCAATATCTATTATACAGGCGGCTTTTAGAACCATGAAATTCATAAACACATTGTCTGGTGCCACGCTTGGGTCTGGGGTAATTGTCAAATTACTACTGGAAACCACATAAGTAGTATCAAAATCAATCTCTTGATTTATATACTGTGCGGCAACAATGAGAGTTTGCTCTAATCGTCTATCACTGAATGAATAATTAAGGTTATCCAGATCGTCGATCATCACCCTAATTAGAGGCAGTGTTTGATCTTGCCAGCATGACATTATTTATCCCCCACTTTCAATATACCGTCACCTTCTAATATAGCATCTGTGTTAGTGGTAAGTAAACCCTCAACACGATACCGTTGACCAGAAGTGCCCCCAGTAATCCACATAACCAAAGTTTGCCCACTAATGATAATGGGCGTCTCGATAGTGAGATCAGAGACCGATCCACAAATTCTTTCGGACGTAACAAGAGGAATAGGGTCACTGGCCTTTATTGTTTCATTCGTACTCATTTTAGCAGAAAAGTCCATCACGAACTGTCTGCGTTCTGACGGTTGCTTTTCCACAGTTTCATCTGCGGTACTGCTCATTTTTAGGTACTACTTCCAGTGATATTAAAGGTAAGGTTGGTGTTCTCAGGAGCCTGTCCAGCAGCCATAGACAATCTCATCCATACTCCAATATGATCTGCACCAGAAGATATGTCTTCTAGGTCGGTTCCAGGAACGGCCAAAATGGTGTCTGCCCATGTTGGCGCACCAAGCATATCCCCACCTGCTGGTTCAGTGACTCTGTTAGTAACCGTATTACTATCATTCCGCGCATCTTCCAAATCAAAGTCAACGAGGCTAGAAGTACCATCAAACGTTAGTTCAATGTTGGCAGCCAAAAGAGCTAGGGTTGCGTGGGTATTGGCAACGAAAACCTTTTCGTAAAGAACAACTGCTGATCCGCCAGAGTCTTCTGCTAAGGCAGCATAAAACGGACGACGAAGTTCTAATACGGCTGCGCCACCAGGAGCCGTTACGGTGCCCTCTAATGTACCCAGCACCGCACTTCCGCTGGTGTCATCAACAGTTAGTATGCCCAGATACGTTGCGCTTACCACGATCTTTAGGATACGTTCGAATAAAACACTCCCAACTTGCGGGGTAGTACCAGCAAGAGTATAAACTTCGGTATCTATTACTCCACTAGCTAATCTACCAGTAATCGTTACGGTTTGCGTAGTATCGCCAGCATTGTCACTAACAACGTCGAGAGAGTCAGTACCGCCAACATCACTCATGTCCAAGGAAAGAATTTTGATCGTTTTATCTATAGCGCCTCCTACGGGAGTTGCTGCGGCTGTTTCTGGCATATTTGCTGCGCCATAAATGATGATATCTGCTGCTACAATAGCCATGTGTGTACCTCTATTTATTTAATGGTCCAGATTTTGTTTGTTTCTTTAATGTTCCAGACTTTGTCCACTTCCTTAATCACCCAATTTTGTTTGTTTTCTTTTATGATCCAAGAAAATATAGCATCTAGAACAACATCGTCTCCCAACCAACTGATGGGAATTAACTTATCACTGTCTAAGCCAGCAAGACTCTCTACTATAACACCTTTGCTAACCGCTCCTGTTTGGAGTAGATATTCTACCAGTAAATCCTTAGTAATAGATATATCTAACAGTGTATTAAACACCAAAGTCTTGTTTAACGAGAGTTCTGCTAAGAATGATACATCTATTGCTTTGTTTGAATCGATCTCAATTAAGTTGTCAACTGGGATGTTTTCCTGTATTACTGGTAAAACAGCCGTGCTTTCCACAGGTATAGTTTCGTCTATAGAAACCTGAGTTATGTAGCCTGTTGGAGCCTTGTTGTCCAAAGAGATTGCTGATACAAACGATAGCTCTACATCCTTGTTTTCGTTCACAAGGATGAGGTTATCAATCACCACTCCTTTGTCCATAGTTACAGACAGAATGCTATCCAGCGGGACGGTATTATCGAATGATAATTGAGAAATGCTCTCTATAATCACGTTCTTGTCGAAACTTACACCCGTCTCGCCAGACCATTCAACTGGGATGGTAATGTCGGCGTCTATCTCTAGGACATGCTCCACCAAAACATCGCTGTTTACTATAACCTCACGATTATGTTCTACTACGGCTTCTAGGTTGCTAATAAACTCCAGAATATGTCCTATTGGAACGGACTTATTTATATCCAGTTGGACAGTATGTTCAACTATTGCATCTTGATCTGAGATAACACCAAGATTATGTTCAACCAAAGCTTTAAGTTGATCTGTGAAGGATCTGGTGTTTTCTATTGGAGTGGATTTGTCAATACTTATTTGACCAGTATGTTCTACTGGTATGGTATTGCTATCATCTATCCTTCCTAGGTTTTCTGTTGGAATTGTTTCCACAGTGACGCCCGTAGATAGGACATGTTCCACTGGGATTGTTTTATCTTCTGTGATCTCCAGTGTGTGTTCTGTTGGGATGGTGTTATCGTCTGAAATTTCCAGGGTGTGTTCAATTACTACGAGTTTGTCCTCATCGAAATCTCCTGCTACAGCAAGCTTATGTTCGATTGGAATTGTTTTGTTTTCATCTATACTAAGGGTGTGTTCTACTGGTAGTGTTTTGTCTTCCGCGATACTTAACGTGTGTTCTACTGGTATAGCCTTGTCTTCGGATATACCAAGAGTATTTTCCACTGGGATTGTTTCTACGATAACTTCACCAGATAGTACATGCTCTATAGGTATCGTCTTGTCTTCTGTTATACTAAGAGTGTTCTCCACTGGGATCTGTTTGTCTTCAGATATACCTAGTCTGTTCTCTATTGGTATTGTTTCGTCGTCTGTTACACCTAGAATGTTTTCTACGAGGATCGCCTCGTCGCCTGTAATGCCAAGAACATGTTCTATTGGCAGGGTTTTGTTTTCCGCTATGTCAGACGTATGTTCTATTGGTAGTGTTTTGTTATCTGATATCCCCAATATATGTTCTACAGGAATAGTCTCATCATCAGTTACGCCTAGGACGTGTTCTACTGGTATAGTCTTATCTTCTATTAAACTAAGGGTGTTCTCTACGGGTATAGTCTTATCTTCGGATATGCTGAGAATGTTTTCTATTATTATAGTTTTATTCTCATCAAAAGTTGGAGCATCAACCACAGTGTTAAAGGCAAGCCTTCGGTTTTGATGATAGATACCACTTGGCCCAGCATTGTAAAGCTGTACAATCTCATCACCAGTTAAAGTTCTATTCCAAATCCAAAAATCAAAAACTGGACCTTCTGTATGTCTACTGGACCCTAACCACTCTGCTATGGATAGGTCATCAGTTGTATCACTACCAGCGCTTTCCGATCTCTCCCCTCTGACGGTTGCAACAAGACCATCTACATAGGTAATGATATTCCCAGGCATGGTTGTAGCTACCAATAAATGCAATCCCGTCCCTTCGTCAACACCAAAGGTTGTTAGACGCGCCGTTGAGTTTGCTGATGAACCGTCCCGTTCAAAAAAGTGGAGTGCCGAACTGTCGTGCATTATCCCCCACCCTATTGCTCCTGGACCATTAGCTGTTAAATTTCCTGTAGTTTTGCTTATCAACATTCTATTGGTATCAGGTGACGAAGGGACTGCCAAATTCTCCCACACAGCAATTGTGTAAGAACCGCCAACACCACCAACATCCAAATTCAAACTGTTATTATGTGGTATGCGAACTAGATCGTCTACACCATCAAAACTTAGGGACATATTGCCTTGATTCAGTGTCCAAATAGATGGCGAGGTTGATTCTAATGTTCCGTGGTTGCTCCTGCCTGAAATATCTAACAGGTTAGTACCAGTTATTCCAAGACTAGGACTCCATGCTCCTAGTAACCCATGCCAAAGATTTGGAGTGGAACTTTCAGAAGCATACTTAGCAAAACCACCTTTCCAACTTGGCTTAGTATTTCTAAGAACTACTATTATTCCAGCAGAAGTCTCATCTGTGACTGTAGCAGTATGTTCTATTGGTATCGTTTTATCTTCGGATATGGCTAGAGTATTTTCTATTGGTATGGTCTTATCACCAGTTATACCTAGAACATGTTCGACTGGGATTGTTTCTGTTATGTCTCCAGTAGATGATGTATGTTCTATGGGTATGGTTTTGTCTTCTGCCAGATCGGTCGTGTGCTCTACAGGAAGGGTCTTATTTTCCGATATTCCTAATGTATTCTCTATTGGTATTATCTTATCGGTTATGGGAATGCTTAACGTGTTTTCTATTATTACGTTTTTATTTTCATCAAATTCTGCTGATATCTCTATTGGGATTGTCTTATCATCTGATATACCCAATGTGTTCTCTACTAGTACGGTCTGGTCGCCAGTGATACCCAAGACATATTCTACAGGGATTGTATAGTCTTCTGAGACATTACGCGTATGTCCTACTAGGGTATCTTTATCTAAAGAGTGGTTTTGCAAATGTCCAAAAATTGATGTGTAATTTTCACTAAATGCACTTCCCGCTGCACTTTCGGATATGCGGAAAACTACTTTTCTTTTTGTAAAAATTCCACCACTGCCAATTTCATAAAGTTGCTTGACCTCATTTGAGGTGATGGCCCGATGCCAAATTAAGCATTCCCCCATCTTGCCAGGACAAAATCTACTCTGTGAAACTTGAGCACCAAAACGCAAACCTTCCTCACTACCATAGTCCAATGTTCCCGAAATAGCAGTAGGTACGCCAGTTTCAATTCCATCAACGTACTCCCGCATAGTCGCACCATCATACGTTCCAATAAGATGATACCACTGTCCATCATTGATCGTTACGCCAAACGAAATCAGGGTGTCGCTACCAACCCCAATATGCCAGACCAGATCATCATCGGCCGTGTTGTTGAACTGTATTTCATAAGCACCGAACGGAGTTGATCCCGAGTCGCCGTTTATTATTATTGCACCGAACTGAGGTTGGGCTCCGTCGCGTTTCCACCGTATTGAAACACTAACAACATCAGTAGGACGCTGAACATCATTTTGGCCTACATCGATATAGTCGTTGGAGCCGTCGAAACGAAAAGCATAAGCACCAGCATCAATTGACCAATCAGAGGCAACTGGGCTACCATTCATCACTCCATGGTTTTTATACCCACTTAGGTCATCCAGTGTGACTAACCCTCTATTACCCAGTGAGGGTGAATACGCTCCAATAAGATTCCTCCATAAAGAGGGATATAGAGACTCTGACGCATAATGAGCAAACCCATTTTTATAAGAGGGTCTAATTTGTCCAGTAGGTGAGAACAGTGACATTATTTAGTCCTGAATCTGATGAGTAATTCCCGTAACTCTTACAGCTAGTTCGTCAGCCACTCCAGTACCACCAGAACCTAATACAGCACCAGAATTATTAACAACTACAATCATCATATATTGTGCATGAGGACTAATACGACCTACAACACCCACCTGTGGCGAAGAATCCCCATCATTTGTAGCCTGCAAAGAAAGAGAACCGACAAACTCAAGAAGCTTGAGAGCATCTGCGAGTGTGCCACCAGTTCCACCAGTATAACCCGCATCAGCCCCACTTAAAGCAGCAGGATTACCAGTTCCAGCAGTAGCGCTATCAGAGAATCCCACATAGATATCTATTGTACCACCAGCAGTAGCATCTGTGTCTGTTTCAACTGATACTTCCACCTTATATTCAACATCCCTATTAACAGTCAGGTTGGCTTTAACACTTTGTCGTGCGCCAGCATTTGCCAAACTACCAAGATCAATTTCTGCGTCTACTGTAGCACTCCATCCCTGTGTAGGAGAAGCAGGCCAGTCAGTATCAAACGCAAATATAAACGAGGTTCCATCTACAAGTTTTCCACTATCAGGTAAAGCCATTATAATCTAGCCTCCAATACATGTCCATGTTTAATAATACCTAGGTTTAACTCTTGAGCCCTAGACTGCTTATTATCAGCAAGGGCCTTTAATGCCGTTTCTTGAGCAGTACTCATACAACCCGCTGCACGAGCGCCAGCAAGATAAACAACAAAATTACTTTCAGTTAAGTCTACCTCTAGATTGCCCTGTGCTGAAAGAGTAAAGAACTCTAATAGCTGCTTTGTCTTAATTATCTGAATTTCGGTAACGGTTCCTATTGCTATGGAACCCCACGGATTAGCAATTGCATCTATAGGGGTCACCGCCAAAGCATTCACATCTTTCATTCGAGTCCAAATTGCTCGATCCTGTGTATCGGTTCCATCGTCTGACTTATGTGTGTTTTCGAGAACCAAAAACCTTAAAAGTCGTTCGATTGCTACAGCCTCTACTGGTCTATTAACAGCATTAAGCTGATCCATAGCAAATACAGCATCGACATTATAGGCGCCAGTATTAGGATGTCCCGCTATCAGTTCTGCTTTTAATGCAGCTATGTTCATCTATATCTCCCTATAAAATGATAGTTAACACCTAAATTATACACCGTATGACATATGGCCAAAGAAAAACCCAGGCTTTCACCTGGGTAAGTGGGATAATATATTGTCTAGCAGAAATGAGTGTCTAATAAACCTTGTGGAATGGGAGTTGACCACAATCCCAGATTTTGAACAACCCCTGTTTGTAGCCTGAATTGCCTCGGAATTTTAGACGATGGAAGGTTTCTGTGCCGTTCGTCCACTTGAAAGATAGATTTGCGGTCGTAGGAATAAATCCTAGGGATTCCAAATAGTCTCCCTTTCCGTATCTTAAATCTATAAAGGTTTTCAGGGAGTCCATATCTAGAGCGCGTTCTGCACATTTGACCAGCCTTGAGAACCCTCCAACGACATTGGTATTAAGAGAAGAACAGAAACGGGATATCTCATAGTCTTTATTTTTTAGCCTGCGAACTTGTATGGCTGCTACTATATCTTCGTTAAAACTAAGTGCAAATATATGTCCATAGCCCTTACCCATTAGGTGGTTATCCACAAAGAATTGTTTGTTTACTGTTGTAATTTCACAGTTTCTTGCATATATAATTTTAGAGCTGGTTTTTAGTTTGTTCAAAACTATGGATTTGACTATTGGGAATTTATTGTAGACCTCATCCTCCCTAAAGAACAAGGGTGTGTAATTATTGTCCATATAAGCCTGTCTTTTTTTTGCGTGATATCTTTTATCTTCAATAATAGAATCAGAGTGCCAATATAGTCCATCTAACTCTACTATAATATCACCAATCTTAAAGTCTGCAATATATCCATAGCCATCTAGCTTATACTGTTTTTGATAGATTATTCCTGTGGTTTTTAGCCACTCTTCAAAAAATACCTCTAATGAAGATTCCTTTGGAACCATAGTTATAGCTTTATCCATTCCAAATTTATTTACCAATTTACCAAAGTGAGACCTAGAAAATCCCTGCTCTTTAGCTATCTCTGGCCTTGTCTTTCCTTCATATATTTTGATGGTTCCGTTTTGTATTTTGGTTCTAATCATAGCTTTTGTTGCTCTATCTTTAATCTCCTTAACCTTAGAAGGATTATCTTCTCCATATCTATCAATCAAGGTTTGGCGTTGTTTTTCTGCGATATCTTTATTGTGCATTACACATTCATGGCCATATTTTTCTAAGTTTGTCTTTTTTGCAGCTTTCTTAAAGCTTTCAGATTTTAATCTTGTGGAATTAGACTTGCTTATTTTCTCCCTGACATCTGTTCTTTTAGATGAATTTGACACACCATATTTGGCCATACTAACGTCACTACGTTTCTTATATTTACATTTGATACACGCATCTTTTATTACGTGTTCTCTTCCTATGGTGATTCTTTTCATCTGTTGTTCATATTTGTTGAAACAATAGTCACATTTTACACAGACGGGCTTGTGAGACTTTTTAGCAAGAGAGCTAGGAGAGTAACCAAATTTGTTTTCTGTTAATTCATTCAAAATCATTTTGTGTTCCTTTGGTTAGGTAATATAATGTACATCTATATTATACACCCATAAAGAACAGTTGTCCACATAAAAAATCCACCTTTCCGAAGAAAGGTGGAAATTTGTTTTTATAAACTACCCAAGATGATTCTGCGATTATCAAGCGCAGCAAATCCTTGCTCAGCCCACCCGTAGAGTCCAGCGCGGCGTTGACGGTGTAAAGTATCGTCTTCAAAGATGCTTAGCTGTTCACGTACAGGCATTACGAAGGAGTCACGACGACGAAGATCAAGACCAACTACGATTTCTACGTCACCACCAGCGAGCGAGCCGCCAAGTTCGTCTTCGTAGAATAGTTCGTACTCTTGGCCCTCACCAAGCTCATCAAGATCATGCAGGTTGACACCGAAGATTCGGCTCAAAGCATTGTCACCATCAGAGACAAAAATTTCATGTCGAGTAATGTCATCAACTTGGTCTACGTTCCAGTTGCGAATATCTTCCATCGCTTCTGGGGACACGTAAATGTCGGTCAACTTACCACGGTTATTGGAGGTAGAGTTACCACCACCGTTACGACGCATAACAACCTTCATCAAACTGACAAGACGCTTTGTGAACTGACCAATCTGAGCATCGCTGTCGAGGACAACAATGTTACGATCAGCAGCAGCGGTGATAAGTGTGTGCCACCCATCATCGTTCCACTTCTTAGTGAAAGAAGCCTCAAGGACTTCCATTGCACGACCCACGATGTCCCATCGGGCGTCACGAGCGTACTTGAGGTTCCAGTCGATGCTTGCACCGATGTCGTAAACAGGAACCATAACATAGTCACCTTCAACATGACGTTGAGGGATGTAACCATGATTAGGAATTGAGTACGCAACAAATTCCTTTTCAGTTCCAGGTGCTAGAAAGTCTAGCGGAAATTCTGGGGTAGCATTTTCTTGAAGTGTAATCACTTCGAAAATACCGTCCAAAATATTGCCATTAAGGATACCCTGGCGAAGTGGAGACTCAAGAGCCTTTGCAAGCTCTGCTACCGCCGCAAGGGATTCCTCTTTCTTCATCGAACCACTAGCACGAAGCAAGGCGTTCGATCTTTCTGATGGCCGAAATAGCTTTTTCTTAGTAGCCATTGTATAGGAAACTCCCAAGAGTTAGTTACGAATTATTGAATGTTGATTTCTACTTCAACATAACCGTCTGCATCTTCTGAACTAACGAATCGACCAACTTGGTCTGATGTTGTAGTGACTGTAAATTCACCGTTAGCATCATAGTGAGCAGGATCTCCAGCAACAGGATCATCGCCAGATTTAACTAGGTTCGTTCTAACTACCCCACGAACTAGGAGGTCAACTTTATTACCAACCTGCACTTCATCTTGGTGCTGGTTGAGGTGCTGACGAGTCAAGTTGAGGTTGACTACATCATTCATAAGAAGGCCAGCAGGGTTTCCAGATGGTCCTGTAGGTAACGAGACGGTCGCATTTGGATCGTCCATACCCTCACCACCTGGAGAATCAAGATTGACAATGATACCGCGTTCAGCAACTACGTTCATAAAATACTTAATGCGCGAACCATCATTCAATTCGATGCGATCTGGTTTTAGAGCCATTTCGTATATTCTCCCTCTTTGACTTTATCAAAAAAGTAAGGTTGTAAAAATTACTTGCCGTCTTGGCTGTCGTCGTCTTCGTCATCGATGTCGTGACCTAGACGATGTGCCAAAGTTGTGCGAAGGTCTGCCCGAAGTGCTTCTGTCTCATCTACCTCATCAGATGCGTCAGCACTCATCCCAGCCTCATCGCTAGATGCGTCTGCGTCATCAAGTACTTTGGTATTCGCATCAGCAGAGTCTCGACTTTCATCATCAGATGAGTCGTCGGACGCCTTGCCCGACTTGTCATCATTTTTCTTATCTTTTCTGCCAGCGTCTTTGTCGAAGTTGGCAGCCGCGATAATGTCTTCGGAAATTGTTGCAAACTGATCGTCGTTGAGTGATGCAAAAGTCTCAACCTTAGAGGTTGCTACTTCCTTATCGACCCCACCATCTACAAGAGATGCAACACGATCAGCCTTTGTTTGAGCTTCCTTAGCTTCGGTTGCTACTTTCTCAAGAACATCCTTTGCTTCGTTAGCTTCTGTAAGCTGCGTACCAAGAGCTTCTTTTTCGGAAGTAAGAGTTACGATAGTAGCATTAGCTTCATCTCGCTCTTTTTCGGTCGCTTCCAGCTTACCACCCAAATCTTCTACCTGACCCTCAAGAGCCTTTACGCCAGCTTCGCTTGCTGATTTGGTCAATTTCTCAACCTTGTCATTTAGAGAAGCGACAGACTGCTTTAGGTCGTCGTTTTGTGATCTGAGCAAATCTACTGAACTATCAGGCATTGATATGTCCTCATTTGGATTATCAGAAGAACTACTACTGCATAAGATAGATACACCACTTTTGGTTAAAAACGGGTTTTCTGTCGATGCGGTAGAATGATCGAACGCTTTAGCGTCGTTAAAAATTACACTATATGGATTAGCAGGCTTATCCACATAGCCCTTCCCACTGAAAGTTATATTGCGAAGGAGACGGCCAACGCTACAGCCGTCATAAATACCAGAACCACCGTAAATTTTAAGGTGTTTGGTTAGAAAAGCGGTATCTTGGCCACGAGCCACTATATGATATTTTTTTTCTGGAGTGACTATTGCGTAATCGAAATTACTGAATAATGCCTCCATTGACACAAATTTCTTTCCTGCTTCAATCTGTCCAATAAGTTCGCTGGTACGAGATACCAAATCATCATCTTCCCATTTCGTATAGATTACAGCACCGTTGGCAAGATGAAAGAGTTCTGGCAGATCGTCTATGACGGTGTGATCTGGGATTAAGTTCCCGTCTCCGTCCAAGGCCCATGTTTCAGTGATATGGCCTACCAAACTTGATTCGTCATGGTCTATGTTTGTTCGTTTATGAGATGGGGTATGACGTGCTGCCCACACAGGTTCGGGAGCAAATACATCGTCGTTCTTATTCCAATTTGTACTGACTAAGATAGACTTTGTAAAATACAAGTCTAGGTCAAAAGCACCACCTATCGAACGATTGTGAACCTTGGCCGCTGCTTGAAATGCTTGAGACAACTGTTCTCTTTGAAAAGTCTCTCTTTCAGTAGGCGTCCACGGTCGTATTTCTGAGCTATAAGCTACTGATTGCTTGGCTAGAACCTGTTCCGCCAAACCGTCAACGCTTGCTTCGGCTTTGAAGATATTCATATTCACCTCGATTATACACCACTTTTTAAGATTACTTGCCAAATCCCAGAGCCTCTGATAGCTCCTCGGTGTCAACGGGTGCATCCTTCACGATCCACTCCTCATCTGTTGCGGAAGCCATCAATCTAGTGACCTGTCTCATACCATCCATCTCTTGACGCTGTGAGATTTCGACACTAAAAAATCCGCCATCTTCGGTGTTGATCCAAATGTCGGAAACCTTATCCAACTTCTTCTTACCAACTTTTACCTTAACTTCTTTCTTTTCAGTATCAATACTGATTTCAATTTTAGCCATCGTCTTCTCCATTTATTGCAGCATATACATAGGATTGTATATTCTTGCGTTCGTTAGCGTTTAATGTACGATTCAATTCTTCAGTTACTTTACTAGTCCATTCTCTATATGTAGC
>SDBT01011124.1_pt1 | contig 14500 bp, 7 predicted proteins | sample 2277101 | NCBI WGS metagenome assembly SDBT01 (sample SAMN10404973, study PRJNA504765) | marine sediment metagenome | isolation source: marine sediment core GS10_PC15, 103 cmbsf | place: Arctic Ocean: Southern Knipovich Ridge | collected 2010
GCTGGGAAAAGCCGATTTGTACAAACGCGGCACCCCGGGTCGAACGCCCCGATACAGCAGCGCCGGGTCGTCCACCTTGCCGGCCGCAGCGGCCGATAAGACTCCAATCCCTTCCAGGAAGTTGCTCTTCCCGCTCCCGTTCGCGCCGATGAATACGTTGACGACGCCCAAGTCGACGGTCACGGACTCCAGGGACTTGAAGGATTTGACGGTGACGGTTTCGATCATCTTCGGGCCAAAAGGAAGTGTGGCGGGGGAATGCTGGGGAACTACCTCGCTCCGTTTCTTCTTCGGCTAGGCGGCTCTCTTCCATGCAATGGGTATCGGAACGCCGATACAATCTACCACCTTCACACAAAGACTGCCAGTATTAACGACTCTGCGGGGCTCAGTCGGCCCAATTCTAGGCCGCCGGAACGCCCGAAGCAAGCCTCTGGACGGCCCATTCCACAAGAATTGAGACGCTTGCATCCTCCTTGCCCGAGCGTTATCGTATAGCAGTCGTGTACTCGGCAAACTACCCCCCACTCGATTATCCACGAGGTATCTCCCATGAAGAATCGCATGACTCGAAGGTCGGCCCTTGGCAGTCTCTCCGCCGGCGGGGCTGCGGCTGCTGCCATGTCGCTCGCCCAAAACGTCGATGCGGCGGACGAACCGGCCGATGATGCGGCAGACGCGCCGCTGAAGGGCAATATCAACCACTCGGTCTGTAGTTGGTGCTATCGGGGGATTTCTTTGGAGGACCTTTGCAAGGCGGCCAAGGAGATCGGGCTGAAATCGATCGAGCTGCAAGGACCCAAGCAATGGCCGCTCTTGAAAAAGTATGGACTGACCTGCGCGATCGCCGGAGGGCCCGGGGGAATCTCCAGTGGATTCAATCGGATTGAAAATCACGATAAGCTCGTCAAGGGCTTCGAGGAACTAATCCCTATGGCCGCCGACGCCGGAGTGCCCAGCATTATCTGCTTCTCCGGCAATCGAAAAGGACTCGACGACGAACAGGGGATCGTCAATTGCACCAAGGGCCTAAAACGCATCATGAAACTGGCCGAGGAGAAGAAAGTCAACGTGGTCATGGAATTGCTCAACAGCAAGGTCAACCACAAGGACTATCAGTGCGACCATACCGCGTGGGGTGCCGAGATCTACGCTCAAGTCGGCTCCGAGCGGTTCGGGCTGCTCTACGATATCTATCACATGCAGATCATGGAAGGCGATATCATTCGCACCATCAAGGACAACGCCGAGTGCATTGCCCATTACCACACCGGCGGCGTACCCGGCCGAAATGAAATCGACGAAACGCAAGAGATCTACTATCCGGCCGTGATGCGAGCGATCGTCGAGACCGGCTACAAAGGCTACGTCGGACAAGAGTTCATTCCGGCGAATCCCGACAAGATCGAGTCGCTGCGCAAAGCCGTAAGAATCTGCGACGTGTGAGCGGCCAGTTGGCGAGAAAAGGGGGACTGGCTCCGTCGACGGTTGACGTGGCGCCGCTGATGATCGTTGTCGGCGGTGCCTGTCCCCCTTTTCGAGGTCAACCACGCTCTGGCGAGCGTAGCTACACCGCCGCTCAGGAAAACGTCTCGCCCATTTCCGAGTCGTCCCAGGGATCGAGGTCGAGCGGATACTTGCCGTAGGTGCGAATCGTACTCAACATGGCCAGATAATTCCCCGGCTTGACGGCCGAGTGGATGCTGTTGCTCGACGAGGCAATCAGCCCGCCGCCTTGGCCCGCTTTGCGGATCACGTCGCGGGTTTCGTTGACCACGTCCTCGACCGAGCCGAACGTCAGCGTGTGCGCGCAGTCGATATTGCCCTTCAATGCCACGCGATCGCCGTACTTCTGCTTCATCTCGCCGATATCCAGCCCGGCGACGGGGTCGATCGGGTCAAGGCAGTCGATGCCCGAGTCGAGGATCATATCGATCAGCGGAATGATATTGCCGTCGCTGTGTTTGATCACCGGCAGCCCGGCGTCGCGGAACCCGGCCATGACCTGCTTTAGGCCGGGATAGAAATACTCGCGGAACGAGGCGGGCGACATAAACGGCCGCTCGGTCGAGGCGTAGTCGTCGCCGGTGAACACGAAATCGGCCCCGCGCCGGGCGACCTCCTTGGCCATCTCGATATTGATCTCGACCGACAGCTCGATCAGCCCGCTGACGAGTTCCGGCTCTTCGACGGTCGCCATCAACAGTCCCTCGAACCCGGCCAAATAGCGGGGGATCGAGAAGACGTCGTTCAGGTGCACGCCGATGGCCAGCTTTCCCTTGTGACGTTTGACGACGCCTTCGAGGCTCTTGTATCGGCCCGGGGCATGGGGATCGGGCGGCTCGTAGTTGCGCAGATCGTCGAGCGAATGGATCGGCCCCTCGACGGGAAACTTGTGCTCCTCGCCCGTATCCTCGAGGACCACGCCCCACTCGTTGCGAACGCGTTTCTCGCTAATCTGTTCCTTCTTGAAATCGGGCCCAGTGAGGATCGCATCGAGCCCCATCCGCACGGTAAACTCCTCGCTCGAACAGCCCGGGCAAAGCGCCTTGCGAACTCGGTGATCGAGGATCCATTCGAAATGAGGGATCCGATCGGGTTGCTCATTGCGCAACACGCACATGACTCGTTCGGCGGCAGTCATCTCGGCCATCTGGTTCTCCTAAACGTTCCTACTTCAGTTGCCCGGCGTCGAAAAGTTGCCAGAACATTCTGGGGGACATGACCCTTCGGCCCTCGACGGGAAACTCGGTGTCGATCTCGGTAAGGCTGGGCATCCCTCGGGCGATCTCGAGCCCCTTCTTGATTCGATCGGGTGTAAAGACCAATCGCGTCAGCCGCATCGACTCGATCGGCGAGAGATCCGTGACGGCCGACTTGGCAATGTGCAACCGCTGAAGCGGATGGTTCGCCAACGGGCTTAGGTCGGAAACCTTCGTCTCGGCGATCGTCAAACTCACCAGCGATGTCACTTCCTTAAGCGGCCCGATATCACTCACCGGAGAGCCGGTCAGCCAGAGCATCTTCAGACGGGGCAACTTAGCCAGCGGGCTTAGGTCGGTGACTTTCGTGTTGACCACGTTCAGCTCCGCGAGCGAGGCCGCTCCGGCCAGCGGGCTCAGGTCGTCGACCTTGGTCTCTTCCAGCCAAAGATTGACCAGCGGCATACCCTTCAACGGACCGATGTCCGCCACGCCCGTCCCCGTGAGATCGAGAGTCTGCAACGGCATTCCCTCCAACGGGCTAATGTCCTTTACCCCCGTCCGATCGATGAAGAGGAGAGTGAGCGGCATGCCCGACAAAGCGCTAATGTCGGTGATGTGGCATCCGCTGAGCCCGAGCTTCTCGATGGCCATACCCTTCAAAGGGCTGATATCCTCGATCCCCGGATCGTTGATTTCGACGACCAGGATCTTGCCGGCCTCGCCATCGGTTCCCACTTCGCCGGAGAAGCCCGGGTTGGCCGCCTTCATCGCGGCTATGAGTTCTCCCTCGGTCGTGATCGGCCCCGCCTCGGGCGCCGGCTCCGTGTCTATTTCAGTATCACCCGTCTCGGCATCACCCGACTCGGAGTTCTCCGATTGGCTCGAATCGTTTTCGGAATCCGCGGCCGGCTCGCCGGAACATCCAAGCAGGAGCACGGCGGCCGACAGTAGCGGCGCGAGTAGAATGGCGCGTGACACGGCGAGACTCCTTCGGCGGAAGTTAGCCCGAATTACTCATGGGTAGCTACGTTCGCCAGAACGTGGAGCGTGTTCCAGATGTACGACCACGTTCCGGCGAACGTAGCTACCATCGCACGAATAGTCCGGATTAGAGCGATCCATAATCTCCCCAACCTAGCAGGCGACTGGGGGATGGTCAACCGGTCCCGATGTGGCGACGGTTTGTGACGACCGGGTGGCTGGGGTCGAGCAAAGCGAGCCCCCAGAAGACGCCGATCTGGCGGCGTTTGCGACGACGCTTCCGCCGGGGTGTTACCCGACGGCTATGGGGGGCTCTGGAGGCTGGGGTCTCACCGGGGCTCTTGAAGTGTGGATCGAGTTGTGATAGATAACTACCGTTAGAAAGAAAAAAGGAGCCCCTTATGCCCGCGTATCTGCTCGGAATCGATAACGGCGGAACGGTCGCCAAAGCGGCCCTGTTTACCGCCGATGGCGACGAGATCGCCGTGGCCAGCCGGAAGACCGAGATGCTCTCGCCGGCGCCCGGCCATACCGAACGCAATATGGAAACCCTCTGGCAGGCCACCGCCGAGGCCATTCGGTCCGTCTTGGACGAGTCGGGGATCCCGCCCGGCGAAATCGTGGGCATCGCCACCGCCGGACACGGCAACGGGCTTTACCTGGTCGACAAGCAGGGAAACCCCGTTCGCGACGGCATTATCTCGACCGATACCCGGGCGAAGAAATACGTCGCCGATTGGATCGACCAGGGTGTCGACCGCCGCGTTTTGCCGAAGACCATGCAGAGCCTTTGGCCGGCCCAACCCAACGCCCTGTTGGCATGGCTCCGAGACAACGAACCGGAGGTGATGGATCGGGCCGGATGGGTCCTGATGTGTAAGGACTATATCCGATTCCGACTCTGTGGAGAAATCCATGCCGAACTGACCGACTTCTCGGGTACCAGCCTAATGGATGTCGGCACGGGGCAATACGACGACGAAGTGCTCGAAGCCTTTGGCATCGCCGAGTTCCGAGACCTGTTACCTCCGATCGTGCGATCCGAAGAGATCTGCGGCCAGATCACGGCCGAAGCGGCTGCCGCAACCGGATTGGCCGAGGGAACGCCCGTCGCCGGAGGGCTGTTCGATATCGACGCCTGCGGTCTGGCGTCCGGACTGGTCGACGAGACACAGATGTGCATGGTCGCCGGCACCTGGAGCTGCAATCAATACATCTCACGCGAGCCGGTCGTCAGCCGGGACATCTTCATGACGTCGCGGTATTGCATGGCCGACTATTTCCTCATGCTCGAGGCAAGCCCCACGTCGGCGAGCAATCTGGAATGGTTCGTTACCCAGTTCTTCGAGGCCGAACGCATCGCGGCCGAAAAACAGGGCGGTTCCGTCTACGATCTGGTCAATGAACTGGTCGGCGGCACGAAGCCGGAAGACGCGAACTTGGTCTTCCTGCCGTTCCTGTTCGGCTCGAACGCCGACGCCGACGCCAAGGCGACCCTGATCGGTTTGGCCGGGTGGCATACGCGGGCCCATGTACTTCGAGCCATCTACGAGGGCGTCGTCTTCGGCCACAAGGCCCACGTCGAGCGGCTGATGCAATCGCGCGAGCTATCCGGCTCGATCTGCCTGACCGGCGGCGCGGCCCGAAGCCGGCAATGGGTGCAGATCTTCGCCGACGTGTTCCAAGTGCCGGTCGAGATTCCCGCCGGAACGGAACTCGGCGCATTGGGGGCCGCCATTTGTGCCTCCGTGGCGGTCGGGTGCCACGGGAGCTACGCCGAGGCATGTCGGGCCATGGTCAAGGTCGCGCGGACTCAAACCCCCGATCCGGCGACCGCGGAGATTTACGCAGCGAAATACGATCGCTATCAGAGCGTCTTGGAAGCTCTGACGCCGGTCTGGGGGAGTTTCGCTTGAGGAAGACGCCCTGGTGGGCAGCACTCACTCTACTGGTATATTGCCACCCGATAGGACTGCTTTCGCGGCTTTGGACCGGCTGCGCCAACAAAACGGTGTGGGAAGTGCTTGCGGAATTTGCGGGTCTTGCTGTATATTAGGGGTAGGCGGGTGCGTTCGAGTTGAGGTCGGGTGAGTCTCGACCCCTTACTCGGAGCGCCCCCTATTTGGCGGCGGAGCGAGTGCCTTTTCCGGCAATCTGCTGCTCCGCGATCAGTTTGTTTTCTTGAAAAAACGCGTTCATTTACTTGTCTCCGGAGAGCGATGATGCGAAAGTCCCAGACGATTCTTCTGGCAGCGGCGATGCTGCTTTCTCTCGGTAGTGCGGTCCGTGGCGATCTTACGGGCCTCGATATCGGCGGCTCCTTGCCTCAGGGGAATACCGACCAGTGGGGAGACATTTACGTGGTCAAAGGGGGCGGGGCGGATATCTGGGGGAATTCGGACCAGTTTCACTTCGCCCAAGAGGAAATCATCGCCGACAATTTCGTTCTTGAAGTCCAAGTGGAGTTCTGGACCGGCGTGGCAGCCGAAGACCAGGCATGGCAGAAGTTCGGCCTGATGGTCCGCGATTCGCTCGACGCCGACTCGAAGCACGCGTTTTCGCAGCTTTCTTCCGGCAATGGCACCACCTTGGCGGGCCGATACGTGGACGGCGGAGGCAGTTCGCGAGAGGCGAACGTCACGGCGGCCACCCCGCACTGGCTGCGTCTCGAACGGGTCGGGGACTTGTTCATCGGCTCACAATCGGCCGACGGTATTAACTGGGAAGAGATGGGGCAACGTGACTATAGCGCCGACCCGATGACCGGCTCGGTCTTCGTGGGCTTGGCCGTTACGGCGCACGATCAAGACGGACTGACTCCCACCACGGCCAGTTTCATGGGCTACAATCTCGACGGTGTGTCTATCACACGCATTCGGACGTTGGCGTGGGACTCGTTCGTCGGCAACGGCACTTGGGAAACCGGCGCCAGTTGGGTGGACCAGAGCGACCCGATGGCCGAAGTCTCTCCCGATGCATTCGCACGCGTCACCATCGGCAGCGAGACGGTAACGGTCGGCGAAAACGGCTCGGCCCTATCGTTGGCGATCAGCGAGGGCGGCGTGGTGATCGCTCCGCAGAGAACCTTGAACGTCACGGAAGGCCTCGTGGCCCCTACCGGCTCGGTAACTCTCGGTAGCGGCGCCATGTTGACGACGGGCACCGGCGGGAGCCTCGGTTCCCTGACGGCCGACGGCCCGGCGACGCTCCTTATCGGCGGCAACATGTCGATCGGCAATCTCTCGGCTGGCCCCGGCACGTTCGTCAAAGGCGGTGCCGGAACGGTTACGCTGGACAATAGCAAGGGCAACACGGTAACGGCCGATCCGGCCACCACGTTCGCGATCACCGAAGGGACCCTGGCCAGCCGCGGCCTGAACCCCTTGGGCCAGGCTGGTCAACTGACGCTCTCCGGCGGAACCGTCGCCCTGGGTGATAGTGCCGTCGCGATCGGCACGGCGCCCGATCCGAATTTGCTCGCGCTCCATTATAAGTTCGACGAAGAATCGGGCATATTCGCCACCGACTCGAGTGGCAGCGCGAGAAATGGCGACTTGGCCGGGTATTTCGGCGACGATTCGCAATGGGTCGAGGGAATCGACGGCAACGCCCTGGCCTTCGACGGCACGACCAATTCCGTCAGCATCGTTGACTACAAGGGCCCCGTCGGCACGACCGCTCGAACCGTCGCCCTCTGGATCAACACGACCGACACCCAGGCGCCGATGGCCGCTTGGGGTACCAACTTGACCGGCGAGAAGTGGGTCTTCCGCGTCCAGCAGGACAACGGAGTCACCGGAGCAATTCGGGCTGAGGTCAGCGGCGGCTATCACGTCGGCGATACCGACATTCGAGGCGATTGGCACCACGTGGCCGTTGTGCTGGAAGAGGGCGGCGACAATGTCGTCCAGACCATGCTATATGTCGATGGCCAGCTCGAGGGAACCAGTGCCAGCCAGTCGCAGCTGATGAGTACCATTGAGGGACTCGATGTCCAATTGGGTACGGACCTAAAGACAAACCCGACCTTCTTCGACGGCCTGATGGACGATGTCCGCATCTACGAGCGGGCACTCTCGGCCGAAGAGATCGGCGCGATGAGCGTCAGTTCTTCACCCGACATGACGCAAACCGACGTGCTGGTCACGGCCGATTCCGTGCTCCGGTCCGATAGCAGTTTGCCCCTCGCGTTCGGTGCGTTGACCTTCGAAGGCGGCACGCTGACCACCTCCGGGTCAAGCCCGATCAGTTTCGACGGCACGACGATTACCGGCTCGCCCAGCGTCGTGGGCTTCGATCCCCGGACGCCCACCGACTACGGCACCATCGACGTCGGCGGGCTCGATGTCACCCTGCTGAAGACCGGCTCCAATAGCATGACACTCGACACGATGCCGCTAGATGCCGGCGCCGCGAACTGGAAGGTCGAGGGCGGTGTTCTCGAACTGTCGGGCACCACCCCGCTGGCCGGAAGGCCCGTCGTGGTTACCGGCAATGCCGAAAAGGGCCTCACCGGAATCCTGTACGCCGATTCGGTCGCCGGGTCCGACGTGACGGTCAGTTCCTCGACCTACACCGACGCGAACGACAACACCACGACCACCCGCGGCCGGCTGTTGGTCCATTCGTTGGAAGGCTCCAATTTGACGCTGGCCGGCGGCACGGTCACCTTTCGGGACAAGACGGGCACGCCCGGCGCGGCACCGGACGGAGCGGTGGCCAGTTGGGCGTTCGACGAGATGACCGGCCTGACGGCCGACAACCCCCTGAGCCTTGACGATACCAACGACGGCACGCTGCTCGGTTTCGACAACGACGATTCGCAATGGGTCCCCGGCAAGGTAGGTGGAGCAATCCACTTCGATGGTGTCGACGACTCGGTGAATGCCGGCGTTGTGGCCGATCTCGGACTACCCGGCCCCCATTCGATCGCACTTTGGGTGAAGGCCGACAGCCTCGAACAAGTCCATGTGAACGTCGCCCCGATTGCGACCCGAGGTGCTACCTCGGGTGGATTCCAGATCGATGTCGACGACGTGACAGCCGGTAACTACCGAGTCCACGGCGATAACGATGTGGCGATGGGGCCGGTCGATCTCGATTGGGTCCATCTGGCCGTGACCGTCGACGAAGACAACATGGCCTCGCTCTACTACAACGGCAGCTTCGTGACCTCGGAGCCCGCCTCGAAGATGGATATCCAAGACTATCTGTTCGGACGCAATCGAGCTGACAGCTACAACTTCGCCGGCTCGATCGACGACGTCTACGTCTACGACCGGGCCCTTTCGGCCGGAGAGGTAGAAATCATGGCCGGGCCGATGACCGTCGCCGATATGTCGACCGTTAGCCCCTTGGTCACCGCCGACTCGACCCTCAACTCCGGGTCCTCGGCCGTCGCTAACTTCGGCGTGTTGCGATTGGAGAGCGGAATCTTGACCACCTCGGGCGTCAGTCCGATCAACTTCTCCCGCACCGAAATCCAAGACACCGGCGCCCACAGCGAAGTCGGTATTAACCCACAAGTCCTGACCGACTTCGGCACGATCGACGCCAATTCGGCCGACGTCACCTTCGTCAAGTCGGGCAACGGCGACGTCATCCTGCACAATGCCGTGACCAAGTTCGAAGGGTTCGAAAACGCCGACTTCCGGCTCGACGGCGGCCTGGTACAACTCCAGGGCACCGATACGCTCAATAGTCGCCCGGTCACCGTGGCCGGCGGAACGCTTGAACTGACCAGTCTGGCGCCGTTGGGTGACTCGACGCTCACCTTGGCCGGCGGCACACTCCACATGCCCATCGGCGACACGGGCCCGGATGTCCCCGCGGACGCTATTGCCCACTACTCGTTCGATCATCCCTACGATATCGGCTTGGACATATCGGGTAACGGCAACGACGGCGCCGAAGTCGGCGGTCCGACCTATGTGGCCGACGGCATGGTCGCCGGGGCCATCAGCTTCGACGGGATCAACGACGGGTTGAATCTCACCAACGGGCGCTTTATCAAGGACCCGGTATCTGGGCTAATTGGGCGAACCGTCTCGATGTGGGTCTATCAGAGCGACGTGACCGGCGAGCAGATGATCTACGACGAGGGCGGCGACACCAACGGCTTGGGCATTGGAACCCGCCATATTGCAAGCATGGATGTGACGGAAGTGCGGGCAATGATGGCTCCCCAGCTCAATCCACCAACGGACATAGAAGCAGCAGCCGTCTCGCCGTTTGCCGATGGCTGGCACCATTTGGCGGTCGTCTATGGAGACAGCAGTCTGAAAATCTATATCGACGGCGCCGAGGTCGCTTCCAACGATGAAGCCTTGGCCGAGATCCCCAAACATGACAACGGCCCGGGGATCGGTTACAGAAACTCGACGAGCCCGTTGACCACGGCCGGGTTCTTCAACGGCATGGTCGACGAGGTCTATCTCTACGATGCGGCTCTGACCGTGGCGGACATCGAACAGCTGGTTGCCGCCGGGAGTTATGTCCCGACGCCGATTGATATGTCGGCACTTGACTTGACGGTTACCGCCGACTCGACGCTCGACGTCGGCACCATGTCGAGCGCTTCGCTGGGCACATTGACCCTGACCGAGGGGATCCTGACGACGACGGGTGCCCCCGAGGGATTCACCTTCGCCGGCACGACGATCAACGCGGCGGCCGATGCGGTTGTCGGCATCCGAGCCCTGGTCGACACGGACCTCGGCCCGATCACCGCCGACGGCGTAACCCCCGTAACGCTCGCCAAACAAGGCCGGGCCGACGTCATCCTGTCCGGACAGCCGGGTAACTACGACGCCCTGACCTTCGAGGCCCGTGGCAACCAGTTCGTCGCGTTGCAGACCCCCGGCAGCTTCAACCCGCTGGGGACGGCTGCCGTGAGTATCAACGGCGGAAACATGATGCTGTCCAGCACCGGCGGCGACGTGACCTATGACAACCCGATCCACGTCGTGGCCGACGGCAAACTGACCGCCGGAACCGGCGAGGTTGGATCGCTCGAACCGGCCGTCATAACCGCCGCCGGACCGATTTCCGTCGACATCGGCACGACCTTGTCGCTGCAATCGAACGACGATTATACCCTGAATGTAACCGGCAACCTCACCGGCGAGGGAACCGCGAACATCGTCAAGGGCAACGTAAACCTTGCCACGGCCGACATCGCCACGCTGAACGTCTCCGGCGGAATTCTCCAGGCGGCCGCCGCCGATGTCCAGACGTTGAACCTCTCCGGCGGAACGCTGCAAGCCACCGGCGACCTGGGCGTCGGCACGTTCACGCAGACCGGCGGCGTGATCGATCTTCAAGAGAACGCACTGGTTGTGGGCGACCATCTGATGGTCGGAGAAACTTCGCTGGCCATTGGTACGGGCAACTCCTTCCGAGTAACCGGGACCGACCTGAGTAGCTCGCAGAACGTCACGCTCACCGGCGGGATCCTCACCGTCGAGGCTCCTCTGCCGGGCATCAACGATGGATTGGTCGTCCACTGGGCATTGGACGACGGAGCCGGCAATGTGGCCGTCAACTCCGTCTCGCCCGGCGATAAGGACGGTTCCGTGAGCAACTTCGTGGGCGACGGCACCGAGTGGGTCGAAGGCCGCGTCGGCGGGGCCCTGGATTTCGACGGTGACGACGATCGGGTCATTGCCAGTCTCTCCGGCCAGACCTACGTGGGCGTTACCGGATCCAATCCGCGGAGCATGGCCGCCTGGATCAAGTCCGACGGCAAGTTGAACGCCGGGATTATGGACTGGGGGAAGAATAGCGGCGGACAGAAGTGGACGTTCCGCACGCAAGACGGCAGCGGCCCGATCAACGGGAATATCCGCGTCGAGGTCAATGGCGGCTACATCGTCGGCACCACCGTGGTGACGGACAACGAGTGGCACCATGTGGCTGCTGTTTTGCCGTCGGGTGAGAGCAACGTCAATAAGGTATTGCTCTACGTGGACGGAGTACTGGAGGAAGTTAGCGCCGTTAAAGGGAAAGCGATCAACACGGCCAATACCCAGAACGCCCGGATCGGGGAATCTCACACCGGCTCCCAGAACTGGGACGGCCTGATCGACGACGCCCGTATCTATGACCGGGCTCTCAGCGAGGAGGAATTGAACCTGTTGATCGACTATGCCGACGGGCTGCCCGGCCAGGTCGACCTCCCCGATACGAACTTCGGGGCGACGGTCGATTCGACCCTAGTGCTGACTCATCCGGACGTGGCCCGACTTGGCGTGCTCTCGGCTGCCGAAGGAGCCACGCTGATGATCGACGGGCCCCGGCAGATCGACGTCCAAGGCATTACCGGTACCGGCGGAACGATCGCGGCGGGCAACATCAACGTGCTGGGAACCCTGATGGGCGACGACACGCCGGCGGCCATTCACGTCGAAGGCACGGTCACCATGGCGACCGGTTCGATCTATTCGGTCACGCTCGCCGGATCGGGCGTTGATAAGCTGACCGCCAAGGAGAACGTGGAACTCGACAACGTCGACGGGACCGTAACCAACTCGATCGAGCTGAAGTTCAGCGGCGCCGACCCCTTCCTGGCCGGTGACTACGTGCTGATCAGCAGCACCGGCGAAGAGGGGCTCCTCGGGACGTTCGACACGGTTGTCCAGAGTCTGAATAAGTACGTCAGCGCCGACGCCGGTTTGGAGCGAGACGAGAACGGACTCAGCCAAGAAAAGTATTCGCTTACGCTCACGCTCGATTACAACCTCCACGCGGGCGATGCCACCATGGACACCGTGACCGATGTCCGCGACTTCAACGTCTGGAACACCAATAAGTTCACCAGCGGTACGGACTGGCAAAGCGGCGACTTCGACGGCAACGGGGTGACCGATGTCCGGGACTTCAATGTCTGGAACACGTCCAAGTTCACCAGCGCCGGCGCCGCGGCCCCCGCAGCCGGCGGTCAAGTGCCCGAGCCGGGGACCTTGGCCCTGTTGGCCTGTGGCCTGATCGTTCTGCTGGCCGCATGCCGACGCCGACGTGCCGCCTAAGGGACGGCCGCTAGATATGGAATATGGGTGGCTGGCGGCATAGCGCAGCGGTGCCCCAGATCTCCACCAACTGGGGTACCGCTGCGCTATGCCCCAGCCACCCGTTGCATCGACCATGACCGGAAAAGAACGACTCCGAGCCGCGATGCGCCGCGAGCCGGTCGATCGTGTGCCCGTGATGTGCCAGTTGGCCATCGGCCATTACCTGTTGAACACCGACGTCACGCCGGTCGACCTCTGGTTTACCAGCGAAGGCTTCGCCGAGGCCCTGATCAGGTTGCAGGATCGCTACGGCTTCGACGGGATCCTGATCAATCTGCCGGGCCGCGATCCGGATTGGGCTCGCCACGTCGATCGGATCGAGACGGCCGAGGACGGCGGCCAGATCGTCTTCTTCCACAATGGCGAGATGGCCCGATGTCCGGCCGACGACAATGTCCATCACGTTCGCCCCGGCGGACACCGATGGCCCACGATCGACGAGGTCGACCCGAGCCGTGTCTTCTACGACGATCCCCATTGTCTCGGGGGGCTGAAGTTTCCGTTCCATTTCGGCCTCGAGCCCCATCGGCCCGGTTCGGACGATCCCTGGCCCGACTATCTGTTTCGCACGATTGATCTGGTGCTTGCCGAAGTGGGGCAAAGTGTTTCGGTTCATAGCGAGATCTTTTCGCCGTGGACCCAACTGATGGAACTGCTGGGCTACGAGAACGCGTTGATGTATATGATCGACGAGCCTCGGACATGCCATGCGATCCTAGCGTCGTATGCCAAGGGAGCGGCCGAGATGGGTGTTCGACAGGCACGGCGGGGCGTCGACGCCGTATTGATCTCGTCGGCCTTCGCCGGAGCCGGATTCATCTCGCCGGGGCAATACGAGCAGTTCGTCCTGCCCTACGAGTCGCAAGTCGTCGCCCGCATCAAGCAGGAGGGGGTGCCCGTCTATACGCATACGTGTGGCGACATCGGCGACCGGCTCGAACTGATGGTAGCGACCGGCATCGACGGGATCGACACGCTCGATCCGCCGCCGCTTGGGAGCGTCGACTTGGCCGATGCGAAACGCCGCGTGGGCGATCAGATCTTCTTCAAGGGCAATATCGATCCGGTGCATACGCTGTTGTCGAAGAGCCGCGAGGAAGTCCGACGCGACGCCCTTTGGCGTCTCGAGGTGGGAAGCCCCGGCGGCGGCCATGTCCTGAGCAGTGCATGCAGCGTCTCGCCCCGGGTCCCACCGGAAAATCTAGCAGTATTGGTCGAAGCGAGTCGAGAGTTCGGCCAAGTCGGCTGATTTTTCTGCAATAATCCCTCGGCGATGACGAATACCCAGGAATGGACATAGGACGCGGCCGGAACCGTTACTTTTCTAGTAAAGGATGTGGAGTATGTGTAAGATCTTTAGTCTGATGATGTTGTCGGTCGGGCTCGTTGCCTTGTCCGGTTGCGGCGAGAGCAAAGACTCGCTGATGAAACAAACGATCGCTGACATGAATGAAATGGCCGACGCCATCGAAGCCGACAAGCCGCAAGCGGAACTCGACGCGATCACCAAACGCATGGAGGAGGTGGGAGAGAAGTTCAAGGAGTTCTCGGCTGAGGAAAAGAAGGAGCTGGCCGAGAAGTACGCCGATGAAATGGCAGCAGCCCAAAAGAGATTAATGGAGGCAATGATGGCGAAAGTGGGCAAAGCCGGTCAAGAGATGATGAAGAACATGTCCGACATGCCCAAGATGCCCGACGGAGCATTCCAAATGCCACAGCCGTGATGTTGGCCGGGTGGAATTGGGG
>SDBT01011125.1_pt1 | contig 14500 bp, 11 predicted proteins | sample 2277101 | NCBI WGS metagenome assembly SDBT01 (sample SAMN10404973, study PRJNA504765) | marine sediment metagenome | isolation source: marine sediment core GS10_PC15, 103 cmbsf | place: Arctic Ocean: Southern Knipovich Ridge | collected 2010
ATGTGGCCACACCTAGCACTGCGGCGACCAACCGCCATGGCGTGGCCCTGCCGCCCAACGCGATCCACGCGGCCAACAGACTGCCGTGGCACGGTGCCATTGCATGGATCCAGTCCGATCCGCCGGACGGCCAAACCCACGGGATGATCACCAGATCGATCACAGCCGTGACCGCAACCACCGACCCGATCAGTAACCAACGTCGTTTCATGGCCGGAGTCTAACACTGCGCAGCGCGGATTCCAAGCCCGAGGCTTTCGATTCCGTGGGTTTACGCCCGTCGCTTGCGGCTTCGCACGGTCACTGTTTGCGCGCTGCGTATCGAAGGCAACACCGTCGCGGCAAACAACGCGCCGGGCAAGCCCGGCGGCTAAATGGAAGTGACCCTCCTACAACCGCACCCCCCGCGAGCAAATCTCTCCTCGGGCAAGCATTGGTTAGGGCGGTTTCTTCTGCTATAATCATGGCCCCCACGAATCCCGCCGAACATCCAACAAAGGAGCCTTTCCATGTCCCGTCGCCGAGTTGTTCTTCTGCTATGGTTAGTTGTGTTGGGGCTCGCCACCGTGCTGCCAGCCGCCGAGGCCGAGCGGGCGCCGAACTTTGTGATCATCTACTGCGACGACCTGGGCTACAACGATATCGGACCGTTCGGATCGACCAAACATCGCACGCCGAACCTCGACCGAATGGCCGAAGAGGGGCGGCGGTTTACCGACTTCTACGTCACCAGCGGCGTGTGCAGCCCGTCGCGATCCTCGTTGATGACCGGCTGCTATCCGAAACGCGTCGGCCTGCATCAGAACGAGAAGGGCCAATGGGTGCTGTTCCCCGGCAACCATCGCGGACTGAACCCCGACGAGATCACGATCGCCGAGGTGCTCAAAAAGCAAGGCTACGCCACGGCAATCGTCGGCAAGTGGCACCTGGGCGACCAACCGCGGTTTCTGCCCACTCGGCAGGGTTTCGATTCGTACTTCGGCATCCCCTACTCGAACGACATGGGCCGCCTCCCGTACACCAACGCCAAGTATCCACCGTTGCCGCTGATGCGCAACGAAAAAGTCATCGAGACGGAGCCCGACCAATCGCAACTCACGCCGCGCTATACGACCGAGGCGGTCGAATTCATCACGGCCAACAAGGACCGGCCGTTCCTGCTCTACCTGCCACACACGTTTCCGCACATACCGCTGTACGCCTCGGAGCGTTTCAGGGGGAAATCGGACAATGGAAAGTTTGGCGATGCGGTCGAAGAAATCGACTGGTCGACCGGCGAGATCCTCGCGACGATCAAGCGGTTGGGAATCGACCGCCAGACGCTGGTGATCTTCACTTCCGACAACGGTGCCAATCCACGCCACGGCGGCAGCAACCTTCCGCTACGCGGCAGCAAGGGAAGCACCTGGGAGGGTGGACAACGGGTACCGTGCATCATGCGATGGCCCGGAAAGATCCCGGCCGGGACCACCTGCGGCGAGCTTTGCAGCACGCTCGACCTGATGCCCACGCTGGCGAAACTCGCCGGCACCGCCGCACCGGCCGACCGAATCATCGATGGCAAAGACGTCCGGCCGTTGATCTTCGGCCAACCCGACGCTAAGAGTCCGCACGAAGCGTTCTTCTACTACCACCGCGGCAACCTTCAAGCGGTTCGCTCGGGCAAGTGGAAGCTGCACCTGCCTCGCAAGCAACGCGACCGTGAGGTGGCCGGGAAATTGTACGACTTGGCCGCCGATATTGGCGAGCAGAAAGACGTCGCCGCCGACAATCCGGACGTAGTAGCGAAGCTGACGGCCCTGGCGGAGAAATGTCGCGAAGACCTCGGCGACGGCGACCGCCCCGGCAAGAACTGCCGCCAGCCGGGACACGTAGAAGAATCCAAACCACTAACAAGCAACACCAAACTGTAAACGTCGAGTGGAAAATGGGGACTGGCTCCGAGCCTCGGCAGATGTCACACCCGTGAGAAACGCCGCCGGCTCGGAGCCAGTCCCCATTTTCGGGCTTGCCCGGCGCGTCTCAAGAGAACACATGGATCAATCCACCCAACGCACCAACAACACAGAAACATGACCAGACCCCACCTACCACAACGGATCGTCGCAACAACACTCCTAACGCTCGGCCTCTTGTCCACATGTACCGCCACCCGGGCCGACTGGCCGCAATGGGGCGGGTCGCCGCAACGGAACAACGCGCCCCGCGGCAAAAACGTGCCGGTCGAGTGGAACGTCGGCGAGTTCGACTACAAGACCCGCGACTGGAAGAGCGAATCGGCCGAAAACGTGCTCTGGGTGTCCAAGCTGGGCGATCAGAGCTACGGCTCGCCGGTCGTGGCCGGCGATCGGGTCTTCTGCGCCACCAACAACCGGGCCGGCTACGTAGCCCGCTACCCGAGAAAGGTCGACCTCGGCTGCCTGCTCTGCTTCCGCCGTAGCGACGGCAAGTTCGGATGGCAGTTGTCGCGCGAGAAGCTCAAGACCAAGGAGGGCAAGACCAACGACACTTACGACTGGGGCCAGGTGGGCATCTGCTGCTCGCCGATGGTCGAAGGTCAGCGGCTTTGGGTGGTCACCAACCGCGGCGAAGTGGCGTGCGTCGACACCGACGGGTTCTACGACGGCGAGAACGACGGACCTTATAAGAACGAACCCAACGAGAATCGCACCGAAGCCGATATCGTCTGGCTCTACGACATGATGAAGGAACTGGGCGTGCGGCAGCACAATATGTGTAGCTGTTCGGTCACTTCCGCCGGCGACCTGCTGTTAGTGATCACGGGCAACGGCCGGGACGACATGGAAGACGCCATGGAAGCCCCCGACGCACCCAGCTTTATCGCGCTGGATAAGAAGACCGGCAAGCTGCTTTGGGCCGACGCCTCGCCGGGCAAGAACATCCTGCACGGGCAATGGGGCTCGCCGGCCTTCGGCGTGCTCGGCGGTGTACCCCAGGCGATCTTTCCCGGCGGCGACGGCTGGCTCTATAGCTTCCTGGCCGAGAAATCCGCTACGGGCAAACCCAAACTGCTCTGGAAGTTCGACTGCAACGCCAAGAAGTCGAAGTGGAAGGCCGGCGGAGGAGGCACTCGGAACAGCATCATCGCCACGCCCGTGATCTGCGACGACCGCGTTTACATCGCCACCGGGCAGGACCCCGAACATGGCGAGGGGCAAGGCGACCTCTGGTGCATCGACCCGACCAAACGAGGAGACGTCAGCGCCGAACTGGTCTTCGACAAGGCCGGCAAGCTGGCACCACGGCGACGGGAGCAGGCGTGCGACTCGTCGGCCGGCGAGACGGTCAAGCCGAACCCCGCCTCGGCCGTCATTTGGAACTACCGGGGCGAAGACGCCAACGCCGACGGCGAGTTCGAGTTCGAGGAGACCATGCACCGCACGCTGGGGCTACCGGCGATCAAGGACGGCATCCTGGCGATCGCCGACGTGGCCGGGCTGTTCCACTGTCTCGACGCCGCCACCGGCAAGGTCCACTGGACGCACGACATGCTGGCCGGTATATGGGGCTCACCGCTGATCGTCGACGGAAAAATCTACATCGGCGACGAGGACGGCGACCTGGCCGTCTTCGAGCTCTCGGCCAAGAAAAAGCTGCTGGCCGAGAACAACGTCGAGAGTTCCGTCTACAGCGCCGCAGTCTACTGCGACGGCGTGCTCTACATTTCCACGCGAGATCAGTTGATCGCAATCAAGGCCGACAAGCCGTAGCCGGATTCGCAAGAAGTCGGCTACTGAAGTCTTGCGACTCCAGCTACGGGTGAACCATCCCCTTGATCAGCGATTTCACCATTCGCTCGATCTCCTGCTCGCTGAATTGGCCCGTGATAATGGCTCGCTTTGAGACCGTCGTTTGGATCGTCGGCGCGTAGACGACTTTGCCGCCCACGAGCATTGCCAGCGGCTGCCGCAGGTGGTTCGACGTCAGCGCGGCGAATCGCCGTGCCCCCTCGTCGTCGAACTCCACGCCGATCGTCGGCTGGTCGTCGACATCTTTCTCGACCGCGACCTTGACGAGCCTCCACGGCTTGCGTCCCTCCTCAACGGCCAGCATCGTCTCGTCCGGCTCGGTCGACAGCAGCACGAACCGCCGGCCGTCGTCGTCCTTGGCCGTAATCAACCGATCGCCGACGTCCGCGTCGCACTCGAACCACGCAACCGGCCGTTGGGGCCACTTGTCGCGATCTTGAAACTCTTTGACGTAGCGTTCGACCTGCTCCGGCTTCAGCGTGCCTTTGCCGCTCTTTCCCTGCGTTGGGGCGATGCGATAATCGAGCCGGGCGCCCTCCTCTTCGGCCTCGCCGGTTCGGTCGCCGCTGAGGTCCGTCGTGAGCTGCTTGATCGGCACCAGCATCAGGCGCGAGGCCAGTTCCAGCCGGGCCCCTTTGAGCTTGCCCGCCTCGAACTGCTCTACCACGTACTGACACAACCACGGCAATTCCACCTCGAAGTCGTCGAGCACTTCAATCGTGCGATTCAGGGCCTTTGCGGCGTCTGCGTCGTCGAACTTTCCGGCAGCCAGCCGCTTCTCCCGCTCGGGCGTTACCAGCAGCAGCCCGGGGAACTCCTTCGTGAAACGTTCAATCATCGCAGGCATGAACTCCGGCGTATCCCAACCTTCAGGCATCTCTCCGCCGGCCTGCTTCCGGGCCGCCACCGCGTCGCCCAGCAACCGCCCGAACTCCTGCCGCAGCACGCGGCTTTCGATCGGTTTAACCTTGGCTAAATCGGGGCCCAGCTCTAATTCCCGGGCGAGCCGTCTGGCAAACTCGACGTCAAACTCGCCGACGAACTCCACCAGCACATTACCCAGGCGCAGGCAATACGCAGGGTGGCCCTTGGTGTCGAGCACGGCCTTGTGTACCGTGTCGGCGTCGGCCGCAGCGGCACACTCGAAGACGTTGATCTGGACTCGCTGCCCGTCGACGGAGAAGACCGTGTTCGAGAGCTTCGAGATCCGGCCACCCAGCTTGCGTGCGATGGCGGTCGTCTGATTAGCGTTGACGATGAAGGACTCCAGGACCTTCCAACCCTCAGGAGGATTCGTCACCCGGTCCCCGATCGATCTGGCCGTGTCGTTCTCCAACAGGCTGTAGCGAACCTTCACGCCGCGACCGTCATCGGCTAATTCTTGGATTTGGAGGACGCCGACGCGTCCCTCGCGGCTCTTGAAGGCGTAGGCATCGCCGTCGGGCAGCCTCTCGAGCCGCGTCACGAGGACACTACCCAGAGGCTTCGCAGCAACGCGAGCAGCCGGGTCTGCCAAGGCCCGAAGGACTTCCTCCCGGCCAACTTTCCCCGGCTTCTCTCGGGCAGACATCACGGCCACCTGCAGATCGAGTCCGTACAACACGCCCGTACCGGCCTTGATGCCCGACAGGTCGATTCCCTGGCGTATCGTCCACGCCTCCAGTTCCTTATGATCGGCCTCTCGATTCTGCTCCGGGTCGAGTTCTCGCGGCGGCGTGTATAGCCTCCCGGTGTCCAGGTCCATCAGCCAGTCTTTGCCCGTCTTGTCGTCTTGCACTACGCGTTCGATTACAGGGCCGAAATCTCCGTCTCGGGCGCCTGTGGGCTGTGGCGCTCCTGGACCGGTAACCTCGGGCAGTTCGTCGAACTCGAACTCCACCCGTTCGATCCGTCCTCCCTCGATTTCCACCACCCGCCTTTGCTTCCCGTGCCCGTCCAGTTCGACCTCGACGGTCATCCTCCGCACGCCGGGCGGCACCACGAACAACCGATTCGAGGTGCCCCGGTGCTCTCCGTCGAGCGCAATCTCGGCGCCGGCCGGGACCGTGCGGACGTAGAGCCGGGTCTTTGTCTCCTTGGAGATCTGCACCTGCCCACCGTCTCCACCGAAGGCGACGAACAGCCCGGTCCCGAACAACAAGGTTATCACAATAGCCAACGCGGCTCTTCTTCCAAATGACATGGATACGTTCTCCTTAATTCCTATGTAGCCATCTCGCTCCGCGAGATGTAGCTGCAAAGACGTGCTTCGGAATATAGTTTCACAATGGAGCTTCGTCTCGCGGAGCGAGACGGCTACATTACACGGGCACTATAACAGTATATGCACTTCGCCGCCAAATCTGTCACGAGTCGTTGAAATATATCCGATTTCACCTAGAATGGAGTGAAACGAGGCCTCCCCCGATGAACGATGAAACGCGAGCAACACTTCTAGAGCGGCTGCGAGACGGGGATGCCCCGCTGGCGTGGGAGGAGTTCTTCGACCGATATTGGCGATTGATCTACTCCTTCTCCCGGCGTCGCGGATGCAGCGAACAGACGGCCGAGGAGGTCGTCCAGGACGTGATGATGGTCGTCTTCGAGCAGCGGGACGTCTTCCGCTACGACCCCGCGCGAGGCCGATTCCGCGACTGGCTGTTGACGGTCGTCTGCAATCAGGTGGCCCAGCGGCGGCGACGGCCCAGCGATCGGCAACGCGCCCGCGGCGGCAACTCATCGGACGCCATGGCCGAGGTGGCAACCGACGACGTGCAGCCCGACGATGCGTGGCAGGCCGCCTTCGAGATCTCGTTGCTGTCGGCCCTGCTGGAGGTGGTTCGCCACGAGGTTAACCCGCGAACGTTTCAAGCCTTCGAACTGTTTGCCATCGAAGAACTCTCCGGTGCAGAGGTCGCCCGGATTACGGGGCTTTCGCGCAACGCCGTCTATCAGGCCCGCAAGAACGTGCTCCGCCGGTTGACCGAGTTGGGCGAACCCTACCGCGATGAAGGGCAACTCGGCGAGCGGATCAAAGAGGCTCTTCAACATCAGCCCGACGCAATTGTCGAACGGTCGGTAACCAACCGCGTTGCCCAAACGATGCGTTCGAGATAGGAGATCCCCAGTGTGATCGATCCGACGGCCGAATACTCACCCGGCAATGATTCAACCGTACCCGAGGTCCCCGACTTCGAGATGATCCGCCCGATCGGCAGCGGCGGGTTCGGCCAGGTGTGGCTCGCCGCGAATCGGGCCACCGGCCACCTGCGGGCGGTGAAGGTGATCGCCTTGCGGCGCTCCGATCGCACCGACGCGGCCGGCCGGGAGGTCGCTTCGATCGCGCGGCTGGAGAAGAACGTCAGCACGCATCACCCGAATCTGCTGGGTATCCACCACGTGGGCAAGACGCCCGAGCACCTCTTCTACGTGATGGACCCGGCCGACGACCTCTCCGGCAGTGCGGCCTCGACCGATGCGAGCTACCGGCCCGCCAGTCTGCAACATCGGCTCGACGCCGAACCGTTTTCGTCCGCAGCATGTTATGATTACGCCGTGCAGCTATTGACCGGTCTGGCCCATCTGCACGCGGCCGGCATGGTGCATCGCGACGTCAAACCGGCCAACTGCCTGTTCGTCGACGGCGTGTTGAAGCTGGCCGATTTCGGACTGCTGACCGAAGCCAGCCCGTTGGTCTCTCGCCTGGGCACGCAGAAGTACATGCCGCCGGACGGCCGTATGGACACCCGCGCCGACGTCTACGCCGCCGGCCTGGTGATCTACGAGATGCTCACCGCCCGACCGGCCGATGCGTTTCCGCAACTGGGCCGACGGGCGGGTGACGTGGCAGCGGACCCGATCCTGGCCCATCTCAACCGGCTCGCGCTACAGGCCTGCCAGCCGGTTCCCGCCGAGCGATTCGAGGACGCCGGGCAGATGCTTCGCGCGTTGCAGCGCCCGCCGCAGCAAGCGGCCCGGCCGCGGTGGCCGCTCGCGGCAGTCGCGGTCGTCGCGATCGCGGTCGTCGTGTCGGCAGGCGTGAAGTGGTGGCCCGAGAACAAGCAACCGGTGGTTCCCGCGTCGGCGATACAACACGTCGACGTGAGCTTCATCACCGACCCGCACGAAGCGACGATCTATCTCGACGGCAAGCGGTTGATGAAGTCCCGCGACACCGCCTACACCACGCCATGCACCGTGCCGGACCTGCCCGCCGGCGAGCATCGCGTGGAGTTCAGGCATCCACAGCGGGAGAATTTCAGCCGCACGATCCAACTCACCGCCGACTGCGAGATCACAGCCCGGTTCGCCAAGTAAACAAAGCCGCGACCGGTGGTCGCGCCCAGCATAGACGCCCGGTGGTCGCGCCCGTCCAACCTACCGCTTCTTCACCGTCATGCTAATCCCAAAACTCTCCATCATAATAAACGACGTATCGAGAGCGGGGTTCGTAGTGACGGCCTTGATGTAGCGGGGATCGGGCATTGGGCGGTGCATGTCGTGGCCGAGGATCAGGCCGCCGGGACGAATCAACGGCAATAGTTTCTCGAGGTAGTCGACGTAGCCCTTCTTTTCGGCGTCGAGAAAGAGCAGGTCGATCGGCTCCTTGTGCTGCTTGAGCGTCTCGTGGGCGTTGCCTTCGATAATTGTGATCACGTCGTCGACGCCGGCCTTCTTGAAGTTTGCCCGGGCGATCTTGATCTTCGCCGGATCGATTTCATGGGTGAAGACCTTTCCGCCGTTGGCCCGGGCTCCCATCGCAAGCCAGATCGTCGAATAGCCGCTGGAGGTGCCGATCTCGACGACGCGCTTCGCACCGGTCGTCTCGGCCAGTTGTCGCAACACGCGTCCTTCCCGGGTCGTGATGTTGAGATACCACTTGCCCTTGGCCATCTCGTCCAGTGCCGCCAGCGCCTGCTTTTCCGCGGCGTCCTTGGACACCGGCGGAGCGTCGAACTCCGGGGCACCCCCGAAATTGAAGCCGGGACGCTCGGACCGGCCCTTGGCAGGCTCTGCCGACGAGGCGTTGACGGCTGGGAACACTACGGCCAACGAGGCGACGACAAGCATGAAGCGTTTCATGGCGATACTCCATCCGGTAGCGGTGGGGTCGATTTTGTTATGTTAGCAGGAGACACGCAGCAACTCAAGCGAGCCGCGGGGCTCGTCCCCGCGCATCTTTCCGCGCATCTTTCCGCGCATCTTTCCGCGCACGTCCCCGCGCATCTTTCCGCGCACGTCCCCGCGCACATCCACTTGCACGCCTACTTGCAGATCTCCGCAAAGACCGGCGCCGGGATAAACCCGGCGGCTCGCTGAGGTGTAGACTCGCCTCTACAGCGCAAAGCGGACCGGTAGCCGGACGTTGAGCGTTCCGTAGCCCGGTGTGCCGTCGTCGTCGGTGTGGATGCCAGCTTAGTAGCACGGGCGTCTCACCTGTGGCTGCCAATCGCATCCCGGAATTGCCCAGCGTCACAAGGCAGGCGGGCTGCCTGCACCACGGTAACGGCTAGGGTTCGCTGAAATGTTCGGTTGCCGGGTAGCAGATGGATGGCGATCGGTATGTATCTCCAGACCTGGAGGGTTTTGCCGGTCCTCAGCCCCGCCGCTGACGGTTCTCCAGACGGTTCTCCGGACGGTTCTCCATTTCCTTGCAACCCTTGGCCACCCCAAGCAGGAGCAGAGGCCCGAACACCAACAGCGCGAGCTTGGGCGAAGAGAGCAGATTCGCAAGTGTGTCCATCAGAAGTCGACCCCCAAGTTGGACTAGGAGAAATCTGGCTCGAGAAGGGATACCTCTATGAAAACCATAGCATATCGTACCGAGATCGCCTGTCGATGGGCCTACCCAGCCGGTGCAACCGGCACAATCGGTGCAATTGGAACGGATAATTTTTTGGTGCGCAGCCAAGAAAATGGCGATTTTCTCTCGCGGCCTTCATGGACACAACGTCTTTATTGCCAATCACTTGCGTCTATCCGTGCCGAGCAGACGGCCTCGGATTCCGAGAAACTTTCACCGGCGGATTTGCTTTCCGGCCAACAGCGGTAATGCTTTTCATGGCGTGCGATTGCCGAAGACAGCTACGGCCGCCGCGGTAACCACCCCGCGAGCCTTTGGATGAGTTCCCTCCTGGCCAGTCGGCAACGTGCGTCGAATCTACCCACCCGCTACGTGAGATTGGAAAGGAGTCTTACCATGCGAAGGATTTGCTGGGGCACCGTTCTGCTGGTAGTTTTCGTCGTTGCCCTGCCGGACGCCGCTATGGGGGCCGGCTGTGCATGCAATCAAGGGGCGACGTGGGGGTCCTATCAGGGGTTGTCGGCTCCCGTCTGTGCCGCATCCTGTTACAGCATGTCGCCCGGCTGCTGCGAGTCGGCTCCTCACTGTTGCGACAACGCATGGGACGGGTATTGTCAGGAGGTGGCCCGATGGCGGGACCTCTGGCGCCGGGTGGGCACTGGTGCGCGGTTCGGTTGCGGTTACGGGCAGGTGGCCGATGTGCCATGTCAGACCGCGGAAGACCTCCAACCGGTCGTCTCCCCTGATAGCGGAGTCCCCGAGCCGGCAAAGCCCATCCAAACGCCCCTCCCACCGGTGCCGGAACCGGACGTACAGGGGACATCGCTGCTGTTGCGTATCCGCTGAGATTGCTGAAAAGCGGAGAACCGGGACAAAAGAGAGAATCGGCTCCAGAAGCGCGGCTTCCGGAGCCGATTACTCTATACATAGACCTGCCGGGAGGGCGGGGCAAACGTTGTCCCGTTTCAGGATAAAGATCATGGTATGACGACGGATCGGCTTACCATGATCTTTTTGTGCGCGCCGGGGAGATCTTGTTTCTCGCGTCGGGCGGTGGTCTTGTGGCTAATTGGCCTTCTTCAAGTCAGCCAACAGTTTCTGGGCCTCTTCGCGTTTGGAGAAGGGCCGCTTGGTCGTGATAGAAGACTCCAGCAATTGAATCGCTCCTGCCTTGGCATTTTCCCGGTTGCTTTCGGCCATTACCTGTGCAACGTAATAGGCGGTATCGGCCGACAGACCTCCGCTGGAAGCCGCCTGGCGCAAGGCCCGTTCCGCCTCCGGAAGCTTGTTGTTCTGATAGAGGACCCAACCGTAGGTCGACATCGCCTCAGCCGATTTTGGATGGAGGCGGACGTTTTCGCTGGCTAGCTGCAAGGCACGTTTCTTCTTGGTGGGGTCGGCCTGTTCGCACAGCGCCAAGGCCAGATTGTTCTTGGCCGGGAAGTGGTCGTACTTCTTGCTGTAGGCCGCCTCGAAATAGCGTTCCGCCGACGGGAAGTCTTTCTTGAACAACGCAACGACCCCTCGGAAGACGATTGCCTCGATCGAGTCCTTGTCGATCTTCATCGCCTCGCGGACGTGTTCCTCCGCCGCATCGAGGTGCTTAGGATCGGTCTTCAATTCCCGTTGGCTGGTCTGCCAATACCACTGTGCGGCGGCCAACCGGGCGCGCAAGTGATTGGGAAACGTCTTCATGGCATAATCCATCCAAGTCTTGGCGTTGTCGAAGTCGTCGGCTTGAGCATACAGCCTAGCCATTTGGATCGGCGGCGGAAGCACCCTCTCCTTGTCGGCCTCGTAGGCCTTCTTGGTCCACTCGTTGCAGGCTTTGGTTTTCACGGTGGTGCCCTGCTTGAACAGCGCTCGGGCGAGTTGCTGCATGGCTCTTGCGTTTTTGTCGTTCAGTTTCAACAGCGACAGGAGGCGAGCTTCCGCACCGGCCCAGTCTTCCCTCGCCAGGGCCACGGAAGCCAGACCGCCGAGGATTCGCGGCTGCAACGCTTTCGTGCGGTCGGCGTGTCCCTTGAAACTGCCCCTCAACTGGTCCGCCCTGCCGAACAACAGGGCCGCCTCGGTCACGCGACGCTCGCGCAGCGCAATGTCGCCGAGGATAACAAACGCCTCCGGGTCGGTGGGTGACTCGATTACCGCTTTTTCCAGCGATGCGCGTACGCCGTTGGTTTGCTTGGCCTGGGCGAAGAATTGGGCCATGATGATCTGCGGCGGCGGCAACTTGGGGTGCTTGCTGACGGCCTCCTTGAGCTTGATCAACGCGTCGTTAAACTTGCGTTGCTGGAACAGGGCCACCGCTTCGGCGACTTCCGGAATCGTTTTGTCCGCCTCCGCCTCCGCTGCCTCCGGCTCGGGTTCGCTCAACTGGCCGACCGAAAGCGGTTCCGCCAGGCAGTGTGCCGCAACGGCGATCAAGCAAGCCGTAGCCAGGGAGATCGCTGCCTTGAAATGGGGGGATGCGAGGGTCATAATCCGTCCTTTTCCGAACTTATTGGGGGGGTAACTCGGCCGAAAACGCCGAAACGGGATTCACAACTAACTTCAAATTATAGGTTACGTCTGAACTCGTTAGGCAACAAGGGGTCGGTCAGACACGGACAACCTGCAAAATCGCATTGGGACAAGACAGTTAGGGGGATTGCGTGGTCCCGGGCTTTTCGTGTAGCCTACGAGATTGGGTAGATGGGGCCCGTCAGTGGAGGTGTGTCGCCCGAGTCAACAGAATTCATCCACCGAGATCAACGCCCCGCAGCGGTCGCCGCAGACCGCTGCCGGGGACGCTCTCTCGGTTTTATCTGCCTCCATAGCTTGTGTGTGTACGACACGGTCGCCAGCACGGCCACGACGCCTTGCAGCGGTTGTCGCTGTGAGCAAGTTCTTTCTTCTGTAATGCGAGGGAGGATCCTATCCGTACTAACTGTCTACGAGTCTCGCGCCGGGGTGGTTCGGATACTGACCGAGAATCAGGCAAGCGAGACGACGCGTGTCCGGCCTTCCTCTTCGATACAGATCTTATCCTCCCGCGCAAGCCATCCCAGGCCCTGCATGATCAGGTCCTTGGGTTCTCCCACGGCCTTGACCAGCTTGGTCATGCTCAACGGGCCGTTTTCTCCCAGGACTTCCCAGATCTTCCCGGCCGTATCGCCAATACTCGCAACGCACGAACTGGGTGCTGCCGTTGCCATCGAAACATCTCCTACATGAGCGGAAAAAGTCAACCTGCGCAAAGTATAGCGGAGAATGGGCCATTATCAAGAGAGTAAGATGTGGGCCCGGTTGGATGGGTCTACAACCAACCGGGCCCTCAGGCCGTGCAAAACCGGCTTTTCCCGAAACGGGTCTGTCCGCCGTCACTGCGGCGGCATTGCCTAAGATCCACGGTTTCCAATGGTATTGTTGCCCGAAAGGGGGCCCTGTCGCAACGGCGCCCATGCGTGATGATACTACCGCAGTTGACGTGCCAAAACGTGGCGGTCTCCAACATCGAACCGGGCTAAACAACGTAACTCGCCATTGTATAACAGTTTACGACACGGAAAGACCCTCTCTCCGCTCCATTGGCGGCCAAGATGCGTTGTAATTGTTACAATTCCAGCCCGTCGAGCAGGCTGGTCGTCATCGCCCGAAAAACCAACTCGATTCGGTTGAATTCCCGGTCTTCGGCCTGATAAAAGACGGTCAACGTTCTGCGACCGGCACGCAGGCAGCGGATGCCGGCCGTGCTGACCATGTCTAAACAGTAGAAGCTCAAGTCGTAGCCGACCAACTCACGGTCGGATAGCGATTCGCGGGCCTCGTCGGTCTCCACCTCGGGATATTCGTCGCGCATCACATTGATGGCGGCTAGGGCAAGTTGGGCAGGATCGGTGGACGTCGGGTGCAGAGACACCGACCAGAAAGCCCCGCCCGGACTGTAGACCGTCACCGATTTACGGCCTGCCAGGGCGTCGTCCTCGTCCAACGTCCAGTTTTCGGGATACTGGAATGAGATCCCCATTTTCTTGAATTCTGCGGGCATACCGCCCATTATACCGGCCGGTGCCGATGCAGAGAATCGGCCCCCATCGGGCCAAATCGCTCTGGTGACGCCCGTGCCGTTTTGCTAACTTGCCCCGGGGCTCTCAAAACGAGTCATTAGAGCGGTGCAATCGGTCGAAACGGTAACCATGCGACACTTGTCCTTGTATCTCATCGGCGGCATGTTGACGGCGGTTCTGGCGGCCGGTTGTCAATTCGCCGGTGGCAAGGGCCCGGTGTCAAAGTCGCTGGCTACCTGCCGACAGCTTTCCCAGCAGGGAATTGCTGCGGCCGAGCGTGGTCAGACGGCGCGGGCAGAGAGACTGCTATCCCAGGCCGTGTCGACCTATCCGCTCGATCCCGAGGCCAGGCGAAACTACGCCGATGTTCTCTGGCAACAAGGGACCCGGCAGCAGGCCGTTGCCCAACTGGAAGAGGCTGCACGACTGGCCGGCGAAGACGCCACGATCCGCGTCCGGTTGGCCGAAATGTATCTGGCAACCGGTCAGATCGGACTCGCCCGACGCAATGCCGAGTTGGCACTGGATCTGGATCCGAAGCTCCCGACGGCCTGGGCGATCCGGGGGAATCTGACGTGTGCGGAAGGACAACTCGAACAGGCCCTGGCCGACTACCATCGCGCGTTGGGATACGCCCCGAACGATCGCCGGATCATGCTTCAGATCGCCGAGTTGTATCGCCGGATGAACCGTCCCGAACGGGCCCTGGCAACCCTGCAGAGCCTGGCCGACCGCTACCCGCCGGGCGAAGAGCCCCCGCAGGTGTCGCACCTGCTCGGCTCCAGCCTCGTTGCCTTGGGACGCTACGAGGAGGGGATCGAGAGTTTTTCGGCCGCCATCGATCGAGCCGGACCGACGCCCGAGTTGCTTTGCAGCCTGGGGGAGGTCCAGTTGCTGGT
>SDBT01011126.1_pt1 | contig 14500 bp, 10 predicted proteins | sample 2277101 | NCBI WGS metagenome assembly SDBT01 (sample SAMN10404973, study PRJNA504765) | marine sediment metagenome | isolation source: marine sediment core GS10_PC15, 103 cmbsf | place: Arctic Ocean: Southern Knipovich Ridge | collected 2010
TACGCGAAACCGCCTTAAAACATCTGTTCCCATTCATTTACTCACGAAATGGGCTGGGATTTTCTTGTGCAGACAGCGGATTTTGTCACCATCTTGCGGACAATCTCACGGGTAAGGAGCTAATACCAAATACCTAATACCTTCCTCGCGACGAGGGCATCCGCAACAGCGCCACGCCGACTGGAGGCTCCGGGAGGAGAATGCAGCTTGGGGACGTCAAATTCGAAATTCGAAATTCGAAATTCGAAATTCCGAACTCACTTCCCGTTCACCTCGCGGTGATTTTGCTGCGCTCTGCGGAGCCACGGTCGCCAGGTCGGAGAGTTCTCGAGTAGCTCGGTCACCCGGGTCGGTTGCAGCCCGCGTTCGGAGAGTGCCTCGAGGAAGACCGGCAGCTCGTTCCACGGGGGTTCGGAGCGCTCGGTCGCCAGGTGCATGAGGATGATGCCGCCGCTGAGCTGCGGGAATCGCAGCAGGTGCTCCATGATCCTGGAGGAGCTCTTGTACAGGGAGGAGTGCTCGTCGGCGATCCAGTCGTGGGAGTCGAGAGAGGCGCCTTCCAGCGAGCTCCAACGCACGTGCAGATAGCCCATCTCCAGGGCCCAGCCGCGAAGGATACTGTTCTCCTCGCCAAACGGCGCCCGCCACAGGGGCTGCATTGCGCGACCGGTGGCGGCCACAAAGGCTTCCTCGGTTCGGCGCAACTCACGCCGGAAGCTCTTCTGGGTCACTCCGGCGAGCAGCCGGTGCCGGCGGTTCTCCGCATAGGTCGTCAGGTGGGGGTGGGAGTAGGTGTGGTTGCCGATCTCGTGGCCGGCAAGAATGGCGCGGCGGACGATGGACGGGTACTTTTCGATAAAGCGGCCGGTGACGAAGAGAGTGACCTTCAGATCGCGCTCGTGGAGGATGTCGAGCAGCTCTCCGGTGCGATTGGAGGAGGCATTGCCGTCGAAGGTGATGGCGATGCGGGGGCCGGCGTCCCGCACCAGCTGCAGTACCGGCGGGGAAAGCTCGGGTGTGGGAACGTGCTTTGCGCCGGCAGAGACCGACGGCGACCTGGGGGAGGCCGACGGGCTGGCGGTTGCCGTCTCGGTGGTGGTCGGGGTCGCCGTCGGTGTGGTCGGCTGCGGTGAAGGAAGCTCGAGATCGATCGCCGCGCCGGCGAGTGGCACGAGGTGCACCGGGCCGCCTCCGGGCTCGAGCTCCGGACCGTCCAGCCCGGCGCGGCCGTCATCATCGAGGGTGAGGACCCGCACCGGCCGGTTTTCGATCAGCACCAAAACTTGCGTGCCCGGGTTTCCTTCGACGATGATCGTCGGGCGCCCATCTTCAACGACGATCCGGCCGGAGAGAGCAACGGAGTCGATGACCGGTGAGGATCGGGCGTCGGCGATGCCGCGGCTCACCTCGACGAGCTCGGCTATGCGGATGCCGACGGCGGCGATCAGGAGGGCCGACGCGGCGGCCGTCACCGCCATCACCCAGGCAGGGTGCAGCGGCCGTCGCGCGATCGAGGCCGCACGGTCACCAAGATCGTGGGAAAATCCGGTCAATCGGCACCGTTTGTCGCAGTAGACCCGGCCGTTGAACCGGTTCACACAGGTGTCACACAACCACTTTCGGCAGCTGCTGCAGCGCTGCCCCGCCTCCCTGGAGGGATGGTTGGCGCATGGCGAGGTCACCCGCATGGAGGAGAGGGACCGACTTCAAATTCGAGGTGACGCTTCCCGATTTTCCGGCTAGAATCGTTGAAACTCCGGGGATGTCTCGCGGTCGGCGGGCGGGCAAACCGGTTTCGGGCGGTCGGCGTCTGCCGGACCACAAAGGAGCTGATGATGTGGAACATACCCAATGCGTTGACCCTGTTTCGCATCTTTCTGGTGCCGCTCCTGGTGGTGGTGTTGCTGACCGAGGTGCCCGACAAGGAGTACTGGGGTCTGGGCATCTTCCTGTTAGCTGCGTTGACCGACGCCCTCGATGGAATTATAGCCCGCCGCACCCAGAAGGTCACGACGACCGGGGCGATGCTCGACCCAATCGCCGACAAATTACTGATAAGCGCTGCGTTCATCTCGTTAGTCGAGCTGCAGCAGGCACCGGCGTGGATGGTGACTCTGATTGTCGGGCGGGAGTTTGCCGTCACCGCCCTCCGCCTGATCGCCCTGGAAAAGGGAGTCACCATCTCCGCCAACTGGCTCGGTAAGGCCAAGACGACGAGCCAGATCATCACCGTATCGATCCTCATCTTCAGCCTCAACTCGGACCGTTGGCACGTCATCGCGCTGGCCGCGCTGTGGATCACGGTGGCGCTCACCGTCGCTTCCATGGTTGTGTACTTCTGGCAGAACCGCGGGGTGCTGACGGAGAACGGTAAGTGAGCAGAGGTCTGCTGCCCCGGCGGCTGCCTCATAATCTGGTTCGGTTTGGCCGGCTCCACCCGCGATCGGTCGTAGTGGCGGCCGTTCTTGCGTGGGTCGCGGCCGGGTTCCTCGCCTCGCGGGTCGAGGTGGAAACCGATATCCTGTCGCTCCTACCCCGCAACAACCCTGTGGTCGAGGGGTTCAAGAAGACCGTAGAGAGGTTTGGTTCGGTGGACACCCTCCTGGTGTTGTCCCATTATCCTGGATTACGATCGGTGGGTGCGGCCGCGATCCTGGGAGCGTTTTCGACGGCCGTGCTCGGCATCGCGCTGTTACCGGCGCTGTTGTCGTTGAAGGAGGACTCATGATTCGAAAACTCCGCGCAAAAGAGCTGGTCTGGCGGTGTCCGAAGAGCTGGTTGCCTCGAAAAAATTCGACGGGCATCAGACCAGCGTCGACGATTGTCGCCCAGGACCGCGCGGTGGAAGCCATTGCCTTCGGTCTCGCGATGCGCGGGATCGGCTTCAACGTATTCGTGACCGGCTTGTCCGGCACGGGCCGCCTGACCACGATCAAAAGCTTTGTCGAAAGACTTGCCGAGACGGGGGAGAGGCCGGACGATATTTGCTTCGTCTTCAATTTCCGCAAGCCGGAGGAACCGTGTGCGGTCATTCTCGAGGCGGGCGCCGGCTGCCGCCTCAAAGAGGGGATGGATGACCTCATCCGCGAGCTGTCGGAAAATCTGCCCGCGATCCTCAATGACCGTGATTTCCGGTCGCGGCTCGAACGGGCGGTCGAGCCGCTGCAGCGTCAGGAGCGCGAGCTCATCGAGACCTTCGAAAAGGAGGTGACCGAGGCCGGGTTCGTGTTGGTGCAGGTGCAGGCGGGGATGGTGACCCGTCCCGAGATCCTGCCCGTGGTGAAGGAGGAACCGACGCCGTTGGAGAAGCTCGGCGAGCTGGAGAAGGAGGGAGTGCTCGGGTCCGAGGAGATCGAAAGCCTCCGCGAACACCACGGCCGACTGACCGAGAAGTTCCGGGACGTGTTCCAGGAAGTTGCGGAGATCCGCCGCACGGTCCAGCAGCGGGTGGAGGACGTGCAAAAGAAACTACTCCAACCAGCCTTTGAGGCGGCCGTCGACCGGATTCGCAAGACCGTGGGCGACGAACGAGTCGATTCCTATCTCGACCACGTGGCTGCCGATCTGGCGGAGAATCTCGGACTGTTCATGGTCTCCGAGGACGACAGGCCGTCGGCCGAGGCGGATATTTTCCTGCGCTGGCGCGTCAACGTGGTGGTCGACAACGCCGACGTCAGCGGACGACCGGTGGTGATGGAGACCGAACCGACCTACACCAATCTCTTCGGCACCGTCGAACGCACCCTGACCCAGTCGGGGGAGGCCACGACCTCGTTCATGCGCATTTGCGCCGGCTCGTTGCTGCGTGCCAACGGCGGATTCCTGGTCCTCAATGCCGACGACGTGCTGATGGAACCGAGAGTGTGGCCGGGTCTCAAGCGGGCCCTCAAGTACCGTCGTGTGCAAATCCAGTCGATCGAGAGTCTGGTGCTTGGCGCGTCGCTGCTCAAACCGGAACCGGTGCCGATAAATGTCAAGGTCGTGATCATCGGCAGCCGCTCCATCTACGATCTCCTCTTCCGCTATGACTCGGACTTTTCAAAGATTTTCAAGGTCCTGGCCGATTTCGACAACGTGTTGCGGGCAACGCGCAGCCACGCCCGGGATCTGCTCTCCGTTCTGAGGAGGGTCACGTTGGAGGAAGATCTTCACGACCTCGACCGTGGCGGAATGGCGGCCATGCTCGAGGAGGCGGTGCGAATCGGGGGTTGGCGGCGACGTTTCTCGAGTCGATTTTCCGATCTCTCGGACCTTCTCAGGGAATCGTCATACCAGGCGGAACTCGACGGCCGGGAGTTGATCTCAGGCGACCACGTCGCCGCAGCCTGCGCGGCACGCCGCCGGCGTCACTCGCTCAGCGAGGACCGGTCGCACGACCTCATCAACGAAGGAGTCGTCCGTGTGGAGACGGCCGGTGTCGTGGTCGGTCAGGTGAACGGACTCGCGGTCTATGACCTGGGTCATCATCGTTTCGGAAAACCGTCGCGCATCACGGCGCGGGTAGGGCTCGGCCGCGAGGGCGTGATCAATGTCGAGCGTCAGGCGGGGCTCTCGGGACCCAGCTACGACAAAGGCGTGAGCATTCTCACTGGTTTTTTGCGAGGGACCTTTGCCGGCACTTCGCCGCTGACCATGAGCTGCTCGGTGACCTTCGAGCAGTCGTACGGCGGCATCGACGGTGACTCGGCGTCCTCGACCGAGGTCTACGCGATTATTTCCGCTCTCTCCGGGGTGCCTTTGCGGCAGGGAGTTGGGGTCACAGGGTCGGTTGACCAGTACGGAAACGTCCAGGCCATCGGTGGGGCGAATGAGAAGATCGAAGGCTTCTTCCGGGTGTGCTCGACGTTGGGACTGACCGGCGATCAGGGCGTCATGATCCCCGGGGCCAATGTCGGTGACCTCCACCTTTCCGAGGAGGTAGTGGCCGCGGTGAGCGATGGCCAGTTCCACATCTGGGCGGCTGATTCCATCGAGGACGGCATCGAGTTGCTGACGGGGAGGCCAGCCGGCGCACGGGACGACGAAGGCCGGTGGACCGAGGGAAGCGTGTTTGCCGCCTGTCAGGAACGTCTCGACGAGATGGTCAGCCTGATGCGGAAGGCTGCCAAGGGAGAGCCGAAGGACGACGGTGACGATTGAGGTTGTGACTCAGGTCACGTGGATTTGACAGCCCGGGATGCGGGTGGAATAATAATTGAACATACGAGGTGCGAATTAGTCGCATCATGTCTCGAAGCAGGAGGGGGGGACATGCCGAGGCGGCTGAACACAATAATCATCGTGCCCCACAGCAAGGCACGGTTTCTCAAGTTCTCATTCTCAACGAGGGCGTTGGTGGCGGTGGCCACCGCCGCCGTTGTCGCTGTCATTTTCTCGGTGGTCGCTATCGCCTATACCGGCAGCGCCGTCAACCGGCGGGTCGAGGTCGAGCGGCTGAAATCCGAGAACTCGGAGCTTATCGACGTCAACCGGCAGCTCGAGATGAGCATCGCCGAGGTCCAGGGACGACTTGACGAGTTCGAGGAGCGGACGACGCGACTGGCGCTTGCGGCCGGGATGGAGGCGCAGGCGGTGGGCTTTTCGGGAGTCGGAAGCGCCGCGACCCGAGTGGGCAGCGGTGGACCCTACGACCGGTTGCCGGAATCGCCCGAGTCACTGACTGCGCAGGGGCGGTGGGTCCAAGATCAGCTCGATCTGGTGGAGGGGCGTCTGATCGAGCAGAACCACCTGCTCGCTTCGACGCCGACAATCGCTCCGGTCGTGGGCCTCATCACCGACGGCTTCGGCCGTCGGAAGGACCCGTTTACCGGCCGCTTGGCGCATCACAAAGGGCTCGATGTTTCGGCACGCCGCGGCACTCCGATTCGTGCGCCGGCGGATGGTATCGTGGTTTTTTCGGGGCGTAACGGTGGTCTCGGTCGCTGCGTGCGAATCTCCCACGACTTTGGTTTCACCACCGTGTACGGGCACCTCGACAAGATCAGCGTCGAGGCCGGCGCCGAGGTCCACCGTGGCCAGGAGATCGGTTTGCTGGGTAACTCCGGTCGTTCCACCGGTCCGCATTTGCACTACGAGGTGCACGAGAACGGCGTCGCCAAGAACCCGCTCTACTACATCCTGGACGCGTTCTAGACGACTTCAGACGCGCCCTCGGGGCGCGTTTTCCGTTTCAAATTAAGGGCGCCAGGCTCGCAAGCCTGGCGCCCTCAATTTGAGTAGGGCCGTGGTTCGTTTCGCGCCATCGGCCCGCCGACTCAACGCTCCGGGTGAATGATCCAAGCCGGTGCCCGTAACTCACAACTCAAAACTAAGAACTCAAAACTCTTCCGGGGGTAGGCTGCCGGAAAATTCGAAATTCAAAATTCGTTGCGACGGCCGGCATTCCGAATTCCGAATTCCGAATTCCGAATTGGTCATTCCTGATCCCACCGCTGTTGAAAACTCCTGCCATATCCTCTAGTCTCCCGATAACCGGCGGCGACGCTGTTGTCGGTACCGTGACCGAGCGATTGCGCCGGGGGTCGCCCCAGCATTTTGCGATCCGGCGAGGTGGAGTGGATGAATTTCTTCGAAAAAATGATTGGTGTCATTTTCGGCACCAAGCACGAGCAGGACATCAAGCGCATGGGGCCGATCGTCGATGTGATCAATGCCCGCGAAGCGGAGATCGAGGCGCTCGGAGATGACGAGTTGCGGGGCCGCTTCTTGGCCATCAGGGAAAGGGTACTGGCAGCGACGAAAGACCTTCCAAAGGAAGCGCGCGAACGCAGCGTGCTCGTCCAGGGCGTCCTCGACCCGGAGTTCGAGGAGGTCTTTGCACTGGTCCGTGAGGCGAGCAAGCGGACGCTGGGCATGCGTCATTTCGACGTTCAGCTCATGGGTGGCCTGGTGCTTCATGAGGGACGGATCGCGGAGATGCGCACCGGGGAGGGCAAGACCCTGGCGGCAACCCTGCCGGTGGCGCTCAACGCCACGGTGGGACGCGGCGTCCACGTGGTGACCGTCAACGACTACCTCGCCCGTCGCGATGCCGATTGGATGGGCCAGATTTACGAGTTCCTCGGGCTCTCCGTCGGCTGCATCCAGAACCAGATGAACGACGCCGAGCGCAAGGATGCATACGCTGCCGACGTCACCTATGGCACCAACAACGAATTCGGTTTCGACTACCTGCGCGACAATATGAAGTTCGATCTCGAAAGAATGGTGCAACGGGAGCACGTCTATGCGATCGTCGACGAGGTGGACTCGATCCTGGTCGACGAAGCGAGGACGCCGCTCATCATCTCCGGACCCTCCGAGGTTTCGGTGGATCTCTACTACAAGGTCGACGCCATCGTCCCGCGGTTGACCAAGGGCGAGGAGATCGAGGACAAGCACGGCAACAAGGAGACAACCGGAGATTACCTGGTGGATGAGAAGGCGCAGACCGCCTCGCTCACCGATCCGGGCATGGCGCTGGCCGAAAAGCTGCTCGCAGTCGACAACCTGTACGACCCCTCCAACATCGAGATCCTGCACGCCGTCAACCAGGCGCTGCGCGCCCACACCCTCTTTCAGCGCGACAAGGAGTACATCGTCAAGGATGGCGAGGTGACCATCGTCGACGAGTTCACAGGCCGCCTGATGTCCGGTCGCCGTTGGTCGGATGGCCTCCACCAGGCGGTCGAGGCCAAGGAGAAGGTCAAGATCCAGTCCGAAAACCAGACCCTGGCCACGGTCACCCTGCAGAACTACTTCCGCATGTACGACAAGCTCGCGGGGATGACAGGAACCGCCGAGACCGAGGCCGAAGAGTTCGAGAAGATCTACGGCCTCGATGTGTCGGTGGTCCCGACCAATCAGCCGATGATCCGTGCCGATCACGCGGACGTGGTCTACAAGACTGGAACGGAGAAGTTCCGGGCGGTGATCGATGAGATCCAGGAGTGCAACCAGAACGGGCAGCCGGTGCTGGTGGGCACGGTCTCGATCGAGAACTCGGAAAAGCTGTCGAAGCTCCTGCAGAGGCGCAAGATCAAGCACGTGGTCCTCAACGCCAAGTACCACGAGCGGGAGGCCGACATCATCGCTCAGGCGGGCCGGCTGGGAGCGGTTACCATCGCCACCAACATGGCGGGGCGCGGCACCGACATCGTCCTCGGCGGCAACCCGGAAGGGCTCGCCGCGATCGAGGCCGACCCGGCCGCCGACCCGGAGGAGCACGCCGCGGCGATAGCTCGTTACGAGGCCGGCTGCGTGGAGGAAAAGCAGCGGGTAATCGACGCGGGCGGGCTCCACATCCTCGGCACCGAGCGCCACGAGTCCCGCCGCATCGATAACCAGTTGCGTGGTCGTTGCGGTCGCCAGGGTGATCCGGGATCTTCCCGCTTCTTCCTCTCGCTCGAGGACGATCTGATGCGCATCTTCGCCTCCGACTGGGTGCGCAAGATAATGGACCGTCTCGGGATGGAGGAGGACATTCCCATCGAGTCGAAGATGGTCTCGAAGTCCATCGAACGGGCACAGACCCAGGTCGAGGGTCGTAACTTCGAGATCCGCAAGCACCTTCTCGAGTACGACGACGTCATGAACAAGCAGCGTGAGGCGGTGTACCGCCTGCGGCGCCGGATCCTCGAGGGGCTCGAGGGGCGCAACTACATCCTGCGCGTGGTGAACGAGATCATCGAGTCCCTGCTCTACCAGCACTGCTCGGAGGAAGCCGACCCGGGCGACTGGGATACCGACGCATTGGAAAAGGACTACAGGGCGTACTTCGGCCTGACCATGGCCGATCTCGGCGTCGACTGGGAAACAGTCAACCGGCCGCAGCTCGAGACCATGCTCGCCGACGGCGCCGCCGCGCACTACGAAGCACGGGCTGAGAAATTCGGCGAGGAGGAGCTCACCAGGCTCGAGAAGTTCCTTCTCCTCGACACCGTCGACCGCCAGTGGAAGGACCACCTGCTGTCGTTGGACCACCTGCGTGAGGGCATCGGGCTCCGAGCCTATGGCCAGCGAAACCCGCTGGTGGAGTACAAGCGCGAGTCCTTCGACCTCTTCGAGGAAATGTGGGAGCGGATCGAGGATCACGTGGTCAAGTTCCTCTTCCACGCCGAGCCCGTGGAGGACATGCAGCTCACTCGGCGCGGCGTCCGCACTACCCTCTCGCACCCCGATGCGGAGGGGCTCGCCGCCTCCCATGCCCAGCAGGAGCGGGCGGCCAACACGCCGGTGGCCGCGCCCGACGCCAGACCGATAACCGTCCGCCGAAGCCAGCCGAAGGTTGGGCGCAACGATCCCTGCCCGTGCGGATCGGGTAAGAAGTACAAGCGGTGCCACGGTGCGGCGACCGCGGCCAAGGGGTAGGATATGAACCGAGAGATCCCCGTCGGTCTGACATTTGATGACGTTCTCCTGGTCCCGTGGCGATCGGAGGTCCACCCCAACGACGTCGATGTGACAACGAAGTTGACTAAGGGTGGTGTGACCCTCGATCTGCCCATCGTGTCGGCGGCCATGGACACTGTCACCGAGGCCAACATGGCCATCGCCATGGCTCAGTACGGGGGCCTCGGCATCATCCACAAGAACATGTCCATCGAGCGTCAGGCTGAGGAGGTGGACAGGGTCAAGCGTTCGGAGTCGGGCATGATCGTCGATCCGGTCACCGTCCATCCCGAGCAGTCGGTTCGCGAAGCCCTCGAATTCATGGCGAGGTACCGGATCTCGGGCCTGCCGGTGATCGATGCCCAGGGCCGGCTCAAGGGCATCCTGACCAACCGCGACCTGCGGTTCTGCACCGAGTTCGAGAAGCCGATTGCCGACTTCATGACCAAGGAGAACCTGGTCACCGCTCCGGTCGGCACCACCCTCGACGAGGCCAAGACCCTTCTTCACAAAAACCGGATCGAGAAGCTGCTCGTGGTCGATGACGGGGGCAACCTCAGAGGGCTGATTACGGTCAAGGACATCAAGAAGGCCCACGACTACCCGGACGCCTGCAAGGACGAGCTGGGCCGGCTGCGGGTCGGCGCGGGGATCGGAGTCACCGGGGATCTCGAGGAACGCTGCGCGGCTCTCATCGAACGTCACGTGGACTTGTTCTGCCTCGACAGCTCGCACGCCCACTCGCGCGGCGTGATGAACGCCACCGAACGCATCAAGGCGAAATTCCCAGATACCGCGCTCATCGTCGGCAACATCGCCACCGAGGAGGCCGCCCGCGACCTGATCGATCTTGGCGCCGACGCTCTCAAAGTGGGCATCGGGCCGGGCTCGATCTGCACCACGCGGGTGGTGACCGGCGCCGGAATGCCCCAGATCACGGCAGTTCTGGCCTGTGCTCGGGCGGCCCGCGAGCACGACGTGCCGGTGATTGCGGACGGCGGCATCCGCTTTTCGGGCGACATCACCAAGGCGCTCGCAGCCGGGGCCGACGTGGTGATGATCGGCTCGCTCTTTGCCGGGGTGGAGGAATCGCCCGGCGAGCAGATCCTCTACCAGGGCCGCACATTCAAAGCCTATCGCGGCATGGGGTCGATCGGCGCCATGAAAAGCACCGAGGGTTCGGGCGACCGATATTTCCAAGAAGGGGAGGAGCCCACCAAGCTCGTTCCCGAGGGAATCGAGGGCATGGTTCCCTACAAGGGACCGCTGACCGATCAGCTGACGCAGCTGGTGGGCGGCCTTCGCGCCGGGATGGGCCTGTCGGGTTGCGCTAACCTTTCCGAGCTTCACTCGAACGCGAAGTTCGTAAGGGTGACGGGCGCCGGGCTCAAGGAGGCGCACGCCCACGATATCGTCGTCACCAAAGAAGCACCGAACTACAGGATTGACTAGTTCGAATTCTCAATTCTCAGTTCGCAATTTTGAATGTCCGCCTACCCACATACCCGGGTGCAAGATACAAGATACAAGATGCAAGATACAGGTCGGCATCTTGCATCTTGTATCTTGTATCTTGCATCCACGCTTCTGCTATCCTCCGCCCCATGAAAAAGGCATTGATCACCGGCATTACCGGCCAGGACGGTTCGTACCTCGCGGAGTTCCTGCTCGACAAGGGTTACGAGGTTCATGGCGTGGTGCGCCGCTCCTCGACGTTCAACCGCGGTCGAATCGATCATCTCCGCAAGGGGTCGCTGGGTGAGCAGCATATTCGGCTGCACTACGGCGATCTCGGCGACACCGAGTCACTGACCACCATCCTTGCCGAGGTACGGCCGGACGAGATCTACAACCTCGCCGCGCAGTCCCACGTCGGGATCTCGTTCACCATGCCCACCTACACCGGCGATGTGTCGGGGCTGGGTGTGGTGCGGTTGCTCGAGGCGGTGCGGCAGCTCGTTCCCGAAGCGCGGTTTTACCAGGCCTCCTCATCCGAGCTGTTCGGCAAGGTCTGCGAGGTTCCCCAGAACGAGGACACGCCCTTCCACCCGCGCTCGCCGTACGCCGTTGCCAAGCTCTATGCCTACTGGGCGACCATCACCTTCCGCGAGGCGCACGGCATCTTCGCCGCCAACGGCATCCTCTTCAACCACGAGTCTCCCCGGCGCGGTGAGAACTTCGTCACCCGCAAGATCACCCGTGCGGTGGCGGAGATCGCCGCCGGTACGCGGGACTTGGTGTCACTCGGCAACCTCGAGGCGCGCCGAGACTGGGGGTTTGCGGGCGATTTCGTGGACTCCATGTGGCGCATCGTCCAGGCAGACGAACCGGACGACTGGGTGGTCGGGACCGGCGAGGAGCACTCGGTGCGCGAGTTCTGTGAGCTGGCATTCAGCCTCGTGGGCGTAGATCTCGAGTGGAGCGGCAGCGGCGTCGACGAGGTCGGACGAGATCGAGCTACAGGGACCGTACGCGTCGCGGTGAACTCCCGGTACTTCCGGCCCGCCGAGGTGGATCGTCTCCTCTCGGATTCGTCCAAGATCCGGCGCGAGCTCGGCTGGAAGCCGCGTGTCGGCTTCGAAGATCTGGTGAAGATGATGGTCGATAATGATCTCGAAGCGATTGGCGCGAACTAGATCCGTCTCCGTGCCCGCATCCGATCATATTTTGAACCACCAAGACACCAAGACCACCAAGAAAACACAAAGGAATCACAGAGCCCGCCCAACATCCCAGAATGAACCGCAAAGACGCGAAGAACGCAAAGAGGATGTCGCCGAATTGATGCGGCAGTGCCGAGATTGACGGCGGAACAGTCGGCGATCTTCCGATCGCCGACCACCGGTGGAAAGCCTGTCCGCTCCGAACGCGAGCGTTCGTCGCAGCCAGGCTTTCCACCGGCCGACGCGCCGGGGGCGCGTCGGTTCCGCCTAACTTCCCTTCCATTCGGGAGGGAGACGTGCCCCTCCCAACTTCTGAATGGAAGAGAGAAGTGGCGAGGCTGTGCTCTTCGAGAGCGCAGGGCGGAGGACGGGGCGACGTCGACGATCGCTTGTGATCGGAGTCGTTGCCCCGTCCTCCGGTTTCCGGCCGTCGTTCGACGACGGCCGGGACCTCGCTACGCGTTGGAGCCTCCTGTGAGGCCCTCTGTGTTCCCTCTCTGTGCCTCTGTGTCTCTGTGGTTCGCCGGGTGGTCGGGCGGGCTTTGCGCTCTTGGCGTCTTTGCGGTTCAAAATGGGTGCGTGTGCGGCCTTGGTGTCCTTGGTGCCTTGGTGGTGAAATGGGCGGGAGACGGGGCCTGCCTTGCCCGACAGCAGAGAACCGAATAGCATGCGGTCGCCTGGAGGATGCAGATGAAGATCGTCGAATGCGTGCCGAATATCTCTGAGGGGCGACGACCGGAGGTTTACAACGCGGTTGCCGATGCGGCCGCCTCGGTGACCGGTGTCCGATTGCTCGACGTTGATCCAGGAATGGAGACCAATCGTACGGTCATCACCTTCGTAGGTGAGCCCGAAGCGGTGCTCGAGGGCGCATTCCAGCTCGTGGTCGCCGCGCGCGGACTCATCGACATGCGCACCCACCAGGGTGCTCATGGGCGCATGGGTGCGGTCGACGTATGCCCGTTCGTGCCGGTGGCCGGGGTGACCATGGACGACTGTGTCGATCTCGCCAACCGCCTCGCGAAGAGAATTGGGGACGAGCTCGAGCTGCCGGTATACCTCTACGAGTTCGCCGCCACCCGAGAAGAACGGCGGTCGTTGGCCGACATCCGCCAGGGCGAGTACGAGGCGTTGTCCAAGAAGCTCGAAGACCCCGCCTTTGTCCCGGACTACGGGCCTGCGGACTTCGTGCCCGAGTTCGGCGCCATGGTGATTGGCGCCCGGAAGTTCCTGGTCGCCTACAACGTCAATCTCAACGTCACCGACAAGCGCTGGGCCAATCGGGTCGCCTTCGACGTGCGTGAGAAGGGTCGCATGGTGGCCGGCCCCGATGGAGGAAAGGTGCAGCAGCCGGGCACGCTCAAGGCGGTCCGCGGCGTCGGATGGTACATCCCCGAGTACGGCTGTGCCCAGGTATCGATGAACCTGATTGACCTCGATGTCACACCCGTCCACACGGCCTTCGACGCGTGTGAGGAGAGTGCCCGCGCTCGCGGAATACGGGCCACGGGATCCGAGCTCGTCGGTCTGATACCGAAGGGAGCAATCCTCGATGCCGGCCGCCACTATCTCGGGCGCATGGGCCGTTCCCGGGGCGTACCACTGGCTGACATCGTCCACACCGCTGCCCAAACCCTGGGTCTGAGCGAGGTCTCGAGCTTCGAACCCGGGGAGAAGATCATCGAGGATATCTTGGCCCCTGAACGGCCGTTGGCGTCGATGAGCCTGCAGGAGTTTGCCGACGAGACCTCCCGCGACTCGGCGGCGCCGGGTGGCGGATCGGTGGCCGCTCTCGCTGGCGCCCTGGCCGCTTCGCTGGCCGCGATGGTCGCCAATTTGCCCCATCCAAAGAGTGCATTCGCCGATGTCCGCGACGACCTCGAGGAGATCGCGATGCGCGCGCAGGAGCTCAAGCAGAACCTGTTGGACGCCATCGATGCCGACACCTGGGCTTTCCAGGTGCTGATGGAGGCGTCAAGAGTGGTCGGATCGAAGCGCGAAAACGCGGTTCACGAGGCGACCCTCGAGGCGGCCCGGGTGCCGCTCGAGGTGGCGGAGGCGTGTCCCGAGATCGTGGATCTGTGCGCGCGCGCGCGGGAGCTCGGGATGAAGGCGTCGGCCTCCGATGCGGGGGTGGGCGCCGGGATGGCCCGCGCGGCGGCGCTCGGGGCGGCGATGAACGTGCGCATCAACCTGCAGGAGATCGCGGACGATCCCGATGCGGCCAAGATGCTGGCGCGAGCCGACGAGGCGCTCCGTGCAACCCGCGCCCGGGCCGGTGAGCTCGAGTCGGAGGTCTGGTCGGGCCTTGGAGGCGACGTCAGCGATCTGTAAAAAGATAGTCCGCACGGTTCTTCATCGGCGCGATTGAGGATACAAATGAACACAGGAGCAGAGGAGCGAGCAAAAAGTTTTGAATTTTGAGTTTTTAGTTTTGAGTTCCCGTCCAATCCCCCTCGGCTTCCTTG
>SDBT01011127.1_pt1 | contig 14500 bp, 34 predicted proteins | sample 2277101 | NCBI WGS metagenome assembly SDBT01 (sample SAMN10404973, study PRJNA504765) | marine sediment metagenome | isolation source: marine sediment core GS10_PC15, 103 cmbsf | place: Arctic Ocean: Southern Knipovich Ridge | collected 2010
GTTGAAATGTCAGGGCATTCCTACTCGCAGAATTTTTGAACCATTAAATAATTTAAAACCATATTTAAGAGATAAAAAAATAGTAACACCAACACCGATTGCTGAATATATTTATAATTTGGGGTTGTGTTTGCCGAGTTCGGTTTTGAATAGTGGAAAAGATATACTAACTATATGTAAATCAATTAAAAAGGAGATTAAAAAATGATTGAATTAGGCAAAACTTACAAAGACAAAATTACAGGATTTAAAGGTATTGCAACTGGATATGTTCAATATATTTCAGGATGTAATCAAGCATTGCTTGCCCCGCCAGTTGCAAAAGATGGTGCAAAAGTTGAAGCAGAATGGTTTGATGAGCAAAGGCTTGATGTTGTTAGAATTAAAGCAGTAACGCTTGACAACGGAAAAACACCAGGATTTGATAAATCAGCACCAAGAAGATAAAAGGATTTTATGAAACTTAAAGATAAAACAATACTTTGCACTGGCGGTTCCGGTTCATTCGGGCAAGCATTTACCAAACGAATTTTACAAGAATCAATCAAAAAACTAATAATATTCAGTCGTGGCGAACATACACAAGTTGAAATGTCACGAAAATATCCACCATCAAAACATCCCATCCGTTATTTCATCGGCGATGTTAGAGACAGCAAGAGACTACATAGAGCGTTTAATAATGTAGATATAGTTGTCCATGCAGCAGCTTTAAAACACGTGGATATAGGCGAATACAATCCGTCAGAAGTGATTAAAACAACCGTTATCGGAACGCTTGAAGTTATAGATGCAGCGATTAATAATAATGTCAGACAGGTTTTGGCAATCAGTACAGACAAAGCGGTTAATCCAGTATCGCTATACGGTTCTGCAAAATTATGTTCAGACAAGACCTTTCTTGGTGCCAATAAATACGGTCAAACAAAATTCACGGTAGTTAGATTCGGCAATTTTTATGGCTCACGTGGTTCGGTTGTTGAATATTTTGAATCAGAAAAAGCAAAATTATCCGGCAAGGTTAATATAACTGATTTTAAAATGGAAAGGTACTTTTTGAAGTTGACAGACGTTGCCGAACATGCTATTTATATTTTGAATGTTATGAAGGGTGGTGAAATATTTACACCCGAAATGGAAGCGGTTAGGATAATAGATTTAGCGCATGAGATATATCCGAATTGTAAACTTGTTGAAGTTGGAATAAGGGACGGTGAAAAATTGACAGAGGATTTAGTGACTGAAACGGATATGAGGAAAACGGTTAAAAGGGGTGGTTATTATGTTACAAGATAAAGCCATTGAATATGTTGAAAACAAAATAATCACCAATGATGGTGAAGAAATAGTTTTTTTCACTAAAGAATCTTTTACGAATAATGAAATAGATTGGTTTAGACAGTTTACTAAAAATGAAATTGTTGCATTGTTAGAGCGAGAATTTTATACAAGCAAACATAAAACACAATGATGAAAACGGAAAAAATAAAAGGGTATTATATAACTAAATAAAAAAGGAGAAAAATATGAGTCAATGTACGCACGTTAACGGAAATATCAGATTTGATTATATGCCATTCGGTGAGGACAAGGGTTTTGAAGATGAAATAAAACGGGTTTTGGGTGAAAAAGTAGATTATGACCATGTTGGGTTGTTTGGTAAAGATCATCAAAATAGACCTGATTCTCACATCCCCCGTGGTAGCGAGGGTGGCATTGATTATTATGTTTATAAATCATCAAGGGGTTATAATGTTGGCATTGATGGTGATTTGAGGGATTTTGGATTAGACGAAGTTCAAGATATTTTTGATTGGTTTGGCAAAATAATGAATTATCAATTTGAATCTTTTTTTCATGTCAGGGAGGCTGCGCTTTATATTGATATTGAATACGGTAAGGATTTTTTATTGATAGACGATAGGTACAATGAAGAAAACAAAAAAGGATACAAGGTACATGAAGTCTAAAACATTCATAGTCGCTGAAATTGGTGTAAACCACAACGGAAATATCGAAACAGCAAAATCATTAATCCGATATTCAAAATGGGCGGGTGCCGATGCTGTTAAGTTTCAGATGTGGAATGTGTCAACTTTTCCGAAATTAAAAGATTTAGTTTTCAGCCCTATTGCATATAATCATCTTTTTTCATATTGTGAATCAATTGGCATTAAGTGGTTTTGTACACCTTTTGATGTATGGTCAGTTGAATTTCTTAAAAGTCTTGGTATGGACATCTGGAAAATACCGTCAAACCGTATTGTGCTTGATAATAAAGAAATGCTTGAAGCGATAGGCAGGGTAAGAAAAAAACGACTCATTATGTCAATGGGTGCATCAACCATGCAGGAAGCATTGAAAGTTTTAACTATAATTCAACAAAATTCTGACCATGATTATAGATTAGCATTGCTTTATTGCATTTCAAAATATCCTGCCATGCCTGATGATTTTAGTTTTGAAGATATGGTAAAATTAAAGGGTTTGGGTTATGCTTTTGGCCTATCCGACCATTCAACAACCATATCAATTCCAATAGCCGCAGTTGCATTAGGCGCAAGTGTGATTGAAAAACATATAACATTAGACCGCGCAAGTGAAGGGCCGGATCATCTATCATCAATTGAACCTGTTCAATTTAAAAGAATGGTTACTCAAATTCGTGAAGTTGAATTGGCAATTAATTAAAAAGGAGCATTATGTCACGAAGTAGTTATGGTATTGTTAAATGTGATTTGCAAGATATATTAGATTGCAAAAAAGAAGATGTGGGGAAAATTGTGCATGTTAATATTATCCAAGAAACTTTTAGTGGTGGCAAAATGACACAAATAATTACGGAAAAAGTATCATTAGTTTTTGTTGGTTATATTGCTGAAGTGAAAATAGGAGCAAGTAGTTTTATATATAGACATAATGATTATGATGGATTTTCGTGGGAAAATTCAAATTATTGTTATAGGATTGGAAGTTAAGGAATAAATCATGGGAACTAATTATTACGTAAAATCTGAAATCTGCAAAACATGCGGCAAAAGTGACGAAGATTTACACATTGGAAAATCATCAGGCGGCTGGTGTTTTAGTTTGCATGTTCATCCTGATTTAGATATTAACAACCTTGATGACTGGAAAAGATATTTAAATAGTAACCTGGTAACGATTGTTGATGAATACGGTGATATTGTAAGCTTTGAAAGGTTAATGTCAAACATTACAGAACGCAAATGGGGGCGAAAACGTGGGCCGTATGGTTATCTTAATTGGCCTGAATTTCATAGAGATAATCATTCAGAAGATGGACCAAATGGATTATTGCGGCATAAAATAGACAATCAGCACTGTATCGGTCACGGCAACGGAACGTATGATTATATGATAGGGGAATTTTCATAATGGAAAAAGGCAAACTTATTGAAATTGATGATTCATTTATAAAATTATTACCACAAATGATTGCAAATAGTGTGGCAATCTCAAAATATTATAGAGCATTTTACGAATCATTAATGAATGAAGGTTTTAACGAAACCGAAGCATTAAAAATTGTTATAGCAAGAGGGTTGACACCATAAAACTACGACTTCAACTATTCACACTTTTCATTTTTTACGCATTTATCGGATTATTGTCACCAAAACTATTGCAAAAGATCGGACTTGGTGTTATAAAGAAGTTGAATGAACAATTAAAAACGGTTAAAAATAAAAATGAAATTATCAAAGCGCCTTGGTGGATGAGGAATTAAAAATGTATAAAGTAGTCGAAAAGCGTGAATGTAAAAATTGTATATTAAACTTAAATCAGTTTTGTGTTTGGGGTAAATCTAAAAAGAATAAGAAAATAGTTGAGCCAAAAAACAAAAACAGAACTAAGCAAAAATGCAATCTGATAACAAGATAATGAAACAATTATATGAAATTTCAGCCGATTTGATTATGTATGTAATGGCAGAAAATGAATCTGATGCTGTTGATGTTGCAAGAGATAATTTGTCTGATGAAATTCATAATTTAGATATGGCAGCAATCAGGGCAACTTGTTTATTTGCTAATTGGCAAGATTCATATCCGTATGGTTCTGATGATAATTTAACCGTTAAGGAAATATTTGAGCAACAAATAGAAGCTGAAAAGAAAATAATTGAACAAAAAGAATATGAAGATAAACACCCACAAGGGCAAGTGTTTAAAAATTAGGAGATTGATTTATGCAAACATATTGTTCTAAGTGTCTTAATGTTAGCACACGACCACGAATTGTCTTAAAAAACGGTATTTGCAATGCTTGCTTGTGGCATGAACAGAAAAAATCTATTGATTGGAATATCCGATGGAATGAACTTGAAAAAATATGTGATAAGTTTAGAAGCAAAAATAATAACCATGATTGTATAATCCCCGTTAGCGGCGGCAAAGATTCAAGCACAATCGCTTATCAATTCAAGCACAAATTAGGCATGAATCCCTTGACGGTTACTTTTTCGCACCCGTTATGGACTCAAATGGGTTGGAGAAATTGGAATAATTTTGTATCAACAGGATTTGACAATATTTTAATAAGTCCAGACCAAGAAAGTTACCGTAAATTCAATAAAGATTTTTTCATATCTCATGGTATGCCAAAACAGGCTTTTGTTGTCGGTATCAGTTCAGCTATTATCAAACTTGCCAAGAAGTTCAACATTAACTTAATTGTCTTTGCTGAACAGGGTGAAATTGAATATGGTGGAAATCAGAAATATATCGAAAAGTTTGATCGAAAATTTCTAACTAATATTTATTATGAGGGTCAAGAAGATTCAGGCAAATATGGTACCTGGTGGGAAGTGCCGAGCGATAACGATTTAAAAGATATTTATGTAACATGGTATTCGTTATTTACAAATTGGGATCCGCAAGACAATGCTTTGTTTGCTAAAAAATATACTGGTATGGAAATGATGGTAGGTGGCAATATTGGTACTTTTTCAAATTACGCACAGAACGAAGATCGGACTCAATGTCTTCATGTTTTTATGCAGTTTGTAAAATTCGGATTTTCCAGATGTGTTGCTGATGCTTCAATAGAAATACGACACAACAGAATGTCAAGAAATGAAGGTGTAAAAATTGTAAACGAAATAGACGGTCAATTTCCGGTTGAACATTTAGAATTATATTTGGATTATTTTTCAATGACGAAAAAAGAATTTTGGCAAACGATTAAAAAACACGTTAATTTTGATCTTTTGAAGAAAACTAAACGGATTGAAAGACCGTATATATTAAAAAAACTATGTGTATAGCAATTTATCAACCAAAAGGCACAATTGTATCAAACAAACGTCTTGCCATTTCTCGAATTGCCAACCCTGACGGATGGGGCTTGATGTGTTATTTGGATAATAAATTACATACATCTAAAGGCATTGACAAAGACAAATATATTTATGATGATTTTTATACAAACGATTTTTTTGATTTTGATGTGGTTATCCATTTCCGCACAGCATCAAGCGGTCAAATATCAATAGACGGTTGTCACCCGTTTTTTGTAAATGATAATTTAGCATTTGTTGAACAGGGGAATTTGTACGAATTTAGTGATAGTTTTCCTGGTAGAAAACCAGACGGTTTAACCGATATTCAGCGATTTAACAACGAAGTTTTAAAAAAACTACCTGATAATTTTCTTAATCATTTTAGAATCAGAAAAGCACTTGAAAATTATTGTATAAACAATTTTGTTAAAATGATATTTATGGATAATTTAGGAAAGGTAACAATTATTAATGAACAATCAGGCATATGGGTTGATGGTGTTTGGTTTAGTAACTACGGGATTGATAATTATGTCGGCTATGGCTATTCAGGTGCGACTTATTATCAAGATGGTGACATTAGGCATAAGGGCGGGTTAATAACTGTTCAAATGTTTGAAAAATGGCGTAGGGAAAAATGGTCACAATGTGATAAGTGTTTGGGGTATTATATTAAAGCTGATTTGGTTGATGGTGTTTGCCAAGGATGTTTATACTTGAATAAGCTAATGGAATATGTTAAATAAGGAAAAGAGGGTGAAATAATGAATAGAAATGAATTTGACAAAGAAATGACCGATATTAAGCACAATGATGAATTAATACTTAATATCAAGTGCAGTGATTTTGTTTTGAAGTGTTATAATGATAAAATTGTTCCAGACAATTCACTTGATTTTAGGTTTTTGGCAGAATTGAGAAAATTTACAAAAGAATGTATGAATTTGGTTTATATACCAAAAAATAATGGATTTTAAAAAAGGGGGTAATATGAAAAAAGTATTTGAAATAGAATGGTGTGATGATTATGGGGATGAATGGTTGAACAAAGAAAATCTTGAAGCATGCTTATTTTCCAATACGTATGTATCAAATATTCAGGTTGAAGTTGCAGATATAACTTGTCAATGTGGAATATCTACATATTTGCTTTGGGATAGCGAAAAGGGCAAGCATATAGAACGGTGTGTTGCTTGCGAAAAGGGGGTATTATGAAAACAGACCTATACACAAAAATTGTTCTAACAATCATTGCAATTTGTTTTGTTTGGACAGTATCAGCACCTGTTATGTTTCCAGAAGTACAGGCCGGTTCGGGAATTACAAGGGTTGATATTGTTAAAATAGGTGGGCACTATTTGCCGAATAATGGTAGATATGTAAGACTTCCGGTATTGACAGCAAATGAAACAATTGGTGGCAGATAATGGCAATATCAAAAAATCAAAGTGAAATACTTTTGGAAATCGCAAATGAAGTCAAATCAGCACAAAGCAAATACCATCCTTTCAATTCCAACCATGAAGGATATGCTGTTTTGCTTGAAGAAATCGAAGAACTTGAAGATGAAATTAAAATAATCGCAAAACCGTATTTGGATATAAGAATGAAATCTGACAAATTGTGGAAATTGATTAAAGAAAGCAAACAAACAACCGCTACTGAAAGTATGAAAAAAGAATGTATCCAAATTGCTGCAATGGCAGTTAGGTTTATTGAGGATTTGTGCTGATGTAAAAATTAGTTCTTTTAGAAAAAGAGAAGGATAAATATGAAAATTAGCAATGAAGCAGCAAATATATTGGCAAATTCAAGGGTAGAATCAGATAAATTATATCTTCCAAACACACAATTTGAAAGAAAGCTTTATATAAGTGTTGATAAAGTTTTAAAAGCATTAAAAGGCAAGTGGAATCGTTCTGCTAAATGTCACATATTTAATGGCGATGTTGAATCTATTATTGAAGAAGTTGTATTGACTGGGGAATATACAGATCAAAAAAAGGAATATCAGTTTTTTGAAACTCCTGTTGAGATTGCTAAAGAATTAATAAAATTAGCAAATGTTCAATTAAACGAAAAAGTACTTGAACCCAGTGCTGGAAGGGGCCGTATTGCTTTGTTGATTCCAGGTTGTGATTGTGTTGAATTAAACATTGAAAACAGAGAATATTTAATTAGTCAGGGACTGAATGTTGTTGGTGAATCTTTTTTCGATTTTACAAAACAATATGATGTTATTATTGCAAATCCACCGTTTACAAGACAGCAAGATATTGACCATATAAACCATATGATTAAATTAGCAAAGCGTAGAGTAGTATCTGTAGCGTCTGCATCTGTAATGTTTAGGGATAACAAAAAGACAGTTGATTTTAGAAATAAAATTGAAAACATGGGCGGTACAATAACGTCATTGCCGGATAAGTCATTTTCGGAAAGTGGTACAAATGTAAATACCTGTATTGTTTGTGTTGATGTGAAATAAATGAAACTTTATCACGAAACTGAATTGGGCAAATTGTGGTACGGAGATTGCTTAAAGGCAATGGAGCATATCCATATCGGGGTTGTTGATTTGGTGCTAACCGACCCGCCGTATGGGATTAGCAGGGATAAAGGCTTTGGGGGCTTTGAGGGCTTTGGGGGTGCCGGGGTGCCGATTGCAAGAAATCAATATGCGGACGATTGGGATTCTGAAAGGCCGCCTAAAGAATTTTTTGACTTAATTGTTTCGGCAAAGCTGTGCTTGATCTTTGGTGGTAATTTCTTTGCTGATATATTGCCACGGTCAACACATTGGATATTTTGGGACAAGCTAAACACTATGCCGACCTTTGGGGATGGCGAGTTGATATGGACAAACAGCAAGCGCAAGAGCATCAAAAAGATTACCTATGAATATAACGGCTTGCTTGGCAAAGAAGGCAAGCGGGTTCACCCAACGCAAAAACCCGTTGGTTTATTCGTATTGATATTAGAGGAAAGGTCCGAGCCGGGTGATCTGATACTTGATCCAATGATCGGTTCTGGCACAACAGCAATAGCTTATGAGCGCCTTGGTCGCCGCTGGATAGGCATAGAGATAGAAGAAAAATATTGCGAGATTGCGGCCAAGAGAATCGAGCAGGAACGAAGACAATTAAAATTATTTAAATAGGAGGTATGTTATGGGTCAGCATTGTGAGTATTGTGGGTATCTTCCGTGCGGTTGTGGTGGTCGTGTTCACAAAACACTCTATGGAGAAGTTCCGAAATATTCAAAGGAGTGGTGGAAAGAAAACCCAAGCGGTGAAGATGCCGGTGTTGATATTTGCGGGCCGGACTATCCGTCGTGTTAAAGATTGCAGCAGGGCGCATCGAGAACGAGCGCAAGCAACTAAAACTATTTTAAGGAATTATCAGCTTATGAACTACAAAAAACTATTCACAAACAACGTTTTATACATAACCGGAGTCGGCAGATCAGGCACAACTATTTTAGGTCAAATAATTGCAAGCATGCGACCTGTTTATTATTTGTTTGAACCGTGCATTTTAAGACCGCCGTTAATGAATGACCATGAAATTTTAAGAAGAAACCTTTTTGAAGATTATTTTTTGAATGAAATAATGGGGCGGGTTAATCCGAATCCCAATGATTGGACATATGGCGGCAATTATCTTGATGTTGTTGATATGGAAAAACGATGGAACTTAAATGGTCGTCTTGATGCAATCAAATTAATCGAAAAAGAAAAACCGTTATTTGTAATCAAAAACCCTGAAGCACAACACCAAATGAATGAACTAAGTGATATATTTCCAGGGATACGGTTTATTCATATATTGCGAAACGGTTTTGATGTAATTGGTTCGAGTGTTGGTCGCGGATGGTTTGGTGATGATTATGATCCGGTTGATGATTATAACCTTTCGGGTGGTTTTGAGTGGATTGATGAAAATGAAGTGACTGAAACCGTAACCGACAAGACTATAAAGTTTAAATTTGCAAACGGAATGGAACAAACAGGCTTGATTAATCCGTACATGCGAAATGCTTGGCAATATTGGAATCCTACAACCCGCGCAGCTTGCACATGGCGAGTTTTGACGGAAATGGGAATGGAATATAACGATAATAATATTGGTAATTTCCAATTTAAATACGAAAGTTTTTGTGAAGCTTCAGACAAATGGCTTTGTGAAATATGTGATATTTTAAATTTGAAGATTAAAAAAACTGATTTAACCGAAAAACACTTACAATCCGTCAAGGATTTCAACCCGCAAAAATGGGATATTTCAATCGCAGATATTCAAAATCCAGAACGTGGTAAATTTATGAGACTTATGGAAAAATTGGGGTATTTATAAAATGAATGATAAACAGTTTGAATTATTAATACAGGAGTTGCAGATTTGCAAAAATGAAATAATCGAAAAACTTGAAGAAATCCGTTACGGTGTTATTGATGTTGAAACGGAGGTTGAAAAAATAAGCATTGAATGTAATTGCAAAATACAATCTAAGATAAGATTGACACAAGCACAAATCGAATATGCCGACATTGAAACATGGTGGGTTTGTCCTGTTCATGGATACAAAAAGGTTTAATATGAAAATATCAGAATTTAAAAAAGCAAAGCGTATATTTGAACGATTGATTATGGACAATATCAGTCATACGGTTGATTCTTTCTATGCAAATACGGGATATTCACCACACAGAATACGCATTGATTTGATGGATATCACCCAAATGGATGATGAAAATAAGCGGTTTATTGTTAATAATGTATGGGTTGAAATTGACATATGACCAAAAAAGACAAAGAATTAATTGAAATAGCAGGAAAGACAATATTAAAAAATCACCACATTGTTAAACATACAATTGGCTCTGCTGTTCGCTGCAAGTCTGGCAAGATTTATTCAGCTATCAATATTCGTGGTTGTGATTATGGAGTTTGTGCTGAACGAATTGCTTGTGGTTATGCAATTTCACAAGGTAGTACAGGGTTTGAATCAATTGTTACGGTGTTTTCTGCCTATGGCAACCATTTTGAAGTAACAGTTCCATGTGGAAATTGTAGGCAGTTTTTGGTGGATTATTCACCAGAAACAAAGGTCATTCTGCCCGTATCAGAAAGAGGGGTTTTGTCAGTACGGGCGATTGACCTTTTGCCGGAAGCATATATTAGCAATTTTGAACCTGTGGAGAAAAAGATTGCGGAATATAAAAAATAAATATGAAGTTGAAATAGAAGCTATTGTAAAGCAGTTTGAAAATTTTACAATTCCAAGTAGCAATTTCAGCGGGGGCCGTTTCCAAACGTCAATCAAATACTTTTTTGCACATGTAAACTACGAAGGACGGTTGCTTAAAGTTGAAGTTAACAAACCTGGTGGTTCGATTTTCTACATTAAAATAGAAAGGCCAACGCAGTTATGCTAATCGCAAAAATATACGTCAACAAACGGCAAATTGATACAATCTATATCCAAAATAATTGATACAATCTATATCCAAAATATTGGAATTAACAAAACTGATAAATCATACCATGATTACAAAATACGCAAACCTGAAAATATAAAATCGGTGATTGTTCATGATAGGAATGATGGATATGAAGTATTGTTGATTAAGGCATTAAAAAAGATAGTAAAATGTCAAAAAATGAATAAAGAAGATTTTGGTAGAATAGCAGAAAAAATAAAATGTTAGAAGGGGTATAAATATGGGAAAAAGGATTCTTCGTGCTGTTTTAATGGTTACAATATCATGTTTTTTTGTCGGTATTTATATAGCTGTTGAGAGAAATTTTTATGCTGGAACATTTATTGCAGTTTTTAATTTAATTGTTGGAACAATATGGTTTTTGTGCGAATCTTGAAAATAATAAAAAGAAAAAAGGGGGTAAATAATGGATATTTCAAAAGTAACAAATGATGAATTGAGGCAAGAGATTGAAAAACGTAAGATTGCAGAAACTAAACCGAAGCCGTTGACAATTTATACTAATCCAGATGTTGCCAAATTTCAAAAACTTTGTAGTCAATACATTGATTCACTGGCAGGTGAAGAATATTTCAAAGATCATGAATATTATATATTTGAAGCTGCAATTGAATTATTTTATGGTAAAGATGTTTGGGATTGGATAAACGAAAGAACAGATGAAATGGATATGTGATAAAGGGGGTGATTCGCAAAATGAAATAATCGGCAAATGTTAAGAATTAAGAAATGATTAAAACAATAACTTATGAATTGTGTAAAGTGATAAAGTAAGAAATTAAGCCCCTAGTGTGTAAAAACTTAGGGGCTTGGTTATTTTAGCAGGGGTCATACACTACAACCCATTTGTAGGCACCATCCCAGGCAATGTGAGGGTTAAAACCCATTGCCAATGCTATGGTATAGACTGTCCATGCTTCGTAATAGGTCATGCTTTTACCTCCTTACCTGCGGTGGCTATTAGGTTTCAACCTGAAATAATGCACAAGTTTGCATCCATGCGGTTTTATCAATAAAGAAAAAGAATCCGTTGTCAAGTTCTAACCATCCAATATTGCGGTTGTATTTTTCTTTGTCGATGGCTCCTTGCAAGCCGACATGTTCTTTTGTAAATAAGGTTTTATCTCCGTATTCAGCAAGGGCTTTTAGTTTGATTCTTTTGATGACTTCCAGTCGATGATCTTCTTGGCAGATATAAAATATTTCTGCTCCATTACCGTTTTTAGTAGTTGCTGTCAAACTTCCTGCAATAAGACTTTCAGTATTTTGAGCCATTTTTTGCAATGTTTCCGGCAATGCTCCGAGCTCAAATTCAGCGGCACCCATATAATCAAAGCTGAAAATCGGGCGTATTAAATCCATTGCATTTTTAGATAGGCCACCATCTTTGTAACCGCCACCAAAATTGAAAGGGTTGTCAAAGTTTTGCGGTGCTTTTAATCGTTGAATCAAGTAAGAATTTTCCATAATTTTTTCTCCTTTTTTAAGTTAATCAATCAATCAATAATTGCCTTAATAAAACATTATCAATTTTTGGGTTTGATTTTATTTTTAAACTTACAGATTCACCATAACAGGTTTTGATTTCCATGTCAACAAATCCTGCCGACAATACAGGGCCAAAAAACTTTGCGAATTTTGAATGTTTAACCCAACCAGGAAATATAAACATTGTTTCGTTTCCACCAGACCATCTTGTTACAACATATTTTTTGTCAAGCACAATTATTTCTCCTTTCTTTTTTTATAATATTGACAATCCTTGCCTAACTTGAAGTTTCTTACTACGAAGTGTTTTTTTTCGAGATTGCAAACCCCGTATTTGTTATTAAAATCAATTAAAAACTTACAGGATTTGCAATCTCGCTTGGGGTTAGATTTTTTCATTTTGCTTATAGGAAATCAAGCGATCAGCTATTATTTGAAGTGTATCGCAAAATTGTTTAGCGTCCCATAGTCCTGAACCTGTCAATTCACGATGCTTTTTAATAGCAATAATTTTATTTTCAGTCTCAACCCATGTTGACAAAACTGTTTGGCGAATCTTAGCATCTGATATGAACTTAAACCAAGGGCCGATATATTTTACTTCAAAGCAAAAGATTTTCATAATTTTTTCTCCTTTTTTATCATTCCTTTTTACTTAAACAACATTTTAAACATTTTGTCAACATTTAAAATCCGACAATTATTACATACTATCACATTGTAAATATCGTCAATTATTATCAACCATTGCGCTTGATGTTCATTGCAAATATGGCAAATCGGATGGTTAATTGTTTTTGGTGTGAAAATTTTTGTGGATGTTATTTTCATAAAATACCTCCGGTGGTTTTTAATCATCAAAAAGATGTAAATCAAGTTGGTTTTGGATTACCTTGTTATTGTCTTTGACGAACTGCCTTGCATCGTTTTCAGTTGTATATCTTGTTTTAAAAGAAACCCACTTGAAGGGTGCAGGATCTTCTTTGGTAGCATCTTTTTTGACAGCAAATCTTATTTTGTAACCATAACAAGTTTCACCAACAGAGCCAACAACCATTTTGTTCAACTTGATGTCAGTTTGATCTTTTTCAAATGAACGATACATTCCCGTTGCAACATATTTCTTAAATGTAAATTTTTTCATATAGTCTCCTTCATTTTTATGGTTTTGTTTAATTTAAACACCCACTAAGTGCCACAATCAAGTATTAAGCTATAATTTTTAGTAAATAATTGCGGCACCGATGAGGGTTTAAAAACCTGCGGTAGCTGTTATGGTTTAGCTTTTCGTGCTAATGCGATAAGTGTAGCAAGATTAAAATATTCAACATGTCCATCTTCCATATCTTCAATTCCAAGATAATGTTCGCCATTATTATATTTAGGATTGTCGCCCATTGCATTATCAAGATGATCTCCACCAATAAAGAAATTGAGGTCTTGTTTGTCTGGTTCGTGCATGTCTGCTCGGCACTTTTTTGTGGTCATTTTTAACCTTTGTAACATTTCTTGCATTTGATATACCTCCTTTCTAATTTTCAATTTTACGGTTTACCAATTCTTAATTTTTTAATCCATGCCGGTTTCCATACCCAAATTGTCAAAAACAAATAACCGGCAAACCAAACAATGTCAAACATTGCATAGATTTGACCGATTTCAATATCAAAAACTATTATTTCCATGATCCGCTATCCTTTTTCATATCCAAAGCCATTGCCTTTAATTTAAACGAAAGGTCAAATGCTTCTTGTACGGTTAATTCCATTGTTTCAACTTCATTAGCTTCATTGAATAGTCTGATTTGAATATAATCTGTTTTGTCATTGTCATTATACCAGTTACCAACATCTGCTAAATGTATTAATCTTTTATCCATAATTTCCTCTTTTTTTAATAGTTAATTTTTAATCATTCACGTTTGCCCTTGATTACCTCAATTTCAAGAGCAAGATAAAGGATTATAAAAACCTGCGCGGTGGCTTAAAAAACTTCATGACCGCATAGCTTGCAAGCACGAACCGTTGAATGTTCAACAAACATCATAGGGCCAGTATGAAGACGGAGCCTTGCCGACTTAATGTCAAGGTCAAAATGCTCAACTTTTGCATCGTATTCATAGGCAATGCGGTTTATGTTTCTGCGATTAAACACCCAATCTCTAAGTTTTGGATGACCACCCATTATGTAAATTCTTAACATT
>SDBT01011128.1_pt1 | contig 14499 bp, 11 predicted proteins | sample 2277101 | NCBI WGS metagenome assembly SDBT01 (sample SAMN10404973, study PRJNA504765) | marine sediment metagenome | isolation source: marine sediment core GS10_PC15, 103 cmbsf | place: Arctic Ocean: Southern Knipovich Ridge | collected 2010
CATTGTGCGACTCCTTTCGTGTTACAAGTTCTTATGAGAAAAAAACTTATCTTACGAAAGGCAGCATAATGTCCACTATCTTTTATTCATTTTGCACCAACTTTATTGGAGGAGAACCATATTAACTTAATCAGGGACTGGTCTGTCTAACAGCTTTGATCAGGCCAGTCTCCCTGATACAACTAGTCCTTGTCTTTTCCCCAGAAACCTTCAAACAGGTCTATGCCGCTCTCCATCATCAGTTGCTCAGGTAACGGCCTGGTTTCTACGGCATCCATGAGTTCTTCGACTTCTTCACAATCTAGACCGACCCCACATGTGTTACAGAAATATTCCCATTCAATGTAGAGATGATCACAATCAGTCACTTCACAATCACAATAAAGATCGTAAAGAATTCCTTCTTCCCACCCTGAATGTGTTTCACGATATATTATTGTGGTTGCCTTTCCGCAATATGGACAGACTATTTTGATAGGTTTTTTTTCTTCTTCCATTGGTACTACCTTTCTTCATCCAAACATTTTTCGAGTACATAATAAGAGCGGGCTGAACAACAGACCACTCACCGAACAGACCATCTCCGTCTGTTGATAAAATCATTGTCTATTGTTCAACCCGCTTAGATTCGTGCTGAACCTTATTATGTGTGATTATTGTGTCATGATAAGGAACATTTGTCCCATCTGCCTATCATTATACCAGATAACTTTCACTTTTCAAGGGGATTCTTATCGCCTCTGCAAGATTTTTGCAGTAGTGGAATTTTACCATCCGGGACGGTCGGCCTAGTCCTCCAAAAAGGCAAATATGTCCGCGATATGCTGTGATTCAGTGAGGTCTAGGACCTTGAGTTTGCCCTTGCTTTTTCGGAACAGGATAACACCCTCAGAGATTCTTCTCACCCGCACACCATACATCGTGCAATTCTCATCGTAAGCGACTACGATATTCTTCCTGGCAGTCTTGTGTACCTTACTAAGGAAAAGATCTGCCCGCCTGACACTTTCACATTTATCACCCACAAATCTTAAATCGCCCCTTTCTGAACTTATGCACTGGAAGTGACGAGATGTTACGTGTGTCCGAATATAGGATCTCCAGAAGACGTAGCATGGCATGTGGAGAGCCTTGGCATACTCGCGAATAGACAAGCCTTGTGAGTCAGTTAAAACCATTTGAAGTATATCAGTTGGCCTCCTAAAAAAGAATCCCCACTCCAATAGCCACTTCCTGACCAGATACGCTGATGCCTGCATTCTCAAGGTCTTGCTAATCAGTTCTAGCACGGAACTGACGGACCAGAAGATGCTGTCTATCCCTAAGTCAGCGGGAAGATTGAGAGCCAGGATTTCCAGTATGTGGTGAATCTGTTCGAGAGAGAGCCTCTGTTTGGATGATCGACCTCTTCGGCTCTCAAAATGACTGTAAACGCCCCCACTTCTGTTGACCCATCTGTGGAGGACCTGTCTGTCTATACCGAGATCCCTCGATACCTTTGAGATGTTCTTGCTTTTCTCAATCTCACCTAAAGCCCTTATGCGAAGGGTTCTTCTCTCAGCCGCACTGATTGTTCTCAGGTCACCTGTCATCACACCACCATTATACCAAAAACACGGATGTATGTCATATATTTATTTTATAGTAGCGCAATCTGCCAAGCAAGCCGACTTATAAAGTCCGCTCCCAAGGGCACTTATATTCGCTCTGTGCTGTTTACCAGAATACTGCTTTTTCACTTCTATCTCCTGTGCGTGTGGCACCGTGCTGCTCGCCGGTAATTGTGTGCCCCGGAATGGGGCATGGCAGTAACAGGAGTAAGAAAATGGCAAAGAAAACGACATCGAAGGAAACCACAAAGGAAGTCACGAAGCAGATCAAGAAGTTGTATCGGCAGCTGGTGGATTACTACAAGCTGTCCCTGATCGACGCGATTGAGATCGGGAGGTTGTTGAAACAGCAGAAAGATGCGTTGGGGCATGGGAAATGGCTCCCTTGGGTCGAACAGAAGCTGCCTTTCTGTAAACGTTCGGCCACTAACTACGTCGGTCTCTACAAGAACAGGGAGGCATTGAAAAAGGCAAAGGTTGCCGATTTGAATGCCGCCTACAAAGTGCTCGCCAACCATAAGAACCAGGACAGAGACAAGAAACGGAGCGAGACAAGGAGACGCAGAAAAGCCTTTGCTGACAAGCACTGCGACTTCACCAACCCCAAAAAAGTCAATTACATAAACCAGGCACTTGTTGGTGACAACTACAAAACCATGCAGAAAATGCTCAAAAGTGGCTTGGCGGGTAAGTATACAGCCGTAAACACATCTCCCGGCTATAACGCCGATTTCTACTACGGTGAGGGCTACGATGATGGCAAACCCTATGACATGTATTTGAACGACATCCTCAAACCCTTCCCCCTCTATACCAAGTTGCTTAGACCTGGTGGTCGGGTCATCTATATCATTGGCAGCGTTGTTAAGAATAGGGAAAGAGACGACAACGGCGATTATAACCATCAGATTGTCACTGACCTGATCAACGGTGTCAAAGAGGTTGCCCCCGAACTTCGGTTCTTCAACCAGATAATCTGGGACAAGGGCGAGTCGGGCAAAGACCCCCTTAACAACAGGCACGGATCTTTTGCCAGCCCTAAAATCCCTATGACACGATGTTGTCACGAACACGTTTTGGTATGGGCTAACGGGCAGTTCGACTTAGAAAACATCGAGGGCAACGAACCGGATATCACGGAAGAGGAGTTCCAGAAATGGGCATGGAGTGTGTGGACAGTGGCTCCTTGGTCTAAAGGTGGAAACCCTCACCCATGTTCCTTCAGTCCGAAGTTGGTCGAAAGATTGCTCAAATTCTACACATACCCCAACGACCTGATTCTCGACCCCTACGGCGGAGTATCTGTCACTGCTCAGGTTTGTAAGAAATTCAACCGTCGTTATACAACCATCGAGCTTAACCCCAACTACGTTGAGTATGCCAATGAGCTTTTGCAGAGTGTGTAAATCAGTCGTGAATAATCCCTTTTAGGAGACAATACAATGTCAATGCCGTATAACATAAGCACAAACAACTACTTCAAGCACAAGAAGAACTCCACGGTCTACACCCCCCCCTCGGTCAGTGAGTATCTGCACAGTCGTTTACACACACACATATCCCCGAAGGTTATTGTTGATCCCTCAATTGGCAAGGGATCGTTAGTCGCTCCGTGGAGGAAGAAAAGATGCAAAGTAATCGGCATCGATGTTGACAAGCATTCCCGGAAATACTGCGACAAGTTCATCCACGGTAGATTCGAGGATATCGAGGACTGGTCGTATGACATGCCTGACCTCGTATTATGTAACCCTCCCTTCAATGGGGCGACAGGTAGGAAGCTGTATTCGGAAGTGTTCTTGAGACATATCGTCAAGTTGTTCGGCAACAGAGTGCCCGTTGTGCTGTTCGCACCTATGGGATTCCGCCTGAATCAGACTATCAGAAGCTCCCGGTGGAACTGGTTGAAGAATACGTTAGAGATAGCCTCAATCATATCTCTGCCTTCCAACTGCTTCGAGAAAGTTAAATTTCACACGGAGATCCTCATCTTCAACGTGCCTAACTTGAAACCTCATTATTTGTTGTATGGTTAGCAAGCTCAAGCTCTTTGACAAGTAAATATAACCCCTGTCTTCGTCAGGTGTAGGTGTCATTTTCCTGTCAAGTTCCGGCTTAGATCCTATTGATTTGTAATTTAATTTGGCGGTGAAATAGCAACGATTTATCAGCATGAATAAGGATAATCAGGGATTTTTCACAATTTCCCCAAAAAATAAATTTCCCCTATTGAAAAGTGAAAGTGTTTCTGGCGTAATATAATAACCAGTCATGGATGGGGTGGAAGTTATATCTTTCTTCCGATTATTAAAGAGGAATCGTCTTAAAGATTATGAATACTAACAAGGACGTAGTTAAGAATCTAAGACATTTGTTTTGTGAAGAAATATCACAAAACAGCAGTGTACTGACTGCTTTTGAAACTAATATGGGCAAGAAAAATAATGAGATTAGAATGTAAATATAACAAACTATATAGTTGCATTTCTTGCCCTACCCAGTGCGGCTCAGTACCTGCACTGGGTATTTTATTTATGCGGCAAAGAAATGGGACAATATAAGAGAAAGACCTATGCAAAAGAAATTGAAGCGGCCTGGTATGCACTCAATGGCTTCTTCTCCACTTTTGATTATGTAATTCGTTATACAGATAAAGATGGCAATAAACAGACCATTACACCTAATCCCAACTGTGTATTAGCATCTCAAATCTCAAAGAACAGCTTGCTTAAGCCCCAAGCAATCACCAAATCGATGCTCCCAGAACACTTTAACAGGGATGTCATCATATTTTACAAATCTCTTCCCAACTCCAAGCTCACAACAGGCTATGGTAAATATGAAAAAGAAGCTTTGGCTCTTTCTTTTTCGACTGAACTAGAAATAACAACCAAAAAGACAACAGACCCTAAATACTATGTCCTGTTGATAGGAATAGACATCGACTGTCATAATGGAGAACGGCACGTCCATGAAGTCGAAGAACTCATTAAGAAGTATCTTCCAAACACCTACTGGGAAGATTCAACCAATGGAAAAGGCAGACATGGTTATTTGAAAATCAAGTTCCTCAAGTCATTTGGTGTAATGGAAAGAATATCCAAATTCCTTGAAGAACTGTTTGCCAGACTCAACGAACTAAAAAACCTACATGGGTATGAAGCTCCAATAGATGATCCTGCTGGACTGCCTTATATATTAGAGTTCAAGGATAACAACCCTTATAGTGAGAATTGGACAACTCTGTTTTACAAATCTGACAAACGAGATAGGTTCCTGGGAAGATTCATCAATCCCAAATCCAAGATATGGAAGGACTACGTATCATATCTCAAGAATAATACCTTTCGTTACGTCCCTGAGGAATGCTACTCCCGTCCCAGTAAGTTAAGTGAGCATCTCTCATTGGATGATATACGTGCTTCATATTCCAGATTCTTATCTGACAACAGTATTTCTTTTCCTCCCCCTACAAAAAACGGTAAATACTACGAAATCACATATCAAAGAGCTTTCAAGCTCCCTATGTTCGGTGCTACTCCATCAGATGATGATGCTCTCCCTGACATGGACTGTATTAAACAATTTCACTCTCTTCCATATTATACCTCCTCTGACTTATTCAGTGTATATCATCAGGTACTGGAAGATATTCAGGTTCTGAAACATACATCTGCTACAGATCTCCACTATCCTAGGGGATATCATTTATCATCAGTTTCTTTGGACGTAGGTCCTAATGTCGGTATTATCACTTCTTCAGATTCTTCCGTAGATGTATACTCAATTCCTATACCTGTCAAAGGTGGAGTTAAGAATGCTTCCATACTGACTACTCAGGGAAACACAACTACTAAAATAGTAAATACTCCTCCCCTAAAAGAGAAAGAACAAACCCTAGGTAATAACTGTGCGTGTACACATACGCAAAATAGGGGCAATAACAAGGGGGTGGGCATCCCAGATGAGAAGGAAGATAAACCTACATATGCTGAAATTATAGACTGGTCAGGATTTGTAGTGCCTAATCATAAAGATTTTGAACTAGGTATATTCTGGGATAACTACAAACAAAGCAAGGGTAGCAGCAGCAATAATACATACAAGGATAAATTAGAACTGGCAAGGGCTGAGGATAATAGCATGAAAAGGACATCCTGCTTTGTGTGTGCTTATATCAATAAGCTGGGGAGGAGGCCCTCCGTTGATGAGGCAGAACAAGAATATGTTGCAAAAGGTCTAAACAGGAATAGTCAGAGCAGCACATTAAACAGGCGAAAGAGAATCAAGGGGTGTATAGGATATTATTCTAGGGGGTATGATGAGAGCCAAACTGGTTTTAAGGTGAGTTGGAGTGAGGAGAAGGCAAGGGTATTGAGCTTGATAAAATCCTATCTCCCCGAAAATTTGTCATATAAACAAGGCAAAAAAACCAGGATTATCAGTCCTGATGATATTGGGTTTGTCTATCACGTTATTTGTAGGATGGAAAATTCTGATCAGAATATCGTACTGGCAAATAGTCTTTCATACAACCAAGCTGATGAATTGTTCCTGGCTGAGTTCGGGAAGATATGTGGTAGGCACAAGTTTTCAGGCATAATCAAGATCCTGCTGAGATGTAGTCTGATTGAAAAGGTGAGAAATTACAAGGTGGGACTACGTGGGAATTGTTATAGGGCAAAAAGAAATATGGGGGAAGGGACATGGTGTTGATGAGTGCCTAGAGGCCTGTAGCGACAAGCCGGTGGCTCCAGGTTAAAAGATACTTGCAATTATGATGTTGGGGTAGGGGTAGTTTAAATAAACAAGCAGGACAAAGCAGAATTAACTATATGGCGTTTCAGTTGTCAAGGCCCTGATATTCACAGGTCAATACCGGCTAAACTTAACTGGTCTAAGAACCATTTTGCCACTGAATAGTTTACCACATATCTTTCATTGACCTTCTCCACGGTAACATGTGCGACATTTTCATAGGCTCGGAGTTGCCCAGCCCGCGATTTTGCTTCTGTGCCGTCCGCAAACCCCTCCTTTTTCTTGACCCAATAACCCCTTTTCTTTTTTCTCTTCATTTGTGTTTAACATCCTCTTTTATCGACTTTTCCTCTACCATATCTTCATATAATGTCAGGGCGCAGTACTAAATGGCATTAGGCTTCTGACTCCATAAGCAGATAGCCGAGATCTGGAATAGCAAGCACGTTTGAAAGCCAAAGTGTCATATAAAGAAGCTGTGCTGTCTCTTGAAAGAGATTCTTTTTACCATCAAGATTAAAAGCTCGCATGACTTCAATAGCTTCCTCCATGATAGCTGGACCAAGGTATCGCGGTGCATCGAATATTTGCCAATCCAGTAAACGAACATGCCAGTCGACAAGGGCTTGGAGATCCTTAAACGTTGTGTCTGTATCGCTAGATTTTTCTTTACAAACATGTTCCAACTTTTTTAGGGATACATCAAAAGAATTCTCAATTTCTTTTTCCATCTTTATCGCAGATGGATGTAGTGGCTCTGTTTTGTCAGACAAAATGATAAATGGATTGCAGCCAGTGCCTCGCTGTGATTTAAAACGATCGGCAAGGCTCACAAGTTCCAAACACAGGATTTTGGTTATTTGCTGTTTACCCTTTCTTTCACGCTTAGCGGTAAAAATAAGTAAAGTTTTAGCGAGTAGCTGACATAAGCAACCAATCTGCTTCTTGGCATGAACCGGATTTTCAATTGCCCTCAGGCTCTCTTCTGGGGTCACCCATCGGTAAGGCTTATTTAATTGACGGGAAGCCTCAAGGAGATCCGAACAGAGCAAAAGAGGATCAGCTGGCTTCAATGTGGTTAAGACCTCGGCGATCACTGGCGGTTTCGCATGCCGATTAATCGTATCGCTAATTATCTTAGACATCCCTGGGGGAATAGGCGGATTGCCGCCAGTTGCGCCTATAAGTGGAGCGAGACTTTCACGTATTGGTTTTAAAGATCTTTTAATATCTCGGCGGAAATTCTCATTGCCAAGTTTCTTTGCCCCCGATTTTTTGTCGATAAAACCATATATTTCCTTATCAGAATATACGCTCATTTGAAATTCTCCTTTAAGAATGTTTTTAATTTTTTCCCGTAGAGATTTTACTATTCGATGTGCTTTTGTAATACTGATATCAAGAATCTCAGCTATTTGTATCTGGTAGTATTCCCAACTTAACAACACGAACAAAAGACGCTCTTCGTGATTAAGCCTTGGGAAGATTAGGTTAGTGATTGAATCATCATCTGGTTCAAGGACAGATAAGGGTGGGAGAGGTAGTGCTTTCAGTTGGTTTCCATCCCTTCTCTGACGCTCTGCCTCATGACGAATACACACGTAAATGTACTTTCTCTGCCCTTCCTTATTCACCTTATCAAGTTTATTTTTTATTTTATCTTCATTGCACAGGCCAACAAAGAATTCATTCAAAGCAACATCTTGATATTCCCTAAGGCCGTAAGGAAGGGGACTTTGTTTCAGCAAATCTACTGCAATTTCATAAAGATGCTCTACAAATTTGTTAGCCATTTTCGGTTACTCCATTTACGAAAAACGCTTTCCCATATTAGTCAAGAATCCCTGAACGTGTCAATTTCAATATGTTGTGGTTTTTTGCTAGAAACATTAATTCAGTGTCATTACAGGGTCTGCGATATAGTCTTTTCGGCCCTATGGAAGCATCTCCTATAAATACGGCATTGTGGCGAAATGGGGGCAATAGATAGGTTTTCGCTTCCCAAATCCTTCGGTCGGGATGATCTACTTGTAACGAAATAAGCGAAACCAAGCGTCTCTTACCCACCAGATTCATAATCATACTCAAAATTAGTGTTCACAATAACAACAACCTTACAACTGAAGGCTTCTAAAGTATAAGGCCTCCAGCACGCCCAAATTTCATCTTTTTTTAAAAAGTTTATTTTTATTTTTTTGAAAATATAGCCTCCATATCGCCTTATCTATATGGTGCTTGTGAGCGAAACAAGCACCAATGATGTTAAAAGAGTGAACAATGATAAAGGGTAAATCCATGCATTTAGGAAAAAGGGGCATTGTTTCATGGGTACTGTTGCTGCAAAGCGCGGTTTTGGGTGGGCAAAAAAGCTTGGGCTAATGGGCCGAAGTGAAGCGGCCATAAAAGAGGCAAAAGCAGCCATCGGTGGCTGGGAGTGCATCATGGCCGAAGGCTCCGGTAGCTTGGAAAATCATATTAGACTTTTCGAAGCTTTCTATTTCATTGGTGATATCAAAATGGCTGCCAAACATCTAAGAACTTACATTGAAAAGGAAAAGAGAAACATCGCAAAGTCCTCCGTGGAAACAGCCGGATGTAGAGTATGCAATTCGAACTTTCGTGCCAGCTATCTTAAAGGGAAAGAATACTGGCTCCATGCTCTCGCTACAGGTCAACTCGGTCAGTACTTTCAGAATGTGAACCACAGGCCCGGAATTTGGGTTTTTGATGCCGACGGCACGCTTGTTCAGATGGCTGGCTATTCCTGGGATATGATAGATCAAAGGTTCGGAACTGAGGCATTCAACAGGGAAATGTTCCGGCTGTACAAGTCGAATCGGATATCACACGAAACCTGGTCTGACCTTAATCTGCGGCTCTACCAGTCTATGGGGCTCAACAAGAACACTTTTGACAAGATTTTTTCTTGCGTGGAGGTTTCGAAGGGAGCAGTTGAGACACTTTTGTCTCTAAAAAGTTCTGGGAAAAGGCTTGCCCTTGTCTCGGGTGGTTTTGCCAACGTGCTTTATGGAAAAATACCGCTGAAAGAATTTGAAGATGTACATATAAATTATTTAAATTTCAGTGAAAGTGGGATGCTAAAAAATTGGGTGCTCACTTTGTACGGTGACGGAAAAGGAAAAACGCAGCCTTTACACGAATTGAAGCGAAAAGAGAAGCGATCCTCAAAAAGATTTCTTGCTTATGTTGGCGATAACGAAAACGATCTCGAAGCTTTTAATGCAGCAGATCTCGCTATAGCCTTCAATCCGAAAACTGACACTATAAAAGAGACTGCTGATGTTGTAATTGAAAATGATATGACTCAAATTCTCGATTTTCTGTAAAATACAAGGTTAGGTAATATCGGGATATTTTCAAGAAACAGGACTATTCTAATGATAGATGAAGGCTATTTTGTGAGTGATATTGAGGATGTATCATAAGTATCCTTCACCTATAATGGGATGATATACACATACAAAGCACAACAACAGGGAAAACTATATGCAGGAACTGCCACCCGTAGGGCAATAGATTCGACTTATATCGATAATTTACAACATCTCTATTTTCGACTTGTTAGATGGGGGTGTTTTGTGATTGGAGAGTATTAGTTTTTTGATTTATTCTCCCAGCAAGGGTGCAAAAGTTGCACCCTTATACTCCTACCTGACCATTTGATGGTCAAGATGGATAGTTAAAAATCATTTAATACAGTAGTTATTGCCCTCTCCATCCGTGATTATAGCCATTGTTTGGCATTGATCAATGGTTTTTTCTTGACTAATAACAGACTCCCCAGGTTCCCACCTAAAATGGCAGGTGCAGGATGCACGGGGGCAAGAGCACAGGCCCACGCACTCCTGAAGGTCTGGAGCGGTCAAGAAACGCAAATTTCAAACACGGACTCTATTCGGCTGAAGCAATAGCTGAACGCCGATATATAAGACGACAAAGGTCCAGCCACAAACAAATCCTCCTGCCAGCGATCCTGCCTGCCTAACACAATCAAACCTCCATGCTTGAATTGGCCCCCAAAAACTGTTAACATATCTTAAGTACGTTTGCCACTATGGGCACACATCGCACCAATGGGCCGCAAATACCACGATGTCATGCAAGTCAATGTTGTCATCATGGTTCAGATCACAGACAGAGACATAATCGCGGCTTCTAATACCGGCCTTCCAGCGGTCAGCTATTCGTGCAAAGTCAGATAGGTCCACATCACAATCCCAGTCGATATCCCCGATGATGCTGCCAATCTGGATATCATCTAAATAGATCGTTCCAGTCATTTCTTCCCATTCAAATACTACTTGGAAGTAAGCCAGATTTGCAAGGTCAACACCCTGTGCCACAAAATCCTCCAACGGTATGTCAGCCCTTTTCCAGTATTCCGCAACGGTGATGTATTCCTCCAAATCCTTAAATCTCCATGTTTCAGTCTCACCTGTCCGACTTGCAAGATAGATGTTTGGCCGCTCACCTCCATTAGCTCCCTTAATATAGAACGAGAGAGTCTGAGCCATTGAGGCATCCAAACCTATCAGATCTGTGCCTACGGCAGCCCATGCGGTTCCGGTGACGCCACTATACGAGATTCGATAGCTGGAACCAATGTCTCCGTAAGCATTTGCTTGATCATAGGCTGTATCGATCGTTGCTCCACCGGAACCAGTGGACCAAAACGAGCCACCCAGCCCGTTTTCTCCGGTCATATCGTTGAAGTTATCTACAGAAATGCAAACGAAGGGGATTTGCTCGAACTTAAGATCATCCAGATATACCGCGCCCTCTCCGCTGCCTATCCTGTGTTCACAGACTATGACGAATCTCTCCACGCTGGACCAATCAGCAATTCCAATGAACGCTACCAGTGGAATCGTGACCTTCTGCCAGGCATTCGTGACACCACTTGGTAAGTACTCACTGATGACAATCTTGGGTTCGTTACCTGAACTATCGCGAAGGCCCACCTTGACTTTTTCTCCGCCAGCATCTCCTTTAATCAGCAAAGTCACTGCACTTTGGAATCTGAGATCTACCTGCCCAAGGAACGCCGAGTAGCCTGCGTAGCTATCAGGTGTTGATACGTCGTATTCCAATTTCATGGATTCTTTATCATAATGTGCCAAGATAGAGCCGCCGGAACCATCCTCAAAAAGCCAGGAATTTCCACCAAGTTGATTGGCCGGATTCGTATCGGCAAAATCATCGACCAGCAGATAGGGGACCTTGCTGATCTGAAAGCGATAGGTAGTATACGGAATATCAACAGGATCAGTGGCTACGTTGTCATTGGCATCTGTTGCTTCGATGTAGTACCTTACTTCTGTACCCAACACCTGACCGGGGATCGAAACGCTGAAGGTGACCTCGTTAGCATCCATGGGCACAGAAGTAAAAGTCTGCCCATCATCGATACTGTAAAAGAGACAAGCAGACTGTACGCCGAGGTCATCCTCGATCTGAGCGTTGATTGTATAGGGGCCGGTCTCGTCGGTGGTGTGGGGTAATACAGTGGTTCCGCTGATGATGGTGGAGTTGACAAAGGCGGCGCCGGCAATTTCCAGCCCAATCGAGTCATGGGGACCCCCGACAGTCATCCAAATAACAGCTTTGACATCCTCCCCGGTAAACGCTACCGGGTTATTCGGGTCCCACCCTTGTTGTGAGAAAGACGGAAGCGGAATGACATATTGTCGCCATTCGGGGGAGGTTGTGAAAACAAACTGGTGGTAATCTGTGCTGCCGGCCTGCATTACCGAATCGGTCTCAACGAGTACCCGATAGCTTTTACCATCGCCCCTGGCAAAGAAAGTCAAAGCTTGGTAATTGCTCACGTCTATGGGGAACCCGTTCGGATTCAACGTTCTACCCAACCCCACCCAGCCTTTGTTAGCGACCTCACCCACTATCTGCGCCCAACCCGACATAGCCAGATCACTTGAGATTAGATTGTTAGCGTCAGCGCATTCTGGCAAAGTCAATGACACCTGGGAAGCGCCGCCGCTAACAGAATCTTCAAAGGCAAACCAGAAACCGCTGCCTACGTACACCTTACTCAAGAAGCCATCGACATTCGAATAAAGCACTGCGTCCAAAAAGTTTTCGAATGGCAACGTTACGACACTCGTGCCGGGCGGAATCTCCACATCTTGGCTGAATTCTATTGAGGTATTCCAATCACTGTAAGACCTCCAGGATCCAAATAAAGTGACAACTTGGGTATCTGTCAGCCAACTATATATTGTAAGTTTAGCTTCATTGTTGTAATATTCTACCTGGCTAATAATTACACTGGGAGAGGGTGGTTCGACGGTGTTGGCGAACACAACAGTCCAGATAGAACCTTCAAAGTTGGCCAGACGCTTCACAATCTGGTGGAGCAGCTTATATGCTTCTTCTGAAGACGAGGACCAGATTTGGAAATTGAATATGTAGTTAAAGTCGATGCCAAATTCCTCAGGATAGCAGTCCACCAGCGGACGAGAGTCGATAATAAACTCTCTTTCCGACTCATTCACAAAAACGGCGAATAGAAAGGCTTCTTCCAAAACCTCATCCCTCAGAGCCAGTGTATACCAAAACCAGGGCGTATCGTTCTCAGGTGCCTCCAATAGCAGATCAGGAAAGGGAATAGGAGCAAGGTTCTCTATTGAGTAACCATGAAACCTGCTGCAAACCGTATAATCATGCTCATGAGGTCGTTCTATGGTCTCCAGTCCCAGGACAACAGCTGTCGTTAAGCCATTATCGTTGTCGATAAAATCGATCGCTATGGCATCAACGACCTCGGGTAAACTCGAGGCCGAATCTGGAGCAACTTGAACGGCAGTAGTATTATTTGGCTCTTCAGTTGGAATCACATCTTCGAGCCTGACTTTCGGCGGAAGTGGAGGATCAAGTGCTAACGCAGACTTCCAACCCAAGCCGTTCTGATCCAAAAAACTGCTGGGGGCTCGGTCCAACGGTCCAGATTCGACTCCACCACCGCCGCCGCCACCTACACCACCACTTCCTCCACCACCAGATCCTGTATTGGCGTTCTCAATATTCTTTCGTAAAGTCGTTGGATTGTCGATCCATCCCGGTGAGATATTTTCACTTGTTGCTTCCTCCCATGCTTCGGAAGCAAAAGAAGAACAATTGTGCAGTAGTGTGTGGGCCTCAGCTCCCAGAGCTTTCTGGCTGTTTATGTAATCCATTAGAGCTTGCTCTTGCTCAGCGTCGATGGGCTTGGACCTGGACTTTATGTCATCGGATCTGGATGGGTCTGATGACCAACCTTTTTCTTCGTCTTCGACGACACCGCGGGAAGGCCATGAGCCGTACGTAACCGTATCTCCACCGTCTGGAGTGTACTCTATCCACGAATGGCCGACCATTCCTGGGCCTGACGTTTCGGTTCTCCATGAAGAATGAATTACAAGTGTCCCCCCTCCTTCCTCAGCGTTAGCCCGGACGATGAAGTGTGGCACGCCTAACAGCACCATACCCAGGACGTAGAGAATAGTAGCTGTTAGATAGAACCTATAGCCCAAGATTTTCCTGGAAAGCATAGGGCCACCTCGACACTTGCATAAAGCTAACCGACCATCATGATTATAACACTTTAGCTGACATTTCCCATTTAATCACCTAAAGAACATAAGTCAGTCTTTCCGACATCAATAATCTTACCAAAATCACCTTGAACTGACAAGGATTTTCGTTTCCGAGGCGGTTTTATCGCAAATTGGCAGCAATACATGGTTTTTGATACCCCATCTTTCTTCCTATACCTGCTTCTGCACAGACCGCAACTGCTCTCACCCTTATAAATCCAAGTTTTTCAGCAATTCTTGGCATTAACCGTATCCAATGCCCGCAGGCTTCAATCGATGGATACGCTCAAGGATTTCCTCAAACAACCTTTTTGAAACCAACACCTCTGCCATCTGAAAAGTTACATATCGAGCATGCTTGACAACTTTGGCTCCGATCTTAATCAATTTTACCTTGAGAGTTCGCAGTGACCATTCCTTTACTCTCTTTGGTAAAGCCAAACGTCTCAGGAAATTGCCGAGGTTATAAGCCAAGGCAAATAGTTGGAGTCGAACCTGATTATCAACAAAATCATGAC
>SDBT01011129.1_pt1 | contig 14499 bp, 10 predicted proteins | sample 2277101 | NCBI WGS metagenome assembly SDBT01 (sample SAMN10404973, study PRJNA504765) | marine sediment metagenome | isolation source: marine sediment core GS10_PC15, 103 cmbsf | place: Arctic Ocean: Southern Knipovich Ridge | collected 2010
GTAGACCTTGTCGGCGCCGTGCGCGATCAGATCCGCGGCCAAGGGGCCGTTTCCGGAACATGGCAACACGGCTGCCGCGGGCACGCCCAATCGGTCGGCCAACTCGCGCGCCTTGCCGCAAAGCTCCAGCGACACGTCGTGCAACGCGCCATCTTCCTGCTCGGCAAAAACCCAAACTTCGCCCTGACGGTTCGGTTCGATCATCGTCTTCCTAGTTTTCCTGTTCCGCTGTCTGCTATTATCTTTACGTTATCCCAAGGTCCGGTCGACCACCAACTCGTGGACCAGTTGACGCACGCCCTCTTCGGTCGGCTCGATTTCAGTATGTCCCTCTTTTGTCAACACGATCGCCTGGATGCGGTGCACCTTGGTCGGCGACCCGGCCAGACCACAACGCTCGAGGTCTGCCCCGATGTCGTCCAGGTCCCACTGCTCGATCAGCAGGTTGCGCCCCTTCAGCGAGTTGATTCGCCGCTGCACTTCGGCGTCGCGTAGCGGTTCGGGGGAATCGGGCTCCTCGTTGCGCACGTCGCCGGCTACCTCGGCAGGCGTCTTGGCCCGCTTCAATCGCATCACCCGTTTGGCCGCCGGCGGGCGCGGACGGTTGGCCGTCTCCAGCACGGTCACCAAGACCGGCAACTTGACCTCGACGACCTCCCAGCCATGGCCGATGTTCCGCCGGATTCGGGCCGCGCCGTCGTTCAGATCGACGATTTCTTCCATATACGTGATCTGGGGTATGCCCAACTTTTCAGCACACTGCGGGCCGACCTGGGCCGTGTCGCCGTCGATCGCCTGACGACCACAGAAGACCAGATCCCAGCGGCCGATCGTCTTGACGGCCTGGCTGAGGATGTAACTGGTGGCCAAGGTATCACTGGCGGCCGCTCGGCGGTCGGTCAACAGGATCGCCCGATCTGCGCCGCGGAACAAACATTCTCGAAGCACGTCGCCGGCCTTAGGCGGTCCCATCGTAACCACCGTCACGGCGCCGCCGAACCGATCGCGAACCTCCAGGGCCGTTTCCAAGGCATGCAGGTCCTCGGGGTTGAAGATGGCCGGCAAGGCCCCGCGGTTGACCGTACCGTCTTCCTTCATGGCCTCGGCCGTCACATTGGCCGTGTCCGGGACCTGCTTCACACATACAACGCTGTCGTAAGGCACTATCTTGAACTCCGGAGAACGCGATGGGTAAAACTCTCGAACCTAGCAGTCGCCTGGAGATGCGTCAAGGCCGGAGCGGGAAACTCGGCAAGATGGGCAAACGGGGAATAATAGATGGCCGCCAATCGCGGTTTGTAGCTACGTTCGCCAGAACGTGGGGCGGGTTCGAGGGTTACGCCACGTTCTGGCGAACATAGCTACAGATAGGACGGCACAGAATTTACATACTTATGGGTGGTGCGACGCAAATCCGCGACATTCTTTGCCCACGTGGTTGCCAAAAAGATGTCATATTGATACAGTAATGGTCGTCGTGTATCAATAAGGCGTCACTTTCAGAAAGCTTGGCCCATGAGTTCTAACGATTCCCCGGATCCTGCCGTTTCAGTCCCGCCACGGCTCTGCGGCCGAACGGATCTTCTGCCCGTCGCCGTGAAACTGCTCTGGCAAGCCGGCCAGGCCGACGATGTGGGACCTTATCTCTTAGGCGTGTTGCCTGACATGGCCGAGGCTGGCGGGAGTGACTATGCGGCGGTCGCAGTGGCTGCCGAAGGGCGTTGGGCCATCGAGGGAGAATCGGGCGGGCGCCGACCGCTGCCGATCGACTTGCTCGGCGAAGTGCTCGATCGGGAATCTCCGCTGGCGAAGGACGATTGGGTCGCCGCGCCGCTGGGCGACCGGAACGTCGCGAGCGAGGTCCTCGCGCTGCATTGCTCCGATTCGGCCCGGTCGGGCGACATGCTTTCGATTGCCGAAGATTTGGCTCCCGTACTTAGCGAGGCGCTTGCGACCGTGCGGCAAGCCCGCCACCGTCGGCGACGGATCCGACGGCTGGAAGCGATCCTCGAAATCGCCAATCAGTGGAACCAGACCCAAGAGGTCGAGCCGCTGTTGACCCAGATGGCCGAGGCGGCTACGCGGCTGCTCGAGGCGGATCGGGCCAGCATCTTCGTTTGGGATCGCAAGAATCACATCCTGGTCGGGCGGCCCGCCTTGGGGATCGAAGAGGGTGAGTTGCGGATCCCCGACGACCGCGGCGTGGTGGGCCAAGTCATCCAAACCGGTCAACCTCGACGCGTCGACGCTGCGCTCGAGCCCGACCAGATCGATCGCCAGGTCGACACCCAACTGCAATACGAGACCAAGAATCTGCTGTGCGTACCTTTACGCGGCCGCAAGGGAGAGTTGTTCGGGGCCTTCGAGATTCTCAACAAGCGCTCGGGCAGTTTCAGCGACGAGGACGAGGCGGCCCTGGTCGAGCTGGCGTCCCATGCGGCCGTTGCTTTGGAAAATGCCCAGGATCGCCAACAACTGCTCTCGACGAATCGCCAAATCACGCAAGAGGCGGCCCAACGAGTTCAGTTGATCGGACAAAGCCCGGCCATCGAGGCCCTGCGATCGATCATCCATCGGGTCGCCGACACCGATTTGGCCGTGCTCATCCTGGGTGAAAACGGCACGGGCAAGGAGGTCGTTTCCCAATCGGTCCATTACCTCAGCCGCCGAAGCGGGCAGCCGTTCATTGCCGTGAACTGCGCGGCCATTCCCGAGACCTTGGCCGAGAGCGAGTTGTTCGGTCACGAAAAGGGCGCGTTCACCGACGCCCGAGAAGCCCGGTCCGGTAAGTTCGAGTTGGCTGCCGGGGGGACACTGTTCTTGGACGAGATCGGCGATCTGAGTCTGGCCTGCCAAGCCAAGTTGTTGCGCGTGTTGGAAGAGAAGGTGTTGGTGCGAGTCGGCGGGTCGGTTCCCATTCATACCGACGCGCGCGTCCTGACCGCGACGAATCAGAATCTGGCCGAAATGGTTCGCGAGAAGCGGTTCCGCGAAGATCTGTATTTCCGACTCAACGTGGTCACGCTCGAGTTGCCGCCGCTGCGTGAGCGGGCCGGAGATATCGTTCTGCTGGCGGAGCATTTCCTACGCGATTTTTGCATCAAGGCCCGACGCAAGATGCCGCAATTGACCGAGGCCGCCCGAAAGCGACTGATCGAACACGCCTGGCCGGGTAATGTTCGCGAGCTGCGCAACCTGATGGAACGATTGGCGTATCTCGCTTCCGGCGAAACGATCGAGGCGGAAGACCTGGCGTTCATCCTCTCGCCCAAGGGTCAGGTTCCCATGTCGGCCGATTTCGGCCAGCCGCTGGGCGACGCCACGGTCCGTTTCCAAGCGGAATACATCTTGCAGGCAATCGAGCGAGCCGAGGGCAACGTAAGCCGGGCCGCCGAAAGTCTGGGACTGCATCGCTCGAACCTCTACCGCAAGATGCGTCAACTGGGCATGGAACCGCCTCGCTAGCCCCTCCACAAAGGGGATTCCGGCGATTCTTTCTGCCCCAAGCCGCCGAAATCGCGTTTCGGGCCCTTGTGTAACCCCAGCAACCGCGTATGATTGGAGCTTCGCCGCCGAAGCCCCCTTAGCTCAACTGGCAGAGCATCTGACTCTTAATCAGAGGGTTGGAGGTTCGAGTCCTCCAGGGGGCACTTGCAAGGCCTTGTGTAGCAATGAGTTATGCAAGGCCTTTGGCATGCGCATAGAGCAGATTCTCGTCGGTGCAACTCTCGTGCAACTGACTGGCAAGAAAACACGCCCGCTACGTGTTAGCCTGTAAATGCGTGAGGCAACCGGTACCGTTCGTGGATGAACGATGCTATACGGGATCGGTTGTGTTCCTTTCGGCAAGGGCTAACCGCCAAAGCAATAGCCAAGGAGAAGGGCGGCCGTGTGAGGACGTGCAATGGACGTGTTGCAGTTACGGTACGGGATCCTCGTCTTTCACGTCGATTTGTCGCTGGAGTCCTATCGCGTGTTTGTCGAGAACGGATCAGTTTGGTCGTAACCGGCAAGAAAGGGTTGTTTTTCAGCCTCTGGTCTGATATTGGTGCCCCCTTTTGCGTGTGGTATACTCCGACAGCCTGGAAGGGCGGGCCTTGGTTTTGCGATTCTTGGGGATGAACCATGACGGAAGTTGTTCGAGAGAGGGCCACGGAAGGCCATGCCCTCGAAAGGAAAGAGCACCGTGAAGGTTGGTCGTTGTATCCGGGCCATTACGTCCTGGGGCTGATCGTGGCATGGACTGCCGCGGTTGGAGCGGACTTAGGATGGAATGCATCTTCCGTGAAACAGCATTCCTTGGATGCGGCCTATTCCGAGGCCAGGGTGTCTTCCGAGAGGGATTTTCTTTTCCGGCGTTGGGTTGCCGGACACGGTGGAGTTTATGCGCTCGCTACGGAGAAGACGCCGCCTAACCCCAATCTGGCTCACCTACCCGAGCGCGATGCCGAGACACCGTCTGGCAGACATCTGACTTTGATGAACCCTGCCTATGTGATGCGCCAGCTATATGAATCATCCCAGGAGCCGCACGGCTTTCGAGGGCATCCGGTCAGTCTCAAGCCGATTCGGCCGGAGAACGCACCCGACGCTTGGGAGCGAAACGCTCTGCTGGCCTTCGAACGCGGCGAGACGGAGGTCAGCAGCATGGCAACGCTCGAGGGCGAGCCCTACATGCGCTTTGTGCGACCGCTTGTGGTCCAAGAAAGCTGCCTCAAATGTCATGCAGGACAGGGTTATAAGATTGGAGACATCCGTGGCGGGTTCAGCATCTTGATACCCATGGCGCCCTATCGGATCATTGAATCCAAACAGATGCTCCCCTTGGTAATGGGGCATGCGTCCATCTGGGTTCTGGGCCTTATCGGAATCGCCGTAGGCGCCTGGAGAATTCGCGGGCAGGTGGCCAAACGCCAAGACGTGGAAGAGCAGCTTCGCATCTCGCTGGGCGAGAAAGAGTCGCTGTTGCGGGAGATTCATCATCGGGTAAAGAACAACATGCAGGTCATGACCAGTCTAATAAGTCTTCAGTCTCAGACCATCAAGAGCGGCACGACACCCGATCCGTTTGAGGGCACGCGCGACCGGATTAAGGCCATGGCCTTGGTCCACGAGACACTTTACCAATCCGAAAACCTGGCCGATTTCGATTGCCAAGAGTACGTGCAGAAGCTCGGCGAGAACCTCTGCCGAGCCTACGGGAAGCCCCATGCCCGGGTGGAAGTGAACGTCGAAGTTGGCAACGTGTCGTTGGTAATGGATAACGTGGTTCCGGTGGGTCTGATCCTTAACGAACTGGTGTCGAATTCTCTGAAACACGCGTTTCCTGATGAGAGGCCCGGTGAGATCCGAATCGCAATGCACTCGGTCGGCGAAGACGAAATCGAAATGATTGTCAGCGACAACGGGACCGGGATCCCGCAAGAGGTCGGGCAGAATTCCAAAGGCCTGGGATTGTGGTTGGTAGCGGGCTTGGTTCAACAGCAGCTTGGCGGATCTCTCGAGACGAACCGAGACAAGGGGACACAGGTCACGATCCGCTTCAAGCAGAAACCGGCTAAACCAAGGGTGTAAGCGATGGCTGAGAAGAGAGTCATGGTCGTCGAGGATGAGTTCATCGTTGCCAACGACATCAAGAATACACTGCAGAGGCTGGGCTTTGCCGTGAGTTCGACGGTCGGGTCGGGTGAAGAGGCCGTGGAAAGGGCCTCTCGGGAAAAACCGGACATTGTCCTGATGGATATCATCTTGCGAGGTGAAATGGACGGCATCGAAGCGGCCCGGCAGATCGGATCCCGCCTGGGCATTCCGGTCGTGTTCCTAACCTCGTTCGGCGGTGAAGACGTGCTTCAGCGAGCGAGGACCGCCAAGCCGTTTGGGTATCTGATCAAGCCGTTCGAGGATCGCGAACTCCGCGCGACGCTCGAGATGGCCCTGGATAAGGCGGCCCTGGGAGCGAAGTTGGAGGAGAGCGAAAAGCGGTTTCGGGAGTTCATTGAAGGAACGGATAATCTTGTCACGCAAGTGGACGGCGCCGGCCGGTTTACTTACGTCAATCACGCTGCCGAAAAGTACTTCGGCCTAAAACCCGAGGAGTGCATCGGACTATCCGCATTCGATTTCATTCCTCCGGAATCCCGAGAGAGAACAAAGCAGTGGTTCGACGACTGTGTGCGAGATCGGGTCTCCAGTGCGACGATCGAGAATCGCCAGGTAAGCCGGACAGATGAAGTCCGCGATATGCTCTGGACGTCCAACTTTCAGTTCGATGAATCGGGCAAGGTCCTTGGCGTTAATGGTATTGCCCGCGACATCACCGAGCGTAAGCAGGCGGAGGACGCCCTGAAAAGAAGCGAGGCCAATTTGGCCGAGGCACAACGGATCGCACATCTGGGGAGTTGGCAGTGGATCGTCGCCACAGACCGGGGGTATTGGTCTGACGAAACGTATCGCATCTTAGGACTGGACCCCAAGGAATTCACGGTTACGTTAGAGGCGTTTTACGATTACATCCACCCCGACGACAAACAGTTTGTTCAACGAGCTGTTGACGAAGCGTTACGCGAAAGGAAACCGCTGGAAATCAGTTATCGCATCCTGCGGCCCGACGGCACGCAGCGTACGCTCAACTCCCGCGCCAAGACGGAATATGACCAAAGCGGTGCGCCGGTGCGGATGGTGGGGTCAATTCAAGACGTCACCGAGCGCCAGCAGGCCCTCAAAACGCTGCAAGAGAGCGAGGCCAAAGCTCGCTCGATCGCGGAGTATCTAAGGGAAAGCGAAGAGCGTTTTCGCATCGCCCTGAAGGACTCCCAAATCACCGTCTTCAGCCAGGATTTGGACCTGCGCTATACCTGGATATACAACCCGCACCCAGATCTGACCGTTGAATCTGTTCTGGGCAAGACCGATGGGGATCTCGTCTCGTCCGAAGATGCGGCGTACCTAACGGATCTGAAGCGGCGCGTGCTGCAGCGCGGCGTTGGCGAGCGTGACGAAGGTCGCTTCACGATTGGCTCCCAACCCTCATTCCACGCTTATACTGTCGAGCCCTTGCGCAATCCGGCCGGCGAAATCATCGGGATCATCGGCGCTTCGACCGAGATCACCGAACGGAAGCAGGCAGAGGAAAAGATTAGGCAAGCGAAGGAGGATTACGATCGCATTATCGACAATGCCGATGAAGCCATTTTCCGAGTGGAGGCCGAAGGAGGCCACGTGGTTTATGCGAATCCCGCCGCCGAACGCCTGTCTGGATATTCCCAGGCCGAGTGGCTGGCCGACCCGACGCTCGGCTTGAGGATCATCCACCCTGATTATGCACAAGCGCAAAAGCAGATCATCGAAGAAATAAATACCAGCAAGAAGCCCGTTAAGAACGTTACGCTTGGCTGGATAGCTAAAGACGGCCAAGAAGTTATTGTCGAGCACACGATCATCCCGGTGCTGGATGAAGAAGGCAAGATACTCTTTTTCGAATCGATCGGAAGAGACATTACCGAGCGAAAACGGGCCGAGCAGATGCTCGTCGAAGAGAAGCACCTTAGTGAACTATTGCTCGATAGTTTGCCCTATCCTTCCATGTTGATTCGCCGGGACCGGACCATCCTGGCCGCAAATCGAACGGCTCGGGAGGCTGGGGCCATTGTGGGCGGCGTCTGCTGGCAGGAGTTTGCCCATGCCGACTACATTCCCGAGCAGCATAAACAATACATACAGGACCACGGCTGCGCCCCGCCGGACGGCTCCCAATGCATGTTCTGTTTGGCCGACAAGGCGTTGGACTGCCAAGCGTTCACCAATAATCCAGAAGTTCATGCCTTTGGCCGGATTTGGGACACACGCTGGTTCCCGCTGGACGATGACGTCTACTTGTATTACTCTATCGACATTACCGAACGTGTTGAGACCGAACGGGAACTGTACGAGAGTCGACAACGGCTGGCAGAGGCCGAAAAGCTGGCCTCCGTCGGCCGCGTAACTGCCCGGATCGCTCATGAAATCAACAACCCTATGGCCGGCATCAAGAATGGCTTTCGGATCGTCCGCGAAAACATCCCCGAAGATAATCCTAGCGGCAAGTACCTCAAGCGAATCGACAAGGAGATCGATCGGGTCGCCGAAATCATCCGGCAAATGCTCGACTTGCATCGGCAGGAACGAGAACTCAATGCGGAAATCTCCCTGAGCGAGACCGTCGAGGAAGTGGTCGCCATGCTCGAACCGCTTTCCAGACAGCACGGCGTCTCGATCGAGGTCGACCTGAGCCGTTCTCCGGTGGTCGCCACCTTGCCGGAGAACGCCGTTCGACAGATCCTCTACAACCTCCTGGCGAACGGGGTCGAGGCATCCCCTCGTGGGGACTCTGTAAAGATTGCCGTCTCGACGGTCGATGGAGCCATAAGGGTGGCGGTCGCCGACCACGGGCCCGGTATTCCCCAGGAGTTGCACCAAAGTATCTTCGAGCCCTTCTTTACCACCAAGGACGAGGATTCCACCGGAGGACTAGGGCTGGGGTTGGCCATTTCCAGGAGTCTGGCAGAAGCGGCGCACGGTTCCTTGACTTTCGAGAACGAAACCGACAAAGGATGTGAATTTCGACTGACACTACCACTGATCACGGACAAGCAAGGGGGCAACCAATGACTTGTGCGGGCCGAATTCTTATCGCCGATGACGAGCAGATGTTTTGCGATTCCACGGCAGTTCTGCTGGGGTATCGAGGATACCAATGCGACTGTGCGCGGGATGCGTACGAAGCTGCCGAGCTACTGGGGCGCCATCGCTACGACCTGTTGATCTCCGACATCAAGATGCCGGGGAACCCCAACCTGGAATTGATCAATTCCTTGCAGAAGGTGGCCAAAGGGATGCCGGTGATTCTAGTCACGGCCCATCCTTCGATCGAATCGGCCGTCGATTCGATCCGCCTGCCGGTAGCCGCCTATCTGGTCAAGCCGGTGGAATTCGACGACTTGTTGTCGAAGGTTCAGGAGTGCTTGAAAAGGTCGGAAGCCGGCCGCAAGGCCCATCAAGCCCGAGAACATCTGGCCTCCTGGCGTCAAACTCTCCAGGAAGCCGACGCCTTGCTGCAGCAGACGGACGAGCAAATGGCACCCGCGTCGCTGGATGCGTTTATCGCTTTGAATCTCAAGAGCGTTGCCGACACCCTGACCAACTTCAGTCGCCTGACGGAAAACATGACGGACGGCCACTCGTCGCAAGAAGAATGGGCGCTGATTGCGTCGGCCCAGTTGGATGCCACCTACGAAGCCCTGCTCGAAGCGATCTCCGTGTTGGAGAAGACCAAGGAGACGTTCAAGTCGAAGCAACTCGCCCGGCTGCGTCGAAAGTTACAGCTAATGGTCGACACCTGGCCGCAACGGGCCAGTAAGGCCGCTGGCACAACTCGCCGACTGGTCGGAACGTCCGCGAGCACAAAAAGCAGCTAGCCCCCCAGGATTACGGTCTGCGGCTAGGACCTTGCCGTAACTTAGGCAAAATGGCCTAATCTTTTCGGCCTGCCGAGCCGATACATACCAATGGAGCAGCGCTGCACGTAAGGTGTCAGCCCTGTCTTGATGGGCGGACAGTAGGTCCGTTAGTTGAGGCACAACCGAATCGCGATCCTTTTTCAGGCGCGTTTCGGTTGTGCCTCTTTTTTTGGCCTGACCGGAAAGACGCCGAACGACCCGCGTTTTGATTAAACGACAGATGGAATGTGAACAGACGGTAGGCTGGGCCTGCAGATTGGGGGCAGATGCGACTTATCGCAAAATCTGGCGTCTTGTGCGCAAGCCCATGTAGCTGGGGCAGCTGCCCATTCGGTTCTTGCACACAGCCGACGCTATGAAGGCGTAGGCCCGCCACCCGGGCTTGCCCTTTCATAGAGGCCTAGCTTGCCGATTCATTGGATTCCGTCAGCACGTTCAGCGATTTCAAAAGGCAGCGTCCTTATAGACGAAAAGTCTGCCGGGTGAGGCACACCCGATGCGAACTCTTTTCGGAAGAGTTCATTCGGATGCCTCCTTCTTGGTTCGAGTGGAAGGGCAGATTGTGGCTGTAGCATCGAATGATTCAGTGGACCGAACTTTCTACGCCGTGCAAACGGGCCGGCGAATGGCTCAGGCAGCCGACCAGTTGCAGGCCATCCTGCAGACCGGCCAGGGTGACTTGAGCATGGTCTTGTGCCGGATAAACGAACAACTCGAAGCCAGCCGCTCGGCCGGGTTCAAGCGCGTCTGGCAGATGTGTCAGGAAATCGCCGATTACCTGACCGAGAATTGCGGCCCTTGTCCGCGCCGCTTGGCCGCCGTAGTAACGACCTCACTCGAGGCCTGTCAAGCCATTCAGTTGCACGCGGAGGCGATTGCCGAATGTGCCCTCTACCATAAGACCGAAGAGTCTTTCCGTCGGCGAAACGGCGCCGGCATGCCCGATCCCAGGACCTTGCGGATCGATTCGCCTCATGAGCACTTAACGCTCCTCTCTCACTGCCCTCCTGAGGACGGCTAAGTCCCGCGGCAAGTAGAAATCTCCCGAACCTGCATTCGCCAGAGTGCGGTGATCTTGAGCTGCCCGCGTTCTGGCGAACGCAGCTACCGGTTTTCCTCTTGCACTCTGGCCGCATTTGGCCGAGAATGGAACGCATGATGAGGTTATGTGCAATTCTCGCTGTTGGCCTGCTGATAGCTGCGATGATGGGCGCGGCCGGTGTGCGCACCTCGCCGGACGCCCAAAGCCAGCTTGGGCAAACGTCGCATCTGGTGATGATGCTGGTCTATGCGACCGTCGCCCTGGGGTTTTCGTTTCTGTGTTCGATCGCCGAGGCCGTGGTGTTCAGCGTCTCGCCGTCGTACATTGCCAATCTGGAAAAGGACGGCAGGAAAAGTGCCGGCCTATTGAAAAAGATCAAGGCCGACATCGACCGATCTTTGGCAGCCATCCTCACGCTGAACACGGTCGCGCACACGGTCGGGGCGGGCGGGGCCGGCGCGGAAGCCGCCGCCTATTTCGGCGACGCCTACGTCGGCCTTGCCATGGCGGTGCTCACGCTGTTGATCCTGTTTCTATCCGAGATTATCCCCAAGACCTTAGGTGCGCTGTATTGGCGACGGTTGGCGCCGGCGGCCGGTCAGTTCGTGCAGTGGCTGATTTGGGGGCTCTACCCGCTGATTCTCATCTCGGAGCTGTTGACGAACCTACTCACCGGTGGCAAGACCGTGCACCCGTTCAGCCGCGACGAGTTCACGGCCTTGGCCGAGATCGGCGCCGAGTCGGGTCAGCTTGACCCCAAGGAATCGCGGATACTGAAGAACCTGTTCCGCTTTCCCAGTCTGTGTGCGGAAGACATCATGACGCCGCGGACCGTCGTCTTCGCCTTGCAGCAGGATCTGACCGTACACGAAGTAATGCAATCCGACGCCGAGATCAGTTTCTCTCGCATCCCGATCTACGGCGAGAACCGCGACGAAGTCACCGGGTTTGTCCTGAAGACGGACATCCTGCTGAACGAGCACCGCCACGACGGCCGCGAGATGCTCCGCGATCTGGGTCGAGACATCCGCGCCGTCAATGAGAACACGCGACTTAGTCACGTGCTGGAGGAACTGCTCGACAACCGAGCCCACATCCTGCTGGTCGTGGACGACTACGGCGGCATGGAAGGCATCGTCACGCTCGAAGACGTCGTCGAAACGCTGATCGGTTTCGAGATCGTCGACGAAATGGACAAGATCGACGACATGCGAACCTTGGCACGCCAGAAATGGCAAGAACGTATGCAGCGGCTAGGCATCGACGTGCGCCAGTCCGATGAAAATACTTCGTAAGGGCAAGTACAATCGCTGGAGGGACACCATGTGCCGAGCTTTCTTCGCTTTCCTGCTCTTGTTCGTGATGATGAACCACTGCGAAGCCGAACCGACAAAAACTACCTTCACCGGTGAAGTCGTCGACTCGCAATCGGGTACACTTATCCCGGCGCGAGTTTACGTCCGGGCCGCCGATGGCGGCTGGCAGTTCGTTCGCTCGGCATCGGACGCGGGCTCAGCCGTCGAGTATCGCAAAGACCATTTGCCCGGCAGCGTCGAGATGCACACCACGATCTCCGCCGATCCGTTCGTAGCCGACTTGTCGCCGGGAAAGTACACGATCCGTATCGAACGGGGTAAGGAATACGTGCCGGTGGAAGAGTCGGTTGAAATCGGCAAGGAGCCGGTACGAATCAAGTTCCGCTTGCAGCGTTGGATCGATATGGCCTCCGCCGGTTGGTACTCGGGCGACACGCACGTGCATCGAACGGTCGAGGAGTTGCCCAATGTAATGCGGGCCGAGGACCTCAACGTGGCCTTGCCGCTTTCCTATTGGGTGACGACCGCCTACACGCCGCCCGGCTCGGGTGATCGCAGCACGGGCCAGGACGTGAACCCTGAGCCGATCTACGTCGACCCGACCCATGTGATCTACCCGGTCAACACGGAGTACGAAATCTTTACGGTCGACGGCAAGCAACACACGCTGGGGGCCGTGTTCGCGCTGGGACATAAGAAGCCGTTTGAAGTCGGTGCGCCGCCCGTCCGACATATCGCCGAGCAGGCACATCAGCAAGGCGCCTTGCTCGATCTGGACAAACACTCCTGGCCTTGGTCGCTGATGCTGGTGCCCGTGATGCAGGTCGATCTGTTCGAGTTGGCCAACAACCATATATGGCGCGCGCCGTTCTTCTTCCGCGAGTGGACCACCGACGCGGCCCCGTCGTACATGAATCTCGAGATGGACGCCAACGGATTCACCGAACGGGGATGGATCGATTTCGGGTTCGAGACGTATTACACGCTGTTGAACTGCGGGTTCCGATTACGCCCCACTGCGGGCACGGCGTCGGGTGTGCATCCCGTGCCGCTGGGATTCGGCCGCGTCTACGTTCATCTGCCCGACGGGTTCAGCTACGAAAAGTGGATGCAAGGGCTCGATGCCGGCCGGAGTTTCGTCACCACCGGGCCCATGCTAATGGTCGAAGTCAACGGCCGCCCGCCGGGAACAACCATCCACACGGACTCGGACGTCGCTTCGTGCAAGATCCAGGGCAAGGCGATCAGCGCCCGGCCGCTCCGCTCGATCGAGGTCATTGTCAACGGTCGGGTGGTCAAGCAGATTGAACCAACCAACCGCAAGAGAGCCCCAACCGGCTTCGAGAACCCGCTGGCCACGGAAATCGACCTCGCCGGCTCGTCATGGGTCGCGGTCCGCGTGTTCGAGGATCATCCCGACGATCGCGTACGGTTCGCCCATAGCAGTCCCGTCCACATCGACATCCCCGGCAAGCCGCTACGTCCTGGCCGCCAAGAGGTCGACTACCTGATCGGCCGAATGGAAGAAGAGCTCGATCGCAACCGCGACATACTCCGTGACGAAGAGCTGCAAGAATACCGCGACGCCCTAGCCATCTTCAAGAACCTCGCCAAAACGGCCCGCTGAGTGAGTCAGGTCTTGGCCGTTCCGGCTGACAGGTCGGGCGTCGCTTCGCCCAAGTGGCGGGCAAGGGTGTCGAACAAATCAACGTCGGTCATGGGCTTGGAGAGGTAATCATCGCAGCCGGCCTCGAGGCATTTCTCGCGGTCGCTGGTCATGGCATGGGCCGTCAGAGCTATGATCGGGCCCTTCCAGCCGTCCTGACGAAGACGCCGCGTGGCGTCGTAGCCGTCCAGTTCCGGCATCTGGATGTCCATCAGGATCAGGTCGTACGGTCTTCCTTCGTCCTTGCTTGCCGTCGCCTTTTCGAGAGCGATCCGGCCGTTCTTGGCGCAGTCCACCTCTAGCCCTAGCATTTCGAGATTCAAGCGGACCAGAAGTCGGACTGCCCCCACGTCTTCTGCAAGCAGAATTCGGCCACGAAGTTTCTGTCTTCGTCCTGCTCCGTCGGCCTTCTCCTCTTTGGCCAAAGTCGGCGTCGGCGCTTCCGTTTCCAGATTCTCCAAAGGCCCCGGGTCGATGGTCAGCGTGAAGGTGCTGCCGACGCCCGGTTGGCTTTGGACATCGATTTGCCCACCGAGCATCTTGGCGAGCCTTTGGGAAATGTGCAGCCCCAGTCCCGTGCCGCCGAAGCGGCGCGTGTGGGACATGTCCACCTGGGTGAACGGTCGGAAGAGAGAGCCGATTTCCTCTTCGGACATACCGATTCCCGTGTCCGACACCTCGAACTGAATCTTCGCCGGGGCATCTTCTGATTGCGTACATCGGACACGGATTCTGACGCCGCCTACCTCAGTGAACTTCAGCGCGTTACCCACCAGATTGACGAGGATTTGCCGCAGTCTGACAGGATCGGTATGAATGGTTTTCGGCAAGGGATCGCAATAGTCGGTTTGCAGCCCTAGGTTCTTCTCGGTGGCACGGACTTGCAGTAGCGAACGCACCTCTTCGACCGCCTCGGCGGGCGAACAATCCATCGGTTCCAATTCGACTTGTTCCGCCTCGATCTTCGACAAGTCGAGAATA
>SDBT01011130.1_pt1 | contig 14497 bp, 17 predicted proteins | sample 2277101 | NCBI WGS metagenome assembly SDBT01 (sample SAMN10404973, study PRJNA504765) | marine sediment metagenome | isolation source: marine sediment core GS10_PC15, 103 cmbsf | place: Arctic Ocean: Southern Knipovich Ridge | collected 2010
AGTATAAACAAACGGGTTAGAGATTCTCCCGAAAGGTACCGAGTGATCTTTTTATCATTATAATCTAGATTGATTTTGCTACAGAAAAAGTCCTTTCTCATTCCTTTTCTCCTAGGCCGGTAACTCATCATTACCGGCTTCTTCTCGTACTATTTTTTCAATTCTTTACTGACCCATTCAAGAGCAGCTGGGAACTTACTCTTTTCTAATTTTTCAAGTGCTGTGATGTTATTTTGAGCCAGGATCTTTTCAAGAAGATCACCATGACCGTCGAGTAATCGTTTTATCCAGGCCAACTGTTTATCGCTAATAAGACCAGTATAGTTATGGACGTATTCTGACGGTTTAGAGCTAGCAGGAGAGTCGTTTCTTTCTCCAACCTCAACCTGTTCATTATCATCAGAAGCATCTACTACCACCACCCCTACTAATGATGCATACGCATATCTTTTTATGTATGACAAATAACTTCCCAGTGCCTGTACGTCTGGTTTAGGAGGAGCAATTTTCATGTGTGAATTAATGAATTGCCCAGAAGAATGGCCTAAGGTCGTGCATAAATATTCGGTACCAGTTTCATCATCTATTACTTGATGTTGAATTACGCATAACCCATATTTTGTTAACGATGGTCGCGATGCACTAACTAATCCTGTAAGTGAAGCATATTTAGATTTAAAATAAGGATTATGACAGTTGGCCTGGGCACTAGGCATTTCACCTTGAGCTTTACTGAGTGAAGCAAATAGCTCATTTACTTCTGTGCTTTGAATATCTAGTTTCATTTTTACTCATTTGTTTTATTTATAAGCCAATTTTCAATTTCTTTAGTGTCTCTCTTATCATCAAGGCATTTTTCAAGCATTGGATTGAGCGTGAGTATTTCATGGCTAAGCTCACCAAAGTATTTTTCAAACATTGGATTGAGCATGAGTATTTCATGGCTAAGCTCAGCAAATTCTTCTTCTTGTTCAGGAGTTAGAGAGCTATTAGATCTCATCTCGTACCAGCTATCTATTTTTTTATTCATAGTCATAAAGCAATACGTTTTAATTTCTTTAAGACGTTCGGCAATGGCACTCTCATCATCGCAAAGCTTAGCAAATTCTTTTTCTTGCTTAGAAGAGCTATTAGATTTCATCCCGTAACAGTTACCTATTTTAGGCATAAGTATATTTTCAAGTTTCTTTTTCAAGCTCATTTTTGTTCCTTTTTTTTATCCATATGCATAACCGAATACATTTTAATTTCTTCAATGTCTCTCACATCAGCAAAGTATTTTTCAAACAGTTGATTTGTTGGATTGAGCATGAGTATTTCATTGCTAAGCTTAGTAAATTCTATTTCTTGCTCAGGAGTTCGAGAGCTATTAGATCTTATCTCGTACCAGTTATCTATTTTTTTACTCATATGCATAACCCAATACGTTTTAATTTCTTTAATGTCTCTCTCATCATCAAAGTATTTTTCATATTCGATCATTGGATTGAATATGAGTATGTCATTGCTAAGCTCAGCAAATTCTTTTTCTTGCTTAGGAGTTCGAGAGCCAATAGACCTTAACTTGTACCAGTTATCTATCTTGTCTATAAGGATATCTTCAAGTCTCTTTGTCATCATACGCATTTTGTAACCTTCTCCGCTATAGTTATTGGTAACGGATTGAATAATAATATAGTTTGACTAGCTTGTCAATACTTAGTATCATTTGATTATATAATTATATACATTTAACAATAAAGGGATGAGATGGCTGAGATGAGTGGAATAACTAAGAAATTACAGAAAGAGGCTCACGATAAATTACTTGAGTATATGGTAGAGCACGTGCGAACTATAATAGAATTGAGTGCGGAATTTGGCATGTCAGCAATAACATTAGTACATGTACTCTCAGAAGAAAAGTATACCGGAGTAACATTAAGAACATCTTTGCGTGTTTTGAAAGTATTGAGAGAAAGAGCTGCGACAGAGGACAAATTAAAGGCCGCTGCGAATGAAATTGATCAACTTGAGCATGATTACACTGAGAATAAAGAATGATTTTGATTTAACTAGAAAGTGGATCTCGTTGACGAGTTAGCAGTTATAAAGTAAGATGCCGAAAAATGTTATTTTCCAGCACTATTCAATTATAAACTTAGCGGAGAATAAAAAATAGACCGTTAGGTTCTTACCAAACTTCACGCGTGGAAAATAAAAAACACGCGCCTAAAAAAAAATCATCCTAAAAAGGAGATTTTCTAAAAGAAGAAGTTTATTAATTCTAAGTTTAGCACACCACATGCTTAAAACCTATAACCCTTGAAAGATTATAAAACCTTTCAGGACTTGAAAGAATAAGGATTTTATGAAGAGAAGTAAAGGAAAAAAGTTAAATTTCCTACGCCCAAGCCAAGCGTTTCTTGATGATCCTTCTCATTTTATTGAGAATATATCAAAAGCAGCCCACGCCGTATTTAATGAGATTCTCCGCTACGATGTCATGTTTAGCGGTGCTACCTATCCCTCACAGATTACGATTGCTAAAAATCTAAATTTATCCCGCACTACAGTAAATCATGCATGTAGGTTCCTGAAGACTCACAATCTCATTAAATGGTATCAACGATGGAATAATTCATGTGTGTATACGGTATCATTTTATTTGAAGCTTCCTGACATACGGCAGAAATTAAAGAAGTATTTACCGTCACTTTCGATGCTATCACTTGTAATGATATTATCGATGCAGTCTTTCTATTCGAAAAAACTGAACACTATAAGAAGAAAGGATTATATGAATTCTTATCTTACGTCTGAAGAGACGTTAATTATTGTTGAAAAAGAATATATTCGAACTGATATTTATCAACTTGACCATGATTACTTTGAAGAGAAGAAACTTTCTCTGCTTGGACAAGTATATTTGTTAGCATTCGACCCAAAAGTTATAAAAGCTGTGAAAGAAAGACTCTCACAAAGACTGCATAAAGGGGATGATCAGTATTCATATTTCTACCGAAGCTGTAAAAATTACAGTACCCAGAATGGATACGATATTGATAAGAAAACGGTAGCTATCGCTGGAAATAGATTAAAGCTCTCTTCTACAGATTCTGTGTATTCATCGAACGTTAAGATTTCTTCTCCACAAGGCTACACTCACATGATTGCTAAAGTGTCACATTCCAATCCTACAAAAAGCCAAAGGGGATCCTTGAGTAAACCTACCTCACCTACTAAAAACGATCGTGTAGTTGATATTCAAAAACATAACGAATTGATGCGACGCTTTCAGGAAGAAAAAACTGATAATGTTTTTATTAATTTTATAAAATCTCTAAAACTATTTAAGCCAAAGGATATCTAATGCGATCTGTTCGATATTTAATCTCTGGTGAGCCGATGGCTTCGCGTAGTCTTTATGTGAGTAGAAAAAGATTGTTAAGTGAGAAGGATATTAAAATTATTGTCCGGAGAGCGCAGCTTAATAGCCAAGCTGATAGCAATGATATTATCTCAGAACCATTTCGGCTTCATATTACTGCCTACTTCATGACCCCATGTCGAGATCTAAAGCTTGATGGTTTACCATGTGAGTCACTTGAAGATCCTCTTTTGCTTATTCAATTTGTGAAATCGATTGGTGAAGATATTATTTTTACCAAAGGAACCCCGTGTTTAAGTATCGAATGCTTTAAAGTTTATGATTATGACCCGCGTACTGAAATAAAACTTTATTTTTAAGAAATAGAAGATATTTGATGTTTGTTTGGTTGCAAATTCGGTGGGCAAAAGTTCTGGTAGACAACACATTGCCATTTAATAAGTATTTCTTGTAGTCCACCATCCCATGAAAAGGCTGAGAAAGGTATCGTTCCGGCGTTAAGGAATGTACATCAAATGAAGCCAGATTATATAGAAGAGCCCAACGAGTTTATCGTTATGAAAGATGCACTGAAATAAAACTTTATTTTTAAAAAATAGAATGTTAATCATAGTTAAACAGACTCCAGAGTTTGGCTACTCCAAGGATTTTGTGGCACTGCTTTGTGGCCCCAGCTATACACTGGGGCCACGTTCTTATAAGATGAGAACTTAACATAAAACTTTATTTTTAAGAAATAGCATGTTAATCCTAGATGATCATCTACCTCACTCCACTTGAGGATTTGGTATCAATACCACCTTTTTTGTGGCCCCAGCAATCGCGTTGGGGTCATTTTACTATAAGGATGAGAACTGAAACAAAAAGCTACAGAAGCACCCAAAACTAATAACAGTACCAAGAAAAAATCAAACGTGGCAAAATTGAGTCTGCCTTATAGAAGTGCTCGCGACTTACTTTGCTTTAAAAATGCTAAACAAAATAAACATCTTGTTAAACATATTATGGACGCTCTTTTTGAGTGGGGACAGAAGGATGATGCTCTCGATATAGTGTCATTCTGTGCCTGGTATGGCATTCCCTATAGTACCCTTACCGGCTATATCACAAAATGGCCTGATCTAGAAGTGGTATATCAGCACATTAAACTTAAAATCGGTGTGCGGCGTACAAGTAAAAAGCTTACCGATGATATACATCTTTTTCATTTGATGAAAACACATCATATGTACCACCCCGAATACGCTCAAGCAAAAAAAGAGCAAGATGAACTAGAGCTTAAGAAAAAGAATAACGAAGACACAGAGAAGAACTTTTACTTTGAGGGTATTAAAATTGACTCAGTAAAGAAGGTTGATGAAGAAGATATTGCTGAGTAAATATTACACACCACGCGAGTATCAAAAACCTATTTTTAAAGCGTTTGAAGAAGGGTATAAACGACTTTTGGTCGTGCTTCCTAGGCGTGCGGGCAAAGATATTTCAGCGTGGATGCTTATGATACAGGAAGCTATTCGTAAGCCAGCGATCTACTTTTATATCTTTCCTTCCTTTAAACAGGGGCGCCGTGTTATTTGGGATGCAAAAACAATAGAGGGTGTACCATTTATAGATCTTATTCCACCAGAAATTGTCCAGCAGAAGTATCAAGATGAGATGAAGATAAGGCTCAAAAACGGTTCTCTTATATCTCTTATTGGTTCAAATGATATAGATTCACTGCGTGGCTCTAACCCTTATGGAATTGTCTTTTCTGAATATGCATGGTCAAAAGATAATGTCTTTCCTATTTTGCTACCTATTCTGCGTGGAAATCAGGGATGGTGTCTGTTTATCAGTACACCTCGCGGCAAAAATCATTTCTATTCCTTGTGGAAATTGGCCCAGAATAATCCTGAAACCTGGTTTGCTTATTCAAAAACGGTAAAAGAAACAAAACATATTACCGAAAAAGAAATTGAAGAAGACATTCAAACGGGAGCGATCTCGTGGGATCTTGCCCAACAGGAATATTATTGCTCTTGGAATATGGGTATTTCAGGCATCGTGTATGGATCGGCTATTGATCGTATGTATGTTCAGGAACAAATAACACAAGTAATGTGGCAATCAAACCATCTTGTGAATACAGCTTGGGATCTGGGAAGAGACTGTACTGCCATAATCTTTTTTCAAGTTATTGGTACAACAATTAATATCATTGATTATTATGAGAAATCCTCAGAAAACATGGAATATTTTATTAAATTTCTAGAAACAAAGCCGTACCGTTATGGAACCCATTTTTGGCCACATGATGCTGCGGTTAAGGAATGGGCTGGTCCTAAATATACACGCGCCTTTAAAGCACGGGCGTTAGGGTTAGAAGTTTCTATTGTAAAACGTGTATTGCTGGAAGATGGTATTGAGTATACTCGTTCTACATTAACACGGGTTTTTATTGATGAAACGAAGGCAAAGAAACTTATTAAGTGTATTGAAGGTTACCGATTTGAATTTAATGAACGGTTACAGACATATTCATTAAAGCCGGTACATGATTGGGCTTCTCATGGTGCATCGGCATTGATGTATATGGCGTTATCTGCTGATACTTCTACCAATAAAATGACCCCAGATAATATTAAAAAAATGAAAGAAGAAATATATAAAGAAGAGGGCGGCTTGCCTTCAATTTTTAATTAATATTTATACGAAGAGTTTGCACTTTTTTATGATACCTTATTAATATAAGGAAAGATTTTAGGGATATTACGTATCTCATTAAAGTAATTTGCAATAAAAAGGACTTACTAATGCCATTGTTTGATAAAAAATCATTCATCGATGAGACTGGCACGAACGTTCTACAGCGTATGGAAGATTTTTATCAGGATGCGACTTCTCTCAATATTCAACAGCAAGCCGAAGCTGATACTGACATGCGTTTCTATACGGGTGATCAGTCAGTATATAACGAGCAATACGGCAATCTTACGGTTGGTAACAGGCGCCAGTTCCAGTTTAATATTATCCGCCCTCAGATTGAAATGGTGGCCGGCCATCAACGGGATAATAGGCGTTCCGTCGCAGTAGTCCCTCGAGAAAATGCATCACAGGATACTGCTGATCAATTTACCAAGCTCTTGAAATGGAACTTTGATAAAGATCGGGTAAACGAAAAAATATCAGATGCATTCACGGGCGCTCTTATTACCGGCATGAATCTATTGCAGATCTGGGTTGATTACAGAAAGGATCCACTTTCAGGTGAGATTAAACTTACTAATCGTGGCTACAACTCTTTTATAATTGATCCGTTTTTCAAAGAATTGGATTTGTCTGATTGCCAAGCGGTATGGACTCGTACCTATCTTTCACGACTAGAAATTGCATCGTTACTTCCTAATGAAGCGAATGATATTAATATAAATTCGGCTGTTGGTAACAAGGATGGAAAGTTTTACTTCATGCCTGAAGCGTATGATTGGAATGTGCGTAATTTAGTCGCCTATGATGAATTCTTTTATAAAGATTACCGCAAACAAAAGAGACTGATCGATGTAGAAACTGGTCAGACCATGGAGTGGAAGGGCGACAATGAAATGCTCAAACTGTATCTACAAACTTATCCTGATGTGGTGGTTGACGAGTCATATGTTCCTACTGTAAGGCAGGCGATAGTAGTAGACGGTAAGGTTATGTTTAATGGTCCAAATACTACCGGCATAGACGCGTATCCTTTTGTACCTGTGGTGAGTTATTTCCAGCCAGAAGTTCCTTACTTTAATTACCGTATCCAAGGAATGGTTCGCGGGTTAAGGGACCCTCAATTTTTATACAATAGACGTAAGGTAACTGAGTTTGATATTGTCGAAAGCCAGTTAAATTCAGGATATATTGCTAAAGAAGATGCAGTAGTAGATCCTAAATCACTCTATAAAACTGGTCAGGGTCAAGTTGTATGGCTGAAAAGTGAAGCAGCTATGACCGATGTACAACCAATTCAGGCACCTCAAATACCACCGTCATTGTTCCAGCTTTCCCAGGACATGAAAGATATTACCTACTCAATATCTGGGGTAAACGAAGAATTGCTTGGTGCCGCCACAGATGATAAGGCGGGTATTCTTGCACAGCTCCGACAAGGAGCAGGGCTTAAAACATTACGACGTTTATTTGATCAGCTTGATCTCGCTCAACGTATATTGGCTACACGATATATGGAGATCATTCAAAATAATATGATGCCAGGTAAAGTAAAACAGATCATAGATGCTGAGCCTACTCCTGAATTTTATGATCACACATTTGGTGTCTATGATGCAGTTGTTGAAGATGGATTTGATACGGCCACACAGCGTCAGCTTCAATTTGCTCAGCTTTTACATTTACGTGAAGTTGGCTTAGACATACCACCAGATGTTCTTATTAATGCAGCTACTGTACAGAATAAAACAGAGCTTATAGAAGCAATCCAAAAACAGCAGCAAGAAGCCCAACAGGCGCAGCAAGCCCAGCAGCAATCAGCTATACAACAGCAGCAAGCTGCTACGGAGTTAGCACAGGCACGGGCGCAAGCGGATATGGGTCTTGCTAATGAACGTAATAGTCGTATTGATGAAAATAGAGCGTTAGCAGTCGAACGTCTTGCTGAAGCAAATAAAGACGACGAGATGGCAGTTCTTAATAAGATTAAAGCAATCAAAGAACTTGCGAGCATTGATCTGGAGCAGCTTGAATCATTGTTACGTTTACAGGAATCGGCAAAGAGACAGGAAATAGAAGCGGCAGCGGGACGCGGATTGAATGTGTTCCAGAACCAACAATCGCCTCAAGGTCTAGGACAAGAACAAGGGCTCGGTGCTCTTTCTCAATTAGGCCCGGTTCAAGAACCGGGGGTTGGGCAGCAGTTTAATGGATAGAGTTTTATTTTTAATTCAAAGAAATTCTCATGGCTTACAAGAAAGATAAAGACATGTACACAGGCGCGTACAAAGGAATGCTTTATGAAGATAAAAGCAAACCTTCAAACCTACCTACAGATGTTATTATGAGAGAATATCCCGATACCGGCTATGTAATGCAATCATATGATGATACTGAAAGTGGTACAGTAAAACGTATGGAAGATTCGGTTAAGGGACTTAGGAATAATCTTAATAAAAACCGTCCTCAGTAGAGATTTATAATGCCTAGCATGCCCAGACCCAAAGGTAAGTTACGGAGAATCGCCTACAATATAATAGGACCGCCTGAGAATTCACCTTCGGGACGTAAGCAGAAGCAAAATGATATAAGATCAACTGCTGAGCAAACAATACCGGCAGTTCCAGTTACGTATCCAATTAGTTTTGGATCGAATAGTACTTACTAACTAAAATAGATGTACAAAGATTCAAACTATATTAGTATGTGGAATCCTTGCTGAGCGATTGCTTCGCTTCGATCGTAACATGGTTTAAAACCCGTGTGGTTATACAACCCGCTCAGCAAGGCCTTAGTATTTTGCAGCTTGGACGGGATAGTACATACATCCCCTCCAAGCTTTTTTTATGTGCCTCCAGCTCAGCTCTTAGGGAAGGTTGAACATGCACTATCCCCCATATTTGTGCATGTTCGTGAACTATCTCCCCTAAGCTGGGGGCCTAACTATATAATGATTGGATCATAAGAGTTTATACAAAGAGGACTAAAGTGAAACATGACGAACCGAGTATTGAGGTTGAAGTTGAATTTGTTAAGATTCCTAAAAAAAAGACGACTAGATCTTCTAAGAAGCGTAAAAAAGGCAAAGAAACAAATAAACAAAGGAGCAAGGTTTCTAAGGTTATGCGTGAATTTGAAGAGGGAGAGTTACCTATTGGGAAAAGTAAGAAAAAAGTTAAAAAAAGAAAACAGGCAGTAGCAATTGCTTTGAGTGAAGCTGGTATATCAAAGAAAAAGAAAGTTAAAAAGAAAAAGAAGAAGAAGTAGCGATTGCTTTAATGATGGTGCTACCATCAAAATAACGGTAAAAATGATGGTAGCACCATCTTGTGAGTTGAGGATGTTATGGCAAAAAATAATAGAGTGATAGAGTGTAGTAACACCTGCACTATCAGTGAGAAGAATAGGAACTAGCTTATCTTGTGAGAAAGGATTTGCATGGATGAGACTGAGGAAAAAGATTATCGGATCATTATTGATAATAGTGATCTGAAAAATGATTCTAATGAAGTACGCCTTATACGTGAAGATGATTATAAGGACGCTACTGCAAAAGAATGTGGTGACGAACTTCAAAAATCTTCAATAAAATATCTTTTAAGTTCTGAAGAGGACGGTAAAAAAGCATTCCCTCACTCGGACTTTTTTATTGTGAGATTATTAATACGGCCACGAATAGAACAAGATAAAAAGATATGGACTAAATGGATCGTACGCAAAACATGCCCCACACCAACTTATGATCAGACGGTATTTCATTATAAGAAAAATGATAATAATCTTAATTATTTATGGACTATTCCGGATGATTTTCATGCACAGCAGATGAAATTGAATATGCTTCACGTCGATCCCGAACTTCGTCAATTATTGGAACATATTCTGGATTTTTTTGATGGAACTCTTGATAAGCTTTGTGCAAGATTAAACAAAGAAGACACATTAAAGACCAATCTTATTTTGGAGAAAATAGATAATGAATAACGATAACGAACCCGTTAATCAAGAAGCAGCTGTTACCGATGAAAAATTGGTTACTGAAACTACACCCGCTCCTGAGCAAGAAGTTCAAGAACAGGAAGCATTTGTAGATTCCGGAATAGCTCAAGAAAATACAGAGAGTTTACCTCCCGAAAAACCTACGCCTGAGCAAGAAAAAGAAGAAAAAAACAATCGAGATTGGCGTCTTTTACGTGAAAAAACAGAAAAAGCGGAAAGTGAACGTGATCAATTATATGCATATATAAAGCAGCAGCAGGACCAGCAGCAGCAGCAGCAGCAGCAAGCTGCCCAACCTAAAGAAGAAGAATTCGATATTAATACAATTAATGACGACGATCTTCTTGATGGTAAGCAGATGAAAAGGATGTTTGCTCAACAAAAGAGATACAACGATCAAATAAAACATGACGTGAATGAGCAGAGAATAAAATCACATGAAGCAGTAGTAGAATCCAATTTAAAAACAAGCTTTCCTGATTTTGATCAAGTGATGACGCGAGATAATATTACTGCATTGCGTGAAGCTGATCCTGCGCTTGCCAGGTCTTTGAATATGAACCCTGATTTACAGGATAAAGCTATTGCTACGTATAATGCAGTAAAAAGATATGGGATCTATCAGGGCAATTCTTCTAGCAATAATATAGCGCAAACACGCAAGTATTCAGAGAATAGTAACAAGCCTCATTCATCCAACAGTATTAGTCCTCAACGTAATAATCCACTTGCAAAAGCAAATGAGTTTTCTCAATATAATTTCTCCTCCCAAGAAGACCGTAAAAAATTTTATGAGTCATGGAAGGGCAAATAATAATTTGCATCGAAATATAATATGTGGGTATAGTGTTGATGACTGAATAAGATTCGTCATCTTCCTCCTGCCAAGGTTATAGGCATAAAGGATAGAAAAATTGGTGAGAGCTCATCCTACTTACTAAATAAGGACCGCAAAATCAAGAATTCGTCCGTCTTGAAGTTGTTTCATAGAGATATGGTTTAACTTTAAGGAATACTATGCCTATAACTACTTCCACGGTATTACCGGCAGCTGTCCAGCAGTCATTTAACATGAAATTGCTTTCAGTTCCTACGCCACAATTTATACATTCCATGGCTGCAATGGATGAAAAAATGCCTCGTAACGGCGGACGTTTTATGCGTTTCCGTCGCTACAATCCTCTGAATTCATTCTTAGTACCTTTGGGAAATACCGGGGTTACTCCTCCAGGCCAACAGCTGACTTCAGTTGATATTGATGCTCAAATTGACTGGTATGGAGACTTCCTTGATATCAATGAACAAGTAGTTCTTGCTAACCAAGAAAGTGTTCTTAACGAAGCAGCTGAACGTCTTGGTGTGGCTATGCGACAAACTGAAGATGAACTTACTCGTAATATGCTTGCATCCACAGCATCCGTTATCAATGCACTTAACGGTTCAAATGGTGATAATCCAACACAAATTAGCCGTATTGATGTTTCACGTGTAACACGAAACTTGCGTTCTAATGACGCTAAGATGTTCACAAACGTTATTCCGGGTAAGGATGCTATTGGTACAGCGCCAGTTCGTAATGCATTCCTTGGTTTGATGAATTCCGATCTTACTGTTGATCTTGAAGCCACTCAGAATTTTATGCCAACATCATCATATACTGATCAAAGCAGAGTAATGGCTACTGAATGGGGTTCTATTGATAACGTGAGATTCTTTGACTCTTCAATCGGATCAATTTCACCGAATGCTTCTAACCTTGGTGCTGATGTATACAACATCTTTATTGTAGGCCAAGAATCCTACGCATGCATTAAGCAAGAAGGTGCAATGTCACACTTTATTTATCGTCCGGCAGTTTATTCTGGACCACTTGCTCAGAACGTAACTGTTGGAGTTAAATTTGCCCAAGTACCACGTATTTTGAACGATGCATGGGTAGCTAATCTTCGCGTAACTCTAAATAATTAGGAATAAAATGGACGGAACAATAATCCAACAAGGTAGATTTACGAGTACTGGCCTTCCTCAAACCCTTATTATACGATCTGATGTTGATTGGATTGAAGTACTGAACGAGACTGCTACTATTCAACAAACTGCTGATTTAGGTAGCAGTTATTTTTTCCAACGTGGCATGACACCAGGTCGTGGTTTCGTTACTACTCTGCTTGGTGCACAAGCGCTTGATCCTCTTACTAAAGGTCAAATTTTTGCTGATGGGGGATTTACTTTTGTTGATAGTACTACAGGTCTACTTGGTGCTGCGATAGCTACTACAGGCTCAACTAACGTAGTTCGACCTATTGTTAGTACAGGCGCCACAGCAGGTGTGGTAGCTGGCGGTATTGTACGGTTACTTACCGGACCGAGTAATCTTTCTGGCTATGACATGTCGGTTGATACTATTGTAACTGATACTACCTTTCGCGTAGCCGGTGCTCTCGCCACCGCGCCCGGAGTTGGACTTGCTGGTACTTATCGTATCGTAAACTTTGAGCCAATTTTCTATCCTCGCCAACGGTTTATTTTCAATATTACCGCAGCAGTTAACTGTGTTATTACTACCAGTATTCCTTCTGGATACACTGTTGGCCAAGCGGTAAAGATACATGTTCCTGCTACAACTACTGCTCTCGGCGTATCAATTTATGGAATGACCGAAATTGATGATTTGGTTGGTACAGTAACAGCGGTAAATAATACTCTGGCAACTCAAACAGTAACACTTGATATTGATACAACTGCATTCACTGCATTTACCTTCCCGACAGTCGCACAAGCGACAGGACTTAATCGACAGTATGCAAAAGCTTATATCGAACCATTCGGTTCTGATACAGGACAGGCGCTTACTGCAGGCGCTGACATTCTTGGCGATGCGACACGTAATACCGGGTTTCTTGGTGTGCGTCTTGGTATTGGAAATCCTGCGAGTCCAGGAGTTAGTGGACCTTCAGGTCAGAATAATGATGTTATGTACTGGAGAGCTGGTAAATCGTTTAGCGTAACCAACTTATAATTGTTTAGCGTAAGCGACTAATAATTGATGTGAGGGAGGGGATAAAACCCCTCCCAAAATAAAGGAATGTGAAATGGAAACTGTAGAACAAAAATCTGTTGTAGATAAAAAAACGGTGGTTGATAAAAAAACGGCCATTGTTCAATCAGAAAAAGATAAAAAATATAAATATGATCATGAAGAGATCTCTGGGATTTTTAGATTTTTAGAATGCGCAAACGGAACTCTTGGATTTTTCTATGGAAAATACAAGGATGAAGATAAAAAATATTCTTTACAAGATGGCGCGCACTATAAACTTCCTAGAATGGTTGTAAAACATCTGCGTGAAACAGGAGTTTATCCTGTACATAAACATTCTATTGATGAAGACGGTAAGGCAGGTATAAAAGTAGGACATAAAGTCCGCCGTTATACATTTGAACTTGATATCGAAGATAATTATCTTGCAGCAGATTCTCTTATAACAATAGAAAAGGCGTAGATTGGTGGGATTTGTTATTAAGAGTAATGATTGAATTTAAAAAGGATGGACGATGCCTGATACTAATTTAACAGCGATACGTAGAAAAGTACGGTTACTTACTCGTAGTCCATCTACTCAACAAATTACTAATGATGAAATTAACGAGTATATTAATACCTTTATTCTTTTTGATTTTCCTGAGCATATACGCTTAAAAACTTTAAGAACAAATCTTACATTTTATACATCGCCCAATCTTGATACATATGGTACCACTACCGTTGATGCCGATGATCCATTATTTGATTTCCGGAATAACGTTATCAGTGTCCATCAGCCCTTATACGTGGCGGGTTATAAAGTATACTTTACTCAAGATAGAACTGATTTTTTTGCCCAATATCCCTTTTTTCAGTCTATAGAACAAGTTGGTACAGGTGATGGTATTCTTGTTAATTTTACTGGTACCTTTAATGATATTCCTGTACTGAGAGATAATGTATTAATTAGTTCAATAGATGTTAATGGTAATGGTTTAAGCGCGAGCGATATTCCAACAAGCAATACTGCAGGTAATTTAATTGATCCACCTACAGGTAATGTGATTGGTACGGTGAACTATGTTACGGGTGTTTTTAATGTAACGTTTCCTACAGCACCGAGAGCAGCTGAATCAGTTGACGCGCAAACGCGTCCCTATGTGGCTTCTCGTCCACTTGCTGTCCTTTACTTTGAAAATCAATTTATGTTACGCCCTGTCCCAGATAAGCCCTATCAAGTTGATGTTGAAGTACAAAGAAGGCCTATAGATCTCCTTCAAGATGGTGCTTCACCGGAACTTACTCAATGGTGGCAATATATAGCGTACGGTGCAGCAAAAAAAGTATTAGAAGACAGAGTTGATCAGGAATCAGTAGCTCTTTTAATGCCTGAATTTTTAAAACAAGAAAAATTA
>SDBT01011131.1_pt1 | contig 14496 bp, 37 predicted proteins | sample 2277101 | NCBI WGS metagenome assembly SDBT01 (sample SAMN10404973, study PRJNA504765) | marine sediment metagenome | isolation source: marine sediment core GS10_PC15, 103 cmbsf | place: Arctic Ocean: Southern Knipovich Ridge | collected 2010
AAGTTCAAATCTCAATAGGTCTTCCCTGAATCTTCTCCAACAGAACCAAGATTTCCCTCTTACAAAACTCATCGGTAGCTGGCTCAAACTCAAGACAGTTTTGACAAGTCTTTAATGCGGTATCAAACAGGGACAGATAACCTTTGTAGACTTTCTCTTTTGACGCGTTCAGCGTGAGCCACATTCCTTTCCGGCATTTGTATCTTGATCCTTTCCAAATCTTAAGTTCAAACTGATGACTCGACTTGAAGATTATCCTTGAGTGTCGGCAAGTCAAGGGTGATGGTTCCAGTTTCTCCTCTTCTTTTAGTTTGTCCATATTAATGCGCCTTGATTTTAGAATGTTTCTCGTGAAGTTCCACTAATTTAATCGCCGCCCTTAGTGCTTGATTTCCAGCTATATCTACAACAGTATTTCTTCTGGTAATCAGTGTCTTCAAATCTTCTTTAAGTTTCTCGCTATCTATAAGCATATTGCCTCCTTAAACTATTTCTTTTCCAGTCTACTCGCCAAGCTCCAAAGAACTGATATTATACCAATATCTTGGAAAACCGCGATTACAAGACAGCTTATTAAAACTAAAATCTCAAGAATGCCTACTTCACTCCTAATTTCTACTCTGTTCCACAAAAAACAAATCAATGTGGTTATCATTTTCTCTCCTCAATGGTCTAATAATATCTTCCCGCATTTTTTACAGAAACTCACCTTGCGTTTAGTGAATTTATCGGTGGTCGTGAAATATCTTATTGAAAACCTATGCTTACAATCGAGTTGTTTTCTTGCTCTCTTTAACTCATCTTCCACAAAGCCCAAGGTATCTTCATACCAACTATGTTTTCGTGAACATTTAACGCAGTAAGTCTTGCCTCTAACTGTGTAAGAACTACCTTTTATTCTTTTACCGCAGTCTTTACATTTCATTTCTTCTCCTCAACCTCAACCGTTTTTTCGTCTACCTCAATTTCTTTCTCTTCCCCTTTAACCTCCTGTAAGACCTTAACCGCACCGATGTTCTCTAACTTCCTCTGGGTTAACCGAGCAATCTCCTGATTCCTTTGGGTAATCATTTGGTCTATCTGCGTGTTCTCGTTCTGAAGTTTCTTAATCTTCGCGTCAAAGTCAAAGGCATAAGCCAACGAACCGATGATAAAAACCAAGAGCAAAAACATTATAACTATTAAAGCTATTCTCTTCATTGCGTTACCTCCTTTTTTATTAGAATATCGAACATTGATTTTATAGAAAATACATTATTTAATAATATTTCTCGGTTACTTTTCATTACACATTTTACTTTACCTATCTTCGCCCCGCAATAAGAACATCTATTTTTGCCTCGACGATATGGTCTATACCCAAAGTTAGTTCGGAATGGATGAGTTTTCCTATTACAATAACTGCCGATATTATGCCAATATTTATTATGAAGTGCTTTACTTATTATATTGTTTATCTTTTTTTTTCTCATTTTTAATTTAACATTATTAAATAGTCGGGCCAAAAGATCAACCCACTATTACAAATAAAACAACGTGCTTCTTCAGCTGGGATTGGTTCACTCCACCCCATCGGTTGATAAATTCCTTTATAAAAATACCCTCTGTTCTTAGTGTGCCACAGATAAGCCATTATGGCATCTCCGGATTCAAGTGTGTAATCAGTAAAATAAACCTGATGACCTTTCGGACAAAGTAATACATAAAATTGAGATTCGTATATATCTTTACGATATTTCTCTGGAACTTCAAACTCTACCACAGTCGGCTCATCTGGGTTGTTCAAAACATATTCTTTCCTGCACCCAACTCCCCCGAATAGACAAAAGATTAGGGTTAGTATGATTAACTTTGATTTCATTTTGCCTCCCCGATTTTTATTATAACCGCTCTACTATTCTTTCTATTAAAACAACAATTTTCCAATCCATTTCTTGTAAAGAAAGTATGTTTTGTTCGTGCTGTCTTAAACCAACAGTAGTAAGTGCTAACCAAATAGTAATAATTGCTAACCAAATAAAAAATATAATTTTATCTTTCATCTCGCCTCCACTTTTTTAAGTTCCTGTTCTAAATATAACCTGTTTATCTCGTAATCTGGAAACCGGACTATATTCTTTTTTTTAACCTCAAGTATCTGAAAATTCACTTCCCCGATTTTGGTCTTTACCCATTTTCTAAAACCTTTGATGTCTTGATGTGCTGAGTTCTCACCGAATTTGTGACACGGATTAAAGCAAAGTAAAATTCCGTTCTGAGGATCCCACCGGGTTGCCATAAATCTTTTGTAGAAAATATGGTGAGCATCTAACTTCGTATTAGACCTTCCGCACCTCTGGCAAACCTTATCTCTGGTATGAATGATCTTACCCCAGAGGGAGTCTAATTTACCTTTTTGAGTTTTGGTTATGCTCATCTATCCTTATCTCCTTTTCCTCAACCCTAAGTCTTTCTGAAATATACCTCGCCAAGTCTTTTTCCGTACCGAACTCGAATATAGCCGGGCCGGGCCAAGACTTAATCAGGTTTGTCAACTTTGACAGTTCTTTTGGATTCATAATATCTTCCGTCAAAAATTATTTCTTTGGGTTTAACATTGTTGGAACTTTTATGAAATCTTTGGTGAGCAGATTTACTTGTAAATACCATAAGATTTTTAAGTTGGTCATCATCTTTAATTTCGTTAATATGATGGACAATTTCTTTAGAGTCAAGAAATCTGCCAAGATGTTTTTCCATAAGAAGACGACTTCTTTTCATATACCCACTACAATCACAAAACGGATGATTGGGTTTGAGAATTTTAATATAACCATTAACTTTAACTATGCCACCTTTCCAGTTGGGATGATTTTTCCCAGATATTTCTGGTCTTTTTTTATCAGTATCCCAAGGTTTATGACCTTTAGAAAATTTATGAGCTTTAGGAGATTTTTTCATTCCTTTTTGAAATCCAACTTTTTTTAGTTTTCATCATCACACCGCCTTTTGTTTAGATGGAAAAAAAGTCTTATAATCTCCATCATAGCGTGGTCTTAACTCTATTAACTCCTCTGTTCTTAAAGCAAGAAGTAGTGGGTCATTATCACCCCTTGCAAAATAACATTCGTTAGGATTAACTTGATATAATCCAGCAAGTCTATGAGGAGAAATATAATGTCTATCTCTATCATACCTGCTGAATATGTTTCCTCCTATACAAAGATATTTCTTCATCACTTAACCCCCTTCTCTCCTGCTACTTTCTTGACTAACTTACCCCTGTCCGAGCCGATTAAGAGTTGATTATATTCAGCCCTCTTTTTCAAAGCATCATAGATTTTTAAGAAGTGCGCCCTGTCTATCGCAGAGTTCTCACTCAAGCAAAGCGTTCTCCAGCCCATACACTCTACCGCCCTTGTGATTAGGGGGTTCTCAAATTTGGGTTGTCCGTAACTGCCTGTGTTGCTTATTTCCTTAATGACCTCTCTCCAGGCCTCTCCGTTGGTTAATTCGTTCCTGCCTAATGCCTTTTCTCTAATCATAGCGATCAGGTTGCTCCCCGGATAAAGTTCGGTCTGGGTGGCGGATATTTCTGTAACCGCTTTCAAGTAATCCTCGTCAGGAAGGTCTTTAAGAAATTCCCAATAGACCTCAGAGTCTATCTTCTTGTCTGGGAATACAGTTAAGAGAATTTTTAGTCCTTTCTTAAATGTCTCTATTTTCATTTTTTAATCTCTCCTCTAATCTTTTCATACTTTTGCCAGCCTCTATTTGAGCCGGGGTTAGTTTACGGCCAGAATGAGATTTATATTTACCCTCAAGTATCTTCAAATAATTCTCGTCATTCTTAATCAAAAAGTCAAAATCAATAACCCAACCAGTTTTTCCGTTCCCCAAAAGAAAAGAGTTTTTAGGTATCTCTTCCAAAACTTTCGGCCAATTTTCCACAAAGTCTTTATTACAAAACCGTTTTTTAAGGCACTTCTGTCGGTTAGGGGAAACCTTTTTGACTGTTGGTATGGTTGGGTAGGGGATTGTAAGGTTGTTCCAGTCTGTTACACACCTCTCCTCAAATGTCTTGTAGTTTGTGTCTTTCCGTTCTTTTTCCGTTCTTGTAAGTTCTTCTTTAGTTCTTTGTTTTGTTGCCTCACTGTTGCCTGACTGTTGCCTCACTGTTTCCTCCACTGTTGCCTTTACTGTTGCCTTGTAGTTTAGCGGAGTTTGATAACTGTCATACTTACAGATAGTTATAATGGTAGTTTGGTGTTGCGTTGAGAGTGTAACTCGCTGTTGCCGTTTTAGCGTTTGGCAAAGGTTTGACACTCGTTTGGCTCCCCAACCCCATCTCTTAGCCAAGAAGCGATAACTACCCACTAACTGCCCTCGTTTGAGACTAAATTCATCACCGCGAATAATTACCATATTGTCTTTCCAATTAGCCAGACCTATTAAATCTACCCAAGCCTGTCCTCTGCCAAAGGGTTTGTGTTGCCATAAATCGCTAGTAAATAATTTTCGGTTGATGCGTATATCACCCATAATAATAAAAGTGCCCTCCGCCTTACGACCACCCCGGTGCATAAATCTTTCGACTTAAGCAGTTAGCGATTATAAGACAAAGGGCATAAGCCTCTATCAAATAAAAAAAGCCAACTCAACCGGGGATTTTAGATATTCAATTATCTTGCTCTTTGAGTGTATCACGATTAAGTGCTCCTGTCAAGAGAAATCGGTTAGTCTTTTTTCTTTTCAACTATATCAATACATTTAATAGCATAATCAAGTGCTTCTTCACAAAGTTGAATTTTATCACATCCAACCAAATTTCTATTTCCAATCTCACACCTAAGAGTTAATAACAATTCTCTCATTTTTGATTTATTTTTTAATTTTTTTGGCATCAAAATACTTCCTGCCAACTTTACCATATCTACCACACCACACCTCCTCATTGGATTAGTTCTACTTTAATCTCTCCTAATTTTTCCTCTATCTCACTCTTTATTTTCGGCGTTAATTGACTTTCTTTAATTTTAATTGTTGCACAAGGGTATCTACCTACATAATGTTCAGGTACATATTCAAAAATTGTTTCCATCTCTCACACTCCTTTTTTATCTAAACAACTCTGGGTATAAATCCCGTTTGCTTTCGTTAAGGATATGTAGTCCGAGTTTGGGCTTTACGCAATTTATTAAAACTTGTTCTTTAAATCGCTTATCTATATTAGCAGATATTTTAAAGCCGAGTTGCTTTTCAAGTAAGTTATTATTTTGTCTACGGACATTTCTTGGAGTATTTTTAAGTGGCTTGATAAAAAAATTAGCCCAAAAATAATGATTATCGCATTCAACCGGTTTAATTAATGGTTCGTAATATGTAATTACATTTTCAATACAAAATTTGCCCTTAAACCATTCCCTCAAAAAAATTATTTCCTGCCATAAAGACATATCTGGGTATACCTTGTTTGGTTGAATAAATCTAAACCTGCTATGTGTCGGACAAGGTGGACTACTCCATATAAAGTCATATTCTTTGAAGTGTTCTAATAAATACTGGTGCGCATCTCCGACTACCATTTTGTCTTTAGGGAAGAAGTCCTGGTAAATCTGTGCTATCTTTGGGTTATTCTCCACAGCAGTTACCTCTACATCTTCCCAGAGTTTACGATTACCACCTATGCCTGCGTATAAGTTTAAGACTTTCATCTATTGGTAGTTTTAATTTTAATCATTTTTTATCAGTTTATTCTCAAGTAAATAAATAAGCATTTTGGCTCTGGCATTGGCTTCGGTGTCAGTTTTGAGTTCTGGCATATCTTCATAATCCTGTTTACTGCTTGACTTAAACATAAACCAACCCTTTTTAAGTTTGCAAGAATAATAATTTCTTGGCAACATCTCCCCTAACTCTGCGACCGTGAAGGCAGAGTATTGTCCTAACCCCTGTCGTAATTCCCATTCAACATTAACACCAGTCCAATACCACAAACTGTCCTGCGGACAATCCAACTCTTTTAACTTCTTGCTTAGTTCTAAATTGACTACTTGGTTTTCAAGTTTCATCTCCCCTCCTCAATTAGTTGGAATAATCAGGCAACATTTTCACTTCACCCGCACCTTTCCCGGAAAGAAGCCCCTTCTGATACTGAGGCTTAAATAACTGATAAGCAGTAATAGACTGACCGCTTTTATTTGTTAAAATCAAATGAGGCATAAATTCCTGCAAAAATTCTATGAAACCAAAATCCAAAAACTCCATCTTAGATTTAAGATAAAAGAATAAAGCCCGATGTAGTTGATTTCTATTCTCATTATTTACGCCTTTAATTACAAGCCTGACTCCTGCCAACCTTTCCTTATCCTCAATCTCAACCATCTTATTAAATTCAAAAATTACTTGGTCTTTTAGGTTAGTCCAGCGAGTATCAAAAATATCATATTTCCTCAACAGTTCACAAATCTTGGTCTGTGTTCTCATATAATTTACGGTTGTGTGTCGGTATGGCTTATAGTCTTTCATAAATTCCTCAATAGTCGGACTGGTCGGCAGGTGAGGTATCTGATGGTCTCGTTTAGGCTTTTCGTTATACACCTTGCGTCCCTGCATCTGCCCATTCTCCTTTTCCTTTCCTTACCAACCAGCCCTTATCTGCGGACGCGGCCAAGCCAGTAACCCGAAAGGAGGTGAAGCCTAAAGCAATTACTGACTCGGCACAGAGCGCCCTATTAAAATGGAACCTGTTCCGGATTCTCTTGACTTTGTTCGGGTTCGGTTTTCTTATACACCTCGAACTTGTCCTCATACCTCAAGAATAAAGAATTGTCTTCTTTGGCAATCCCGAAGTTCTTGGTGGCTCCGCATTTCGTACACCTTAGAGAAAAATACTCAAATCCTTTAGGCTTGCGGTAGTCCAGTCTAATTTCTCCCTGACATAACGGACATTTATCGGGGATACTCTGAATAAGACTAGCCTGTTTAATGATAGTCTTTAGGTCTCCGTCTAACTTAAATACGCCGTTACATTTTTTGATACTAAATTCCATTTTAGACCTCCTTTATTTTTTAATTAATTTAAAACTACCATCACCTACCATTTCATCAAATTCTTTTTTAGTAACTCTATTTGTATTTCCAACCTCTTTAGGATTCCCCCATCTACTCCCCCTAATTAAACTAACGAGAAGCACCCTATTATACCCCGTAACAGCCAATATATATTCTCCAAATTCTTTTTCTTCAAACCTATCTCCGATACCATAATAAATTTCTTCTTCTAATTTCTTCCCACACAATACTCGAAGAATCTTCTCGGTGTCTTCCTTAACATCGCCACAGATACTATCAGAATCTCTTAAAACTTCTAATGCGCCCTCTAAATTCAATTTCATCATCACACCTCCTTTAAGATTTATTCCTCCAGAAAAAGTCCTCTAAAATCTCGACCTCTAGACGAATTTTGTTCACTAGGTATCTTGACTCACCCACAAGTCTCTTTAACATGAACAGCTCCTCGTCTCGTCTAAGTTCCCGTTCAATTTGGGACTCTTTCAAACCGCTTTTAAGAAGAGCCCTTTCCTTGTCTCTACGAGAAACGAGGAGGTTGTCTTTCCATTTATGTTTTTCCTTTAACGCATCCTTCAACTCAAGTAATTTCTTACACTTTACCTTGTCAAGTTCTTCCGGGGACATCTTGCTTAATTGTTCAAGGACTTGGTCTTTGGTCTTTTCCATTTTCCATCTTCTCCCTAAAGTCTTTGCAACTGGTCAACATATTGCAATATCGGCAATGCCAGGGTCTCTTTCCTCCTACATCCGGCAAGAGAGATGGCATTTGTCCGAAGTCAGTCCATTTTTTCCAAGCGTTATTAAGGTCAATAACATAAGTTAACGCCCTCGGTAACCACTTCGGTAAATCGACCTCCATTTCAAGTATGCGTAGGTCGTCTTTCGAGACATAATAAAGTCTTGCGGAGGTTAATTTATATTCGTCTTTAAGTATGTGAAAACCTATCGCTGTCTGCATCAGGTAATGCGGATCGGAGTCTGACTTTAAATAAGAAAACTTCCTTGAGTTAACTGACTTTATTTCTACTAGTATCCCGCCTTTAATTATCGCATCTACCCTTAAAGAGATGTTGTCTTTCTTGCCTACGACTTCTTTTGCGACTAAGACCCCTTGAGCCTCTAAAGCGTCAGTAATGAAGTCGTGGTACATATTGCCTACCTTAAAGACTCTCAAAGTCCTTGCGTCATAGGGGTCAGACTTAAAACCTGCGCGTCTCATTGTGACCTTTCTAAGGCAACTGCCTAAGTCGGTGGCATATATAGACTCTGATGGGGCGTGTTTTCGCTCTGACGAGGCTATATGAGCGTCTATGAGGATTGTGATACTACTTAGCATTAGAAGCCACCCTTTCATCCTCTTGCCCGAAGTCATAGGGAGGAGGTTGATTTAGTTTTTTTAGTTGTTCTAAGGTTCGGTCTAATTGATAGTTCCTTCCCCATTCAAAGCCAACCATAACTCCTATAATTAAAAGAATTATTATCATAATGTCTCCTTTATTCGTTTAGAAATAATTTTAACTACTTCTTCAATTAGCTTTTGTGTAGAAGTTTCGTGTATCTGTTCGAAATAACCGATTAACCACTTAATGCTTGGACAAGTCTTTATTATTTTCTCTATCTCCCCCTCATCAGCTAACTTCTCTAAAACTGCGTTGTGGTAGGTTTGCCATTGGTCGCAGGCTTGGTTAAAGATTATTGCCTCATTATCTTTTATCTTTAATTTTCCGTTGGGCATTAGTTCATAATCTTTATTGTCAATGTCTTTGCCGTCAAGGATTTCTTCTAATTCTTTAATAGTCGGTTTTTCTTTATATTTTCCTTTATATAGTATCCACTCTTGTTTCTTTTCTGGCTTATTTATTATAATATTAGATTTGTTATTCGTTGTGTTTGGTTTATCACAAGCACCTGTTATCATTTTTTCCTCCCTATTATCTCGGTCTTTCTTCTCCGGCTTCTTCGGTAAGTTCATTTTTTTTGTATAACATTGAGGACATAATCTTAATGCTACTACTTCTGGAGTAAACGCTTTCTCTCTAAATTCTTTTTTACAATCTCGGCATTTAAAGTTTTTATCTTTCATCTTCTCCCCCTAATCTCTTGGATACCCATACCCGTAACTAGAAAGTGAATTGCCTCTTGAGTCATCGGCTTGTCTGTGGCAGTTACACCCGTGAGTTGAGCCACAAGTACCACAGGGCTTGGTATGGACAAAATCGGTAATCTCTTTCCTCTTATTCTTCGCTTTCTGTTCGTTTATGTTTCCTCTGATAACATCTCGCATAGTCATAATGATGTCTCCTAATAACCACAAAGTTTACATTCTTGACAATAACAAGGATTTTCCCACCAGTCTGGGTGTTCATACTCTTTTTCTGTTATATCTAAAAGTTTTTCCTCTGATATTTTTCCGGCAAGCCATTTCTTTTCAAGTTTACGCCAATCTTTTTCTGTCATCACTCCCCCTTATGCCATACCCATTCTTCTTGTGAATAAGGCCATTGGTCTTTACGATTGTCCTTAATAGCCCAGTAACCCTGTAAAACTCTCCCATTGTGAAACTTTAATTTTTCAATGGTCTCGCTACTTCTCTTTTTAGTCAACTTGACATAGGCATCTCTATATACTTGGGCTTCCATTCGATAGTGTTCTCTATCCTCTCGGAATATCATCATTGAGATAAAGACTATCATTAGGACAAGGATAAAGGATTTCATATTTCCTTTGTAAAACTATTTATCGGTCTCCAAAACTTCCAAACCATTTCATTGTAACTTGGTAGTTCATTATGTCTTTCAAGTCCGTTCTTTCCCCAAAGGGTATTCGTTCTAAACTTATGAACGTTATTGTTTCTTACCAACATAAATACACCAAAAAGTACAATAGTTATTACTACAATTAAATAAATTCTATCTTCTCTATCCATCTCACACCTCCGTTAAAACTGCGGTAGGCGTCTCTCCAGACATTAAAAAAACCAGCTGGAATGTCCTTCCGTGGCTGGCTCTTAAACCTACCGCATTATATTTTTTATTTTGCTGGAGAGACTTTTGAATTTTCATTTTACTCCTTATTAAAAATTTTCTGTTTACTTATTAAATAATTTACTACTGCTCTATCTAAATGCCAACTGATTGGACTTCCGTCCCTTGCTTTTAATTTCTTCAATCCCTTTTTTAACGAAGCCTTTAATCTGATACTTTCTCGCTTTTCCATAACAGTAGTAAGTATACCACACAGAAATCAAAAGTCAAGCACTTTCTCAAACTATTTTCATTCTTCCGTCGCTGGAGGACAGAAAAATAGTTTAGTTAGGATTACTTCCATAGACCACTTATCCAATTTCCGATTGCCCCAATCCTTACGCCTAAATAATTGCGCTTGCGTTTCCAAACTGGAGTTTTTAAGTCAGCCATAGCGTGAGAATATTCGCTGTCTGCTTCTTTGCGGGAAACAATCTCTGTTACACAAAGAAAATCGTGATAAACGGCGGCCTCAACGTCTTTGCTCGCAAACGGACTCCCTAACAGACTACGCAGAAGTGTAGGATATGAATGTCCATCTGTAGTGAAGTTTTTAGGAATAACTCGCTCAAGTCCTTTCCAGGTAACATAGACTAAAGGACTGGTAAGTCTGTATAATACTGTATTTTCTATGTGTTCTATTCGGAGTTTGGTTTTGAACATAATTTAGTTAACTGGCTGGCAGGATTCCCACACTCTGCTCCACGCTTCCTACACAAAATTGCCTCTGATAGCAATTCTTCTTACCTGACGCCAGAACGCCACAGACTAGTTTATCTAAAATCTATAAGTTAATTGTCCTCCTACTCCATAACAGTCAATAAATTTCCCATCAACCGAAACGCTTATGTCGTTGATAGGTTTGGTCGCAAGTCCGATCCTAAGACCTAAGTTACTCTTGGCCTTGAAATAGTCGTTCAGGCCGTAGGTATCGCTTAGATTAACATTGACCGCCCCTCTGAGGTCTGAATAAACAAGACCTGCGTACGGAGTTACAAGCCCTAAGTCTTTGCTGACTAACAATCCTATTTCCCACTCTTGGGTCTGTATGATAGTCTCTAAAGGATTCGAAATCTTTATCCCCCCGGCTTCTATCTCGTCCAAGTCTGTTCTCGAAAATCTGTAAGAACCTATTAAAGTCAGGTCTACTATCTCTATGGCGAACACATCAGCTTCTACCTCACATCCCAAATTAAATCCCACGCCTGAGTTGAACTTTACATCTCCCAAAGCCGTTTTTAAGGTTAACCTATTGGCCGTAGTTCCGGCTAGTACGCTTAGACCAAGCCAGTCTAAAGGCCTGTAGGCCGCTGCTACGCCGTAGTTTTGAGAGAAATAAGTAACTTCGGTATCTTCAACGTCAACCTTCTTCGACAGGGTGAAGTCGAGCGTTGTCCCCACCTGCATCTCTGCGGATGCTGTCCCGACTAACATCAGGCATAACAGCAAAGTCAATAAAATCTTAATCATATTACCCTCCTTTTTTAGTCTTTTCTTTCAAGCTACCCCAGAAGATAGAGAGAGATTAAAGACCCTTGCTTAGTAGTAGTATTTAATAGTAGTTAGTGATTGAACGTAGAAGCCCCTAACGTGCCTACACTTCCAGGTTAAAGTTCGCTAATAGACTTTTCTTTGCACCAGTAGGTCTTTTCCCATAGCTTTTTCCATAGCCCAGTCGGATGGTGTCAATCTACCCCGTCAGATGTCGGTCGATTGAAAGCGGATAGCGTAACGGTGGTCAGTCGCACCCTCAATAGCTATCTCTAAGTAACCCCGGCGGATTACCCCGTTGTTTAACGACCAAAAAAGAAAGGCAGGATATTGACCAACTGCCCAACGGGTAACAGTAAGGCAACTTCCTGCCTTGATATCCTGCCTTCATAATAATCATATTCCCCGTCAAGGCTATTGGTCATTTTGCCCTCTAAAATTTTCTATATTTAAGTATTTCATATAATCCACATAATGTCAAGAACTTTTTTATCTTCTTATCTCCAGCTCTTTCGGCAGTCCAATATCGGGAATGATTTGGAATTGCTTGGACTCTTGTTCGTAACCATCGGGAAACTTGGTCTTTCCTATGCCCCTGGTCTTGATGTATTTATCCGGCACTTTTTCATACTCTCCGCTCTCTGTCTTTTCAAAATGCCCCTGTTCTGAATAGTGGGCACAACCAAGCAAAAAGACTAAAGATATAATCAAGTATTTCATTATTTTTTACCTTTTTTGCCCCCTTTTCCGCCTCCCTTTCCGCCGCCCTTTCCGCCGCCTTTCTTGCCTCTTTTACTGCTACTGCTACTTCTTGTTGATCGGCCCATAGAAATCCCTCCTTATGTCTATTAACTCGCTCTCACACCAGTTAAGTTTCTCCGACTGCTTTCCTAATTTATAACCAAACCCTATTGCCATTACAACTATCAGCATCATCAAAATCCAGAAATCTACTTTGTTTGTCATAGTTTTGTCGTTAAAAAAATTACTACAATGGCTAATGCGACTTTAAGACCCCAGTCAAAGATTTTACTGAAAGTGATTTTGCGGTCATTCATCAGGTCTTTGACATTATCTGTATTTCTGTTGACCATCGCCACCAATCCAACCCTTCCGTTTCCATTGAGGATTTTCAGGACTAATGTCATTTGTCCCTCAAGCCTTTTTATCGCGTCTAATATACTCGGATAATTTTTTCTTCTTTCTTCTGGCATCACTCCTCCCTTGCTCTCTTTATCAAAATCTGTGCCGCTATCTTATCTATTAAACTATCAAGTTCAGGTTGCAGGTCAGAACAGTCTGTAATTTCACCTATATCAATGAGGTTTTCTACTGCTCCTGCTTTTGACCTTACGATTTCGCCCTGGACGTTTTTGAATTGGTCTATTGTCGTGACTGTAACTTGGTCTGTAGCAGGTTTGATATAGATATTATCAATGCGATTATCAACACTTACCTCTTGGTCTGCTTCATCAATTTCCGTTGCTGAAATTAACTTCCCTTCAGCAAAGCAAAGTCCGCTTAACCCAACCACCAGAACAACTAAATAAATCACTAAAACATTGTGTAGTGCGTAAAAAATCTTATTCATAAAATCCTCCTTTTATAGGGGTTCTCCAAACTTGTCCAAGATAAACTCAATATGAATATCAACTACAGAAGGTTTGTTAGTTACATTCGGATCACTTCCGTCTGTGATAGCAATTCTTTTTAAGGTAATCCCGATTTGGTCTCCGACTGACAGACTGGCACCGGGGATTGTAAGAGCGTTGGATGTGAAGAATTTAGGTGTTGCGGGAACCACAATATCACCCGTATCAGAACTTCCCGTATGAGTTGGAGCATCTATTGCTTCGGTAGAATTATGCGGAACTGCTGACCAAGAAATCTCCCACTTAATCTCAACGCCAGCCGCTTCATTAATATACCAATCAATGTTTACAGTTACATCAGTTCCGTCATCCCATTCGTGCGGCAGGTGAACTGTAAATACGCTGTCATCGTTTATATCAAATTCCCAAGCGTTAAAATTACCTAAAATAACTTGTGCGGGGGCAGTTCCCCCTTTGCCCAGATTAGCATTGTCTATTGGAATTTGTGTTTTTACCCTTGCTGTGCCGTGCAAGTTTACTGTCCCATCGTCCTCAAACCTATAGAAATTAACCGCGTCATTCGCTGAAAGGTCTAAAGTTCCGTCATTGTCGGTATGAGTTAAAGTATAGATAGTCGTAGCACCAGCAAACCCGAATATACTATCTCCTGCGGTTTGGTCTCCGAGATACATAGTCCTTGATACGGGCATTATTATCAGTTGAGCATCATCATTTGTTAGAAAAGTTGTAAAGTCCGATGCGTTATAACTTAGTTTTAATTGTATGTCCGCTTTAAATAATTCAAGTAGTTCGTCTGGGTCTGTTACACCTATACCGACATCCCCAGATTGTAAATTCATTACCGTTGCACCAGAGGAATCACCTAAATGTAAGTCTCCAACCTCAGCCCGAACAAATATGTCTGCATTTCCACTTGATGCATCTCCTATATATCCCGTTCTACTCCAAACAGCAGCATCTGTTCCACCAAATTCAATATACCCAAGAGTAGCATTTGCTGTTGCTCCAGAGTCTCTAAGTCTTAATATGGAGGTTGTGCCGTATATTTCTACATTCCGTCCTGGGTCCATCGTCCCGATGCCTACGTTGCCACCGTTGGACTGTAATAAAACTGGAGCATAACCGGATGGGTCATTACTTGCATCTCTCCCTTGCCCACCTTGAAGAGATATTTTTCCTCCACCACCATCTACTCCACCATAATGCGTTGTTTTTGAACCACCAATTAAAGACAATGTACCAACACTTATGCCATAAGCTCCATCTATATCAGCTGTTCTTAATATGATATTTGGAGCACCGTTTCCAGTTGCATA
>SDBT01011132.1_pt1 | contig 14495 bp, 18 predicted proteins | sample 2277101 | NCBI WGS metagenome assembly SDBT01 (sample SAMN10404973, study PRJNA504765) | marine sediment metagenome | isolation source: marine sediment core GS10_PC15, 103 cmbsf | place: Arctic Ocean: Southern Knipovich Ridge | collected 2010
CATAGTAGTCAGAGGGCCGAAGTACAAACGTATGAAACAGTGGGACGTGGCTCAACTAGGTAGTGGGATCTTTATAACGAACTATAGCATATTCCTTCGAGACATCCACGTTATCAAGCAGATGCCGTGGGCTGCAGTCGTAGTAGACGAGTACCATAAGGGGCTACTACGTAGGTCATCAAAGACGTTCAAGTACTCCCGACCATTCTTCAAGAGGGTCGAGGTAGTCATATGGTGTTCAGGGAGTGCACTCCGCAAGAACCCTAGTAGCATGTGGACCTTATTTAATACACTGGATCCTAACCTTAAGCTGTTCAGGAGCTATTGGAGGTTCGTGGAAGCGTTCTGTATAGTGGACGATGGACCGTTCGGAAAGATAATCGCAGGCCCTAGGAACGTTGCAAGTTTCCAAAAAATAATGGATCGCTACCTCGCCTTCGTGCCCGAGGAGGTAGTTGCAGATAACCTTCCTGAAGGCAAGCGCATGCCACTTCATGCAGAGATGACCAAAAGCCAAGCCAAAGCATATAAGGAACTCAATGAGGAAATGATCACAGAGATAGGTGACGATTTGATTGTCGCACCTAACGTTCTAGCGAAGCTACTTAAGCTCCGTCAGCTCCTGTGTTGTCCTAAGACTATTAGCCCAGAGTTGGATATGGGTGGTGGGTTCGAAGCAATATGGGACAAGATCGAAGATGACCCTCACTGTGTGATCTTCGTACCATTCAGACATGCTGCTGACCTCGTACAAGCAGAACTCCTACGTCGAAACATGGAACATGTATACCTAATCTATGGTGGAGTTACACCTGAGCAGCAAGCACGAGATATAGATAACTTCAAGCGTACTGCTGGGATCCTAGTCTGTACGATAGCGTATGCGGAATCCTTTGACCTCGAGACATGCAAGACCTCACACTTCCTAGGTTATGACTTCGTGCTGGATGTCAATCAGCAAGCCGAGGGCAGAACGCAACGCACTATCAGTGCACACGAATTCGTAACCTGGAACTACGTCAAGTATCTAGGAACGATAGACGAATACTTCCTGAGCGAGTTAGGTGCGGACTTACGTAACGTCAAACGAGTCCTTAAGCGCCCACAGGAATTCATCAACGCACTAAAGGGCATACCATCATGATCCAAGTACCCTTCAAGATTTACTATGGGCACCAATTACCTATAATGGGGCCACCAGTGGGTCATGGTACCTGGGCTACTCTACCTAACAATGACATCATATGCATAGCATGGAACGATCCCAAGAAGGGGAGAGTCACCATCGAGCTGTTTGATTACTACGGATACACCGATGTGATAGGATGGCATGGAATGCGCACCGTAAACGATATTATAACCCACATCGGATTTAATGGATTGGGAGCTGGTGGTATGCGTTTCATTGGGTCTGGTTTCTGGATCCCAGATGAGAAGTACCACGAGATCATGGAGCGTGCCAAAAATGACCCATTATAAACTTCCTCTTGATGACCAACATGTATTTCCTATATAATTATCATATTAGATATTGTATGGTTGGTAGGATCATTAGCTATGCCTGGCAAGGCAGTAATAAGAACAAGTGACCGTGGACTCTTCAAACGGTGTCGCCGTAAGTGGGGTTGGGGCAGCGGGCTTCGTCAGAACCTCAAGGCCAAAGACACTCCCTCGTACTTCTGGATCGGAACAGGAGGTCACTATGCGCTCGAGGACTACCACGGGTACAATCACTTTGGGCACCCAGTTGAGGCGTTTAATGCGTACGTCGAGGCATGCAGGGCCTTCCATAGCAAGCATAAGTTCGGCCTACCCGATGATTGGGAGGAGCAACAAACATTGGGCCAAGGACTTCTTGAGTACTATCTCATCTGGGCGGAAAGTCGAGACACCTATGACACAGTCTGGATTGATGGCGCGCCGCAAGTTGAGATCAAGTGCGAAATAGACCTCACACGGTGGCTCGCTCCAGAGATCGTGGAGAAGAGCGGATATGAAAAGATCGTCTACCAGCTCACACTTGACAGGCTCGTTGAAATCGAAGGCGAGAACTGGATCCTCGATTGGAAGTTCTACAAAGCCTTCAGCCAGTCCTCCCTTGAATACGACCAACAGATGTCGGCCTATATCTGGGGCGCAAGTACCGTCTATGATAACATCGCGGGTGGGATCCTTCATGAATTTCGCAAGGAGCTTGCAAACCCGCCGAAGATCCTAAGTACCGGGAAGCTCTCCACAGCCAAGAACCAAAAGACCACACACCGACTTTACCGAGACGCATTGGTGAAACTGTACGGGGACGTTGAAAAGGCACCCCACCAGTGCGTCTTGGTTCTTAATGACCTTGCGTGCCGTGAGACAGAAGACAGGGATGACTTTATTAAGCGTTCGCGCACACGCAGAAACGTACCACAGCAACAAGCAGAAGGCAGTAAGATCCTCATGGAAGTAGAGGATATGTGCAATCCAGACCTTCCGCTCTACCCCAATCCCACACGTGATTGCTCATGGGACTGTCAGTTACAGGACATCTGCCTTATGGTGGATAGGGACGATGATTGGAATCATACATTGCAGGACATAACAGTATCAAGAGATGAGGAGTTCGACGCATGGCGGCAACATCTGAAAATGTAAAGAAGGCAACTAGACCACCCGCGTTCAGGCTGGAAACAGTAGCGCGTACTGAACGGTATCTTAAAATGCTCGTGTACGGAGTTGCAGGTGTAGGTAAGACCACACTCGCTTGCTCCTCACTTGAAGTTCCAAGTATGCGGGATGTAGTAATGATCAATGCTGAGGCAGGTGATCTAAGCGTAATCGACTATGATAACCTGGATAGCATACGAGTAACGGACTTCAAAGCCCTTGGGCGCATCAACGAGTACCTTAAGCAGCATTGCAGGGCACGAGATGAAGGTGACAAGGCAACGCTTAAGAAACTTGAAGCACAAGTACGTGGAGTGGACCCTACAGACATCAAGAAACCCAGGGAGTACAAAACCGTAATCATTGACAGTCTGACCGAACTTGAGTCATACTGCTTTAACCAGCTTCTCGGAATCACGGACTCTACGAGACTCGACGAGGAAACACAGTCTTCTGAATGGACAGAATACAAGAAGAACCACACGATGATTCTTCGAGTTGTCCGTGCGTTCCGAGATCTACCAATGCATGTCATCATGACTTGTGCAGAACAATATAGCCAGGATGAAACGAAGAAGTACAAGTACTCCCCAGACCTTACAGGTAAGCTGAGTAAGAAGGTCCAAGGGTTCTTCGATATGGTCGGCTACTATGCACAGGGTAAAGATGGTGATACAATCCAGCGCAGACTGTACGTTATGCCCTCAGGTGCTGGACGGTATGATGCTAAGCATCGATATCAGGCATTCAAGGACGAGTTCTTCGTGAACCCGACGATCGGCAAGATGTTAGCACAAGTAGGACTGCTCAACAAAGATGGGACAGCATTGAAATGACCAGAAGGAGCACTAAGGACGGGCTAACGGGATGTTAAAGCTGCGTAGCTCCAATGGTAGAGCGCCTTGAATACTAGATCAAGGAGGTTGAGGGTTCGACCCCCTTCGCAGCTTCCACCAGGTACAATACTGTACCAACCGAGTTGGACGATCCAACAGGAGAACGATGATGACGAAGAACGAAAGACAGCAACAAAACCGTGTAGAAGCATTAGCTAACGCCGTTAGGCATCGACTGAAGGAAGAAACAGCCGACGATATTGTTAAATCGGCAGAGAAGTATTTTGCGTTCCTTCAAGAAGATCAGGACCCCCACTAAGGATTCAGGCCGGAAAGGATTATTGAGTGTGCTTAGCATTGGCCTCGCGTGACTAAGCATTCATTGGAACGAGGCAACTAACTAAACCAACACAAGCAGGAGTAGTACCATGGTAGCAAAAGTAGAAGAAGCAGTAGACTTTAGCGAAGGCGACAGCCTCGTTATCGATATGAACGACGTTGAGGAAGTGTCGTTCGAAGCCCTCCCAAGGGGTGTATATCCTTGTACGATCGCAGAATGCGAATTCACGTACAGCCAGTCCAGTGGAAATCCAATGTGGACGCTACAGCTGGAAGTGAGCGAAGGTGAGTATGCTGGACGAATCCTGTATTCGCATCTCGTGTTCAAGGGCGCAGGACTTGGGTTCACTAAGCGTCAGCTTAATCGCATCGCTCCGGAACTCATGGAGAAGCCTTTCGATGTCCAGGATGTCGAAGTCATCTCAACGATGCTTGGTAAGCAGCTCAAAGCGAAAGTCACCATTCGGAAGTACGAAGGCAACGACACTAACAATGTCCGCGACTTACTTGCTGCCGACGGCGACAGCTTCGCATAACCAGTTGGGATCCAGTCGTGCACTCAAAGGCTATAGATCATCTTGTAGAGCACGGCTGGATTTCACTTCGCCAGATGGCGATATTGTTGGGTTACAATGAGCTTCGTGGTATCTACCAACGTCAGCGTGGCAAGAACGCAATCCCAACGGTACGCGTGGGTGGCATAGAGCGCGTGTATACTGAGGACGCACTAAAGGTCCTCATTAGTTCACCAGATGATGAAGCAGTCCTAACACTCTACCGCCGCGCAGTTAAATTAAAGGACACACAAGATGCCTAAAGCTTATGTCCTCCTAAGCGGAGGAATCGATTCAACTACATGCCTTGCACAAGCCGTTAAAGATTGGGACGGACTCGTGTGTGGGGTATCTTTCAACTACGGACAACGGCACACAAAGGAGATCGATCATGCTGAAGCAGTTGCAGGTTCGATGCAATGCGCATTTATCCAGAAGGACATTTCTGCGATCATTGGCAAAGGCGGCGTTACTGATAGCGCCCTTATCATACCTCAAGTTTCCTACGATGACCTCAAGCCAGGTGTCTCTCCCACCTATGTCCCTTTCAGAAACGGAACGTTACTCTCGGCCATCACGTCGCTGGCTGCTACAGACCCTGAAGCGGTGGCCATCTATTTCGGAGCGCACGCAGATGACGCTGCCAACTGGGCATATCCTGACTGTACACCGGAATTCATCGGCGCTATGGCAAACGCTATCTACATTGGAACTTACCACAAGCTCAGACTGTACACACCCCTCATTTTCTTGAACAAAGCGCAAGTGATCCGATGGGGATGGGACTTAAACGCCCCCTTTCATCTAACTTGGAGCTGCTATGAGGGTAACGACCTTCATTGTGGTTTATGTCCAACATGCAGAAGTCGCAAAGAAGGCTTTGAACTTGCTGACATCACAGATCCAACGGAGTACGCAGCATGACTAACGATAAGATACCTATGGCAGCGCAAACAGCGGAACAATATCGACAATTCCTACAGGACACCAGCTGGTATAAGCACGCAGGACATGATAACAGTGGCGAGATAGCATATCTTGCACTAGGCCTTGCGGGTGAGACAGGTGAGTTCGTCGATCAGGTCAAGAAGGTCGTAAGGGAGTCCGGCTTCGATAACTACAGCGAGTTCCGACGCATAATGGAAATGGATGGAGTCAAGGAGAAGCTTGTTGAAGAGCTTGGTGATGTGCTGTGGTACATGACGCGTATCATGGATGTCCTTCACGTTGATATCCATGAGCTCATGATCCGAAACACCCACAAGCTTTATGCGCGTCTCAAGGAGAAGCCGGAATTCGAGGATCTAGAGTGGCCTTTCACGGATCCGTTCATTAGCTACGCTGCAGTTACGGAGGTCATCGAAGGTAATGTACATATCGACGAAGAGGTATAGCCATGAACGAGGATACTCCATTGCGTACCGGCAACACCTTGCCGACTCCCATTGCAAATACATCCACGGATATAGCCTGGCATTCGATTTCGAATTTGAGTCCGAGACACTTGACGTACGTAATTGGGTGTGCGACTTCGGAGGCTTCAGTACACTTAAGGATTTCCTGGATGAAAACTTCGATCATACGCTGCTGGTTGCTCAAGATGATCCTGAGCTCGACTTCTTTAAGGAGATTGACCATCGTGGTCTCGCTCGCGTCAGGGAAGTCAGTAAAACTGGATGTGAAGGACTCTCGGAATATCTATTTTGGTATATGAACGAAGTCTGGATGAAAGAGAACGGCTACTCGCCTAGGGTCTTCTGTCGTAGTGTCCGTGTTTGGGAAACTCCTAGCAATAGCGCTATGGTCGAATTTAATCGATCAACCTGGGCAACAGAACTCCTAGGTAGGGAGCTGGATCGTGAGTAAGGTACATGAGTTCCAGATTATTGAGCTCTTTGGTCCTACGATCCAAGGTGAAGGGATTATGACTGGGACCGTGACTCATTTCCTGCGATTTGGCGGCTGTGGCCTTAGGTGTACGTGGTGTGATTCCCTATATGCTGTGTTACCTGAAGAGGTCAAGAAGAATCGGACAATGATGGACACGATGGAGATTTCCAAGCGCCTACAAGAGCTAGCTCCAGCACCCTATGTCACATTCACCGGTGGTGATCCGTGTATTCAAGAACAGGTTGCTCCATTGGTATATCACTTGAACCTAGCTGGCATGAAAGTAGCTGTTGAGACCCAAGGACAGTACTTCCCTGGATGGCTCGAGAGTGTAGACGTGATCACATTCAGTCCTAAGGGCCCCTCTAGCGGTAATATCGTGGACATTAAGGACATGTATGAGTGGCTTAGCAATCGGAGACCTAGGACGCCATTTAAGGTGTGCATCAAGATCGTAGTCTTCGATGAAGCGGACTTTAAGTACGCAATGGACGTGTATCGTGAACTACCTATCTCGTTCTATGATGCGTTCTACTTCACTGCTGGGACCATGATGGGCTTATCGTCGCCACTGGAACGAACAGCTAAGGTCCTTCAGTTACAACAGGCTCTAGCACATCAAATGCTTAGTGCCACGCAAACAGGAACGAAGTTCAACGATAGGGTACACATTGGGTGCCAGCAACATGTATTGTTGTGGCCGGAAGAAGACAAAGGAGTTTGAAATGGGTGAAGCGGAGAAAGACGTACAACCACAAGCGTACATGAGAGTGATCCTAAAAGAACTAGGGATCAATCTACAGGATGAGAACTTCAATGGGACCCCTGAAAGGTGGCTCAAGTATCTAGAGAGCTTCCTAGTTCCCTACGACTCTAGCAAGGACCTTAAGACTACATTCCCACTTAAAGGCAGCTCGGACGATGTATATGATACCGCTATGATAGTACAGACGGGGATCCCCTATCGTGCAGTATGTGCTCATCACTTACTACCGGTACTAGGGACGGCCCATGTAGGCTACATTCCTAAGACTAGTGTCGTCGGCATCTCTAAGCTCTCTCGCCTAGTATATGGACTTACACACTCGCTACCCAGTTTACAAGAGGACATCTGTCATGCTGTAACGGAGCAACTGATGTACCACCTTAACCCTATAGGTGCTATGTGTGTCATCTCAGCTGAGCATGGATGTATGGCTGCTCGCGGAGTTGAAGAAGCTACGGGACAGACACAAACTATCACCTCCTCCATTAAAGGTGTATTTGCCAGTAAGGTCGATGCGCGTGAGGAGTTCTATCGGTTAGTTGATCAGAGGAGAAGGTAATGGACATATTCTGGATACTTGGTGCACCAATAATCACGCTAGGACTATATACGACCTATGTAGCCCTACGCTTCGCGCGAGGTAAGCCTAAAGGGATTATTGACAAGAGCGCAGGGTTTCTTTCGTACTTCTTTATTATGTGGCTCATTATGACCCGCAAAGAGGAAGTGGCAGCAGTCATACCATTCGTAAGTCAGGATCTCTCTGAACTTATTGGTTGGCGTAAGGATGATGGAGAAATAACATGAGTGAATTGACCCAAATAATGCAAGACGGCCCCCTATGGCTAGTATGGATAGGACTATTCTTTACAATCGAGGCATCAGCACTCTTCAACAAGAAGAAGGGTGACACGCTCTCCGAGGTGCTCAGGTTCGCTCTTGGCTTCTCGAAGCGTTCCCAGGTCCAAGGCACAGCCATGAAATGGCGTCGTGGTTCTTTCTACGCTTTTTGTGCTTGGTTCGTAGCCCACATCGCATTTGGCTTATAATTGCATCTTGATTTGCCCATCGATGCTCCTATATAATAGAGAGTATAGAATCTCTGAGGGAACACTATGGCCGCCAGATACTCACCCATTGCTCCGATACGACTCTTGGAACAGCTCTATGACAAGGATCTCCTAGGTAACTATCTACTCCTACTAGCTCACGATGTCCTAGAACATCCACGAGGTTACATTGACCTCATAGATAGCCTGGATACTAAAGATCGGTTCATCATAATGGACAATGGTGTAATTGAGCTCGGTAAAGCTATGCCTGTGGTAGATGTCGTTGAAGCAGCTATGCTAGTAGGGGCAAATTGTATCGTAGTCCCAGATGTCCTAGGGAGCTTTCAGTCAACGCAGAAGCTAGTTATTGAGCAGAGCTCAGCACTTCGTAACTGTGGGTTCCCTTTGATGAAGCTACCTCAGGGTAAAGGTCTACCAGAGCTAATCCAATGCGTAGATTGGATGCGGAGCTATCTCGAGGTACCCGATAGTGACCCTGATTATTGGGCTGTACCACGATGGATCACTAACGAACTCGGAACGCGTTCATCAATGGTGTACTACATCGGCATGAGGGCATCGATACCCAAGATTCATCTACTGGGGATGTCGAAGAACCGCGATGACGATATGTTCTGTACCACAATGAACAACGTCATAGGGATTGATTCAGCTAATCCACTTGTTGCAGGCTATGCTGGGTTGTCTATGATAACAGGACATTTCAGACACATCAATCGTGGTAACCTCTGGCAGATCACGGATCTAGGCGATATGCCAGCAGGGAATGTGGAATGGATGCATGCCAATGTTGGCTAAGGAGATACAATATGTCACAGATCACGCGCCACAGGACTTCTGCGAAGGATGCCCTTTCGGAGGACCTAAAGTCGGATCCAAAGGGGACCCAGCAAGTCCAATCGTATTTGTGGCTGAGTCACCAGGTCTTCAAGAAGTCCGTGACGGCTCACCTCTTATCGGCCCATCGGGAAAAATCTTCCATAAGTTCGTACCGGACGACGGATCCATCTATGTACTCAATGCTATGGAGTGCTATCCATCTAGAGCGGCTAAGAATGAAAAGCAGATGAACGTAGCGGCACATTGTTGCCGAGATAGGCTCCTAGAGAAGGTTGAAGCATATCCTCGTAGGTTAGTCGTAGCAATGGGGAACTCGGCAACGCGTTCATTGACGGGCTATTGGGATCACAAGATTACACAGGTTCGAGGACGACTGATATCCTCGCACATGGCAGAATTAGGTATTATGCCAATAGTACACATAGCTGCATTAATGAAAGGGACAGGCTCTTTTAGGCAGTGGAAAGAGGACGTTACTTATGCAATGGAACTTGGCAATGGAGCGAGCCCTAGAACGCATCTCAGAGCAAATGTCCAGATTATACCAGAAGATGCCAACCAGAAGTATGTGGACGAACTTTTTAAGGAACTCCTATGGGGCAATAACGAACTTACCGCGGACATTGAGACAACAGGTTTTGATCACCGACGAGACCGTATCCTATCGATTGGTATTACCCCCGCAAACGACCTTAGCATCAGCTACTGCTTCTATCCGCATCACTTCAAGCTGCTCATGGCGTTCTTTGAAGCCGAACACATACGATGGTGCTGGCACAATGGAAAGTTTGATGTCAAATTCCTCAGGATGGCGGGAATACCTGCTCGGGTTGACGATGACACGATGCTCCTTTCGTACACGCTGGATGAGCTGGGTGGAGTTCACGATCTTGAGACAGTGTCATGTGACGTTCTTGGGGCACCTGACTACAAATACATGATCAAACCCTACTTACCTAACAAGGATACATCCTATGAAGAAATACCTCCGCAAGTGCTGGCAGAGTATCAAGCAATTGACACAAGTAATACAGCACAGATTAGACCAGTACTACGAAATCGAGTTCGTAACGATCCTGCACTGGAAAAGTTATATACTCGAACTCTATTACCCGCGTCGGAGATGCTTACCGTCGTCGAAGAGAACGGGATCCAAACAGATCCCGAAAGGCTAGATGACAATGAGGTCTTCTTCCAAGAGATGAAGGAGGAGATCGGGGCTGAGATCAATGAGATGATCGGCTACAATATTAACGCTGGGTCACCTAAACAAGTTAGTGAGCTCCTCTTCAGGAGGATGAAGCTCCCTAACCGAAAGAAGGGATCCACGGATGCTGGCGTACTGGACAAGCTACAGAGGCAAACTGGGCATCCAATCTTTGGACTTATACTAAAGCACCGTAAGGCCGTAAAGATGTACGGTACTTACGTTAAAGGACTACGGAAACATGTACATCCTGAGACTAACCGAATCCACGCGACGTTTCTTATCCATGGTACTCGAACAGGTAGGCTTGCTGCGCGCAATCCTAACCTTCAAAATCCTCCTCGCATACCGCAGATTCGTGGGACTTTTGTGGCACGTGAAGGCTATGAGCTCGTTGAGGTGGATCTATCTCAAGCTGAGCTTCGATCTTTGGCGGCTCTCTCGGGTGACGAAGGCTTGCTCGAAGTCTACCAAGGAGATGGAGACCTTCATTCAGACCTTGCGAGATATCTCTTCCCAGGTTGGCATAAAGGACGAGAAGGAGCAAAAGAGCAACGGGTCAAATGTAAGAACGTCAACTTCGGAATTACCTACGGAATCACCGAATACGGACTCCAAGGAGAACTCAACGGTACACTAGGTGAGGCGCGAGGGATGATTAACGGCTGGTACGATAGATATCCAACGGCGAAGGAGTTTATAGACAAATGCAGACAAGCACCGATGAACAATCAGGATATAACTACGTGCTTTGGGCGCAGGAAGAGGGTTGGTTTAGTCTCGCGGGAAAATATGCACTTTTTACAAAACGAGGCAGCAAACTTCCCTCATCAGTCCATAGCCTCCGACATTACGCTACATGCGGGTATCAGGTCGTGGAAACCGTTAGAGCATATGGGCGTTCATATAGTGAACTTAATCCACGACGCACTCCTGCTGGAGGTCCCTATTACCCAAGATAACCACATTAGGCACGATGCTATCGTCCTAGTGGCCCGTGAGATGAGACAGGTACCAATTGATTGGGGCATCACGAGGGTACCATTTATCGCTGGGGCTGATTATGGCCCTCGCTGGGGCACACTTGAAGAATATACGGAGCCTATTTATGAGTAAGCGAAGCTTGGAAGAGATTACAAAGGCGTACTGGTCTGTAGGGCTAGCCCTACGCCACCCAGACGCACCTGGACTATCTTGTGAACAGGCATTTATGTTATTGAACCAGGGAGATAGACTGAGACCATCAGATTGGCGTCTCATGGAACTAATGCACATAGTCAGGTTTGACATCATCGAGGGGAATACAGAATGGCGCGAGAAGATACTAACGGCAGGTTCAACATCGATCCTGCCCACCAAGGACTAAATGTCTACGACGACGACAATGTTCTTACAATGGACGTCTGGCGGACTAAGTATCGATATGGAGATGAGCATCACCCCTTCGATAGCATGCGGCGTGTTGTGGAGGGAGTTTATGCTAAGGATCCTTCGAAGGAAGCCAAGATCGACGCCCTCGAAGCTATGCGAGCTGGCCTCTGGATTCCTGCAGGTAGGATCCACGCTGGTGCCGGTACACCTAACATCGTTACCTTGCTCAATTGCTACATGTGCCAGGACATATATGACTCCATGTCAGGTATCGCCGACGCGCTCAAGGATGCTATGCTCACTATGCAACAAGGAGGTGGCATTGGAATGAACTTCAGCTCTTTGCGTCCATCAGGTTCATTCCTGAGACGCACTGGAGCTGTAGCAAGTGGCCCACTACCATTTATGGACATGTGGGACTCGATGTGTGCGACCATAATGTCCGCTGGTAGTCGTCGAGGTGCGATGATGGCAGTGATATCAGATGAGCATCCTGACCTCATAGAGTTCATTACCGCCAAGCATGCACAAGGCCGGCTCACGAACTTTAACGTGTCCGTATTGATCTCGGATGCGTTCATGGATGCTGTAAGGGCTGATGAAGAATGGTTCCTAGGGTTTAATGTCCCTAGAGCCGACGGTAGACACATGTTCGTAGTTGAGAAGGAGGTCCCTAATGGAATCGAACAATGGTACGCATACTCAAGGTGGAGAGCTCGCGATCTCTGGACGCTTATCCTTGAAAACACTTACGAATGGTCGGAACCAGGTGTCGTATTCATTGATCGGGTCAATCGATGGAATAACCTGCGATATTGTGAAACAATCACTGGTACCAACCCATGTGGTGAGCAACCACTCCCACCCAACGGATGCTGCAACCTAGGGGCCGTCAACTTAGCAAAGATGGTCACAGACCCCTTCACTCGTGATGCTCGCTTCGACGTAGACCTACTCCAGGAGACTGCTGCTATAGGGACTCGCTTCCTAGATAACGTCATTGATGTAACCCTATACCCTCTAGAGGAACAAGCTAAAGAGGAATACGCAAAGCGTCGTATTGGTGTTGGGATCACTGGACTAGCTAACTGCCTAGCACAACTCCAGATCCGCTATGGTTCTGAGGATGCCGTTGCAATAACGGACACAATCATGAAGCACCTAACACAGGCGGTCTATAGTGAGTCAGCGTTTCTGGCTACAGAACGTGGTCCATTTCCTTTGTTTGACTCCGATAGATGGGCCCAGTCAAGTCCTGTACTTCCTCTTCTGACAGGAGAGTTAAGGACGGGCATCCAAGAGCACGGGATACGTAATGGCGTACTTATGACCATCGCTCCAACTGGAACGACAAGCTTGTATGCTGGTAACGTTTCATCTGGGCTCGAACCAGTATTCCTACATAAGGCCACTCGCAATGTCAGACAAGACGATAATACGTATAAACCCTACACAACCTTCGACTACGGGTACCTACTCTACTCCCAGATCCATCGTATTGCTCCTGACCGAGTTGGCGATCTACCCCCATACATGGTCACACACGAGGATCTCACCGTCGACGACCATATCCGTATGCAAGCGGTCTGCCAGAAGTGGATAGACGCCTCCGTGAGCAAGACAATAAACTGTCCTCAGGATATGCCCTTCGAGGACTTCGAGGGCCTCTATAGGAAGGCGTACGCTGAGGGCTGTAAAGGATGCACCACGTATCGGTACTCTGAGGTTCGAGGGAGCGTCTTAGCTTCCGCTGACGCGGGCGATGGGCAGCCCGCCCTCCTAGCTCGACCCGAAGTACTCTCTGGACGAACATATAAAGTCAAGTGGCCTAATGTGAACGAGAACTACTACATCACGATCAATGACGCAAACGAGAAGCCCTTCGAAGTCTTCATCCAGTCCACCTCAAGCAAGTACACTGACTGGACTACTGCGCTCTCCCTTATGATCTCGGCTATCTTCCGTAAGGGAGGTGACGTTAGCTTTGTGTCGGAAGAGCTCATGAAAGTACGAAGCGCGGACGATGTAGGTTATATAGAAGGTAAGTTCTATGGGTCCCTAGTCGCTGTGATTGGGGATACTATAGGGAAACATCTAACCAATGGTGTAGATAGTAAGGTTGTAGAGGTGCCTTCAAGTGGCAAACAGAATCCAAACGTCCACATTGAAATATCGGGCACGCCGCTAAGGACGGGCATTGGCATCACATGTCCTCAATGCAATCAGTCTACGCTTATTCAACAAGAGGGGTGCGATCAGTGTACCAACTGCACTTACTCCAAATGTTAATAGGGGGCGGGAATCGAGTGTCGATGCGAATTTACTATGATTGGTTGGCATTCCCCGCCCCGCTTCAAAGAGCCTATTGATTTGCCCATAGATGGTTCTATAATATAGAGATAATAGAGGAAACACAATAAGGAACTAGTTATGATCGTAGGTTTTACAGGCACGCAACTTGGAATGTCCCAAAAACAGCGAGATGCCCTCCGGAAGCTCCTTACAAGACTCGGTCCTAGGGAACTCCATCATGGTGATTGTATAGGTGCCGATGCAGAGGCCAATGAGATCGCAATCGACCTTGGAATCAGAACTATCGGACACCCACCAAAGAATCCTAAGAAGCGGGCGTATTGTGAATGCAACATGTGGTACGCACCCAAGGAGTATATCCAGAGGAATCACCTAATGGTGGACATGTGTGATCATATTATCGTTGCGCCTAAAAGTGACACCCAGATAATTCGTAGTGGTACATGGGCAACGTATCGCTACGCTATAAAACATGAGCGCCCCACCACAATCCTAGAGAGGTAACACCGTGACAGTAAAGCAGACAATCAGACCTTTTCCACCACTCCACGTTTGGATCCCCACCAAGGACGGGGGATACACTCATAGGCCAGTAACGAATGACGACAAGAAGCGGCGCGAGCTAGTGCTCCAGCTGCTCACACATCCTTTCTTTCC
>SDBT01011134.1_pt1 | contig 14495 bp, 16 predicted proteins | sample 2277101 | NCBI WGS metagenome assembly SDBT01 (sample SAMN10404973, study PRJNA504765) | marine sediment metagenome | isolation source: marine sediment core GS10_PC15, 103 cmbsf | place: Arctic Ocean: Southern Knipovich Ridge | collected 2010
CCCTCCGCATCCAGAATATTTCCTTGATCGAGAAAAGAGGGGGGAAGTCTGGTGACTTTTTCAACGATCCGGTGAGTGAAAAATGAACGAATTTCCCACCAGCTTTTCCCTCACAGAGGAGGAGATTGATATCAACCAGGTGGTCCGGGAGATCACCCTGCCAACCACCGGCGCAGCAGTTGTCTTTACGGGTATGGTCCGGGCAGAAACCACCCGAACAGACCGCCAGACGGAACATCTGGAATATGAGGCCTACGAGTCAATGGCTCTGGATAAAATCCGGCAGGTGGCTGAAGAAATCCGCCAAAAGTGGCCCACTGTGGCAGGTATCGGTATCGTCCACAGGGTTGGGGTCCTTTTTCCTGGAACACCTACAGTGTTAATTGCCTGCACCGCAGCTCATCGCGATACGGGTGTTTTTGAAGCAGCCCGCTATGGAATTGATCGCTTGAAAGAAATCGTCCCGATCTGGAAGAAGGAAGTTGGGCCAGACGGCCAGGAATGGATCGAAGGGTCCTACAGGCCCGAACCCGGGGAGTAAAAACGGCCAGCGCTCCCGGATCAAAATATATGCAGGGCCGAGGCTTTAAAGGCAATGTATACTTCCATGTCAAGCGCCAGGGAAAACTCTTCAACTGAACTTTGGGTGATAAGGACCTCTAGATCCAGATTCTTGCCGTCCTGGTCTGGAGAGAGTAAATGAACAGTGATGTAGCTGACAGGGCCCCGATCTGAGATTTGGATGATTCTACCCTGGAAGTTATTCCGGGCACTGGAATTCAGGGGATGTAATGATAAAAGGATATCTTCTGGGCGTATTGAAGCCCTGACTGTCCCTTCCAATTTACTGATAGAGGCGAATTCGAAACCGTTTAAATTAAAGAGTCCACTGCCATCCCCCTCCACGAAATGCCGGCCGCGAAAGATATTCCTCACTCCCACAAAACGAGCGATCTCTTCATTAATAGGCTGTCGAAAGATCTCCCGGGGAGTTCCAACCTGGATGATCTTCCCATCGATGATCACCCCGATCCGATCCGCCAGAGCCACCGCGATCTCAAAATCGTGGGTGATATGCAGGATGGTTGTCCCCAATTCCTGATGGACCCGCCTGAGTTCGCGTTGGACTTGTTCCTGTGTTTCCGGGTCGAGGGACCTCAGGGGCTCATCAAACAGCAATATACTGGGATTGATGATTAGAGCACGGGCCAAGGCCACCCGCTGCTGTTCGCCACCGCTCAGCGTAGAGGGTTTCCTGTCCAGCAAGTGCGAGACCCGGAGCAGGGAACTGATCTCATCAACCTTCTTTTTGACAGCTGCTTGTTTGAACTTTCGTCTCCCCCCAATGGTCTGTTGGATCCGGAAAGGTCTATTAATCAGGGAATGGTCAGATTTCTCTTCCATTTCGATCTGGATCCTGTTTCTAAGACCGAAGGAAATATTCTCTTCAACAGTCAAGTGGGGGAATAGTGCGTAGTCCTGGTAGACAAAACCAACTTTCCTGAACTCAGGAGAGCTATCCGTGACATCGATACCTTCCAGGCGGATCGTTCCTGAAACGGGTGAAATGATGCCAGCGACTGCCTCCAGAAGCACTGTCTTTCCAGCTCCTGTTGGACCCAAAAGGATAAAATATTCCCCATTTTGAACTTCGAGATCCAGATTGGAGATCAAAAAATCATCTAGTTGAACCGTGAGATCCTTGATCTTGAGCTGGGGGGCTTTTTTCATGATTTCCCCCTTTCCTGGCTGAGAGTGCGCAAGATAACAAAGACCAGCATACTGATCAAGATCACCAATCCGGCTACTGGAAGGGAATATTCCAATCCAAAGGATTGAAAACGCTCAAATAATAATACCGGGGCAATCATGGGATGGTAAGTCAAGATCACAACAGCTCCAAATTCACTGATGCCGCGGGACCACATCATGATCAATCCAGAGAGAATACTTCGCCAGGCCATTGGAAAGGATATTTTCCAGAAGGCACCCCAGGCTGAGGATCCCAGAGTTCGGGCCACATATTCCAGGCGGGGATCAACAGATTCAAAACCTTCCCGGGCTGCATCCACTAAAAACGGAACGCTGACAAATAACATGGCAGCAACCACGCCTGGCGCTGCTGAAACGAATTTCAGCCCCAAGACTTCAAAACCACGCCCCAGGGGGGATTGGCGGCCAAGGGCCATCAACAAAGCGATCCCGGCAGCTGAATGGGGGATGACAATGGGCAGATCGATCACTCCCTCAACCAGGCGTTTCCCGGGAAATTCATTCCTGGCCAGCAGGTATGCCAAGGGTATCCCTGTCACCAAGCCAATTACGGTTGCGATCAACGAACTTGAGAATGTAAACAGGATCGATTGCTGGACCTGTTTGTCCAGGATCGTGTCCCAAAATATTGCTGGTGATGAGCCGGTGAAAGTGAGGGTGATCGGATATCCGATGAAGAATACCAGCACAACAGCCAGAATGGTAAAAATCGAGTTAAAATGACGTTTTCGGATCATAACTATTGCCTTAAAAGGCCGTTAATCATCAAGCGCACCAACCAGATCCTTAATTCCAGCGGGAAGCATTCCTGCCTGTGATGATAAAGGCGGCACCAGGACTAATTGGCCCTGTTCCTCCAGGATCTTTCTGCCGTCAGCGCTGAAAAGAAAGATCAAGAATTCCTCAGCCAGGACTGGATTGGGAGCCGATGCGGGGATGGTCACGCCGTAAATGATCGGTTCGCCCCGGCGGGTGATAAATTCTCCAGGTTCCTTGCCATCCAGCACAACTTCTGCATCTTGGTACAGGTCCGCATATGTTGGATCGCTCAAATTAATCTCATCAGGCAATTGGATATATTTCAGGCCATGCTGGATTGCAATCGACAGGTAGCTGAAGGCATAATCTAAATCGCCTGTTTGCAGCAGAGGGATCAGGTCGGTTTCTTTGGGGCGGATGTGTTCCGGGGGAGATGCATTTTCTAGTCGTTCATATAACCCAGGAGAGTTGTAATAGCTTTCAGCCAGCTGCCAGACCATCAGGGTCCTGTAGCCATTTGGATCTGCCTGGGGATTGGAGCGACCGATAAATGTATCGTCGCGGAGCAAAATTTGGTACCAGTTCTCAGAATTGATTTCGTCAGCGTAGGCTGCTTTTTTAGTGAAGGCAACAACCATTGAATTTCGGGCAAAAAGCACATTCCAGGCTGCGTACTCAGGGATCAGCAATGTGTTAATCACTTGATAATCTGCAGCCATGACCAAGTCTGCCTCACGATTGAGCTCGCTGACTTTGCGGGCTGTGGTTCGGCTGCCAGCAGCTTCGCTTTGGATATTGACCAGTGGATAAAGTTCCTGGAACTTGGCTGTTAGTTTATCCACTGGAACAGTCAGGCTTCCAGCATGAAAAATAATTAACTTCCCACCCAGATCATTGGCTGGAAGGGAGTCATTTGAGAGCTCACAACCCGCTAAAATAATTATGACAGGTATAAGAATGATTAAAAGGATGGCGGGGGATTTATTGTTGATGAAAGTCAATTATTGGACCTTTGGATATTTTATTCCTGGTGCTGATAGCAACCTGAATTCCGATCTGGAATTTTATTATTCTGTTAGAGATGATTTATCGTCCGGATACAAATCCGATGAGTTTCTCTCATCCCCCTATATAAGACATCTCAACCCGGTCAGTATCGCTGGAACCACCCTGGGCACGAATTTCGGAATAATTATCTGTCCGCCGGCCCCAGAGAGACGAGACGAAATCTACCAGCTCTTGATCTGAAGCGCCGCTCCTGATTAATGATTTGATATCATGGCCTTTACTTGAAAAAAGACAGGTGAAAAGTTCTCCGGGAGCAGATAACCGCAGCCGGGTACAATCTCCGCAGAATGGGTTGGTCACGGATGCGATCAGACCGATCTCACCTTTCCCGTCGGAATATTTCCAGCGCTTGGCCACATCACTGGGCAAGTCGGGATTGACAGGTTCCAGAGGATAGACAGCACTGATCCGGTCCAGGATTTCTTTAGCTGGGATAACATCATCCATCATCCAGCCGTTTGTAGAACCGACATCCATATATTCAATAAACCTCAGGGTATGGCCTCGTTCTCGGAAATATTCAGCCATGGGTAGGATGCTGCCCCCATTGACGCCGCGCTTGACAACCATATTGATTTTGATCGGGCGGAGATCATTTTCTTCGGCTGCCCGGATCCCATCAAGGACTTTCTCAACGGGAAATTTGACGTCATTCATCGCCATAAAGGTTTTGTCGTCCAGGGCATCAAGGCTGACAGTTACCCGGTCCAGACCACTTTCTTTCAGCTTTTTAGCCTTTTGGGGCAGGAGGGATCCGTTGGTCGTCATGGCAATCTCGAGATCGGGATGCGCTTCCCGCAGCATACCGATCAATATCTCGAGGTCTTTTCTGACAAGGGGTTCCCCCCCTGTTATGCGGACTTTGTTTAATCCAAAGGGGGCAATACTATTTACTAAACGCGTTATTTCAGCAAAGGTTAACAGCTCATCATGTGGTAAAAAGCTGTACTCTTTTCCAAAGATATCTTTCGGCATGCAATATTGACATCGAAAATTGCACCGATCTGTAACTGAGATCCTGAGGTCCATTAATGGCCGCTCAAGAGCATCAAGAAGATTTTCTGTCATAGTTTTCAACCATTAAATGCGTGCTGTGTGAGTAGAGTTGAGAGGAAGAATGAGGGTGATACTATACCAGACGTTCTGTTTATATGCCAGTCTTACCCACCTGAAAAAATGGTTAAGGCCTGAATTGATATTAATGAGAGCGTCTGCTACATAGAATGAATCGCCCTTCAAAGTGAATAGCGATTCTTGTGTGTGGTGTTGAGCATCTACGGGAAGGGATTATTCCACTGCCCCATCCCGCGACTCCAACACAGGAGTATTGGAGATCTCGGTCAGTGTTTTGCAAACGAGTCTTCTTGGCAGAGGTTTTTATTAAACATTAGATATTGGGGATCATAATCCCATTGGGATGGATGATAGGGATCCATTTCCGGAGTTATTCATACTTAAGGCTTGATGTACGTTTCGAAGAATCGGGAGACTGGATATGGTGTTTAATTTGATTGAGACTGAGTGTCAGGAGACTCTTAACACTAAACAGGACTGGATTTAGCATGAATGACAACGAATACGACTAATTAACTAAGATCTTAGATTAGAATCAGCTGAAAGCAAATGGCACCAGATTTGGAGATGATCAAATGTCATTTACCACCCGCACCGACCACCTCAAACCCGAAGGCGCTTACCAGGTATTGGCACGCGCCAACCAGTTAGAAGCCGAGGGAAAGGAAATCATCCATCTTGAAATCGGTCAGCCAGATTACGCCACCCTTGAAAATGTCAGCCAAGCAGGCATTGACGCTATCCGCTCAGGAAAAACCCGTTATACCCCGCCAGCAGGCATGTCGTCGCTGCGCGACAGCATTACAAATATGATGAATGTCAGCCCAATGCTAACTGAAGCTACCCAGATCGATGAACTGACTAAAAACACAAACCCACCAAATAAAACGGATAGTAATCCGCGACTAAGATAATAACGTTTCATTCCAGGCATAATTAAATTCCTTTTTCACTAATTAGCCAAAATAGATTCTCGACCTTAATATTCAACATCTGGGCAAGTGCTAAAGCCAGGCTAACTGTGGGGCCGAACTTCCCCTTTTCAATGGCAATTATTGTTTGTCGTGTCACACCAACTGCATCACCCAAAGCCTCCTGAGTTTGGTTGTGTTCTTTTCGTATCTCTTTCAAACGATTTGCTAATTTCACAAGCCCTACCTTAAGTAAAGTTTTGTTAACATTTATTGGCAAACAATGTTGGTGTACCTGTTGCTGGACGCAGTTGAAATTTTAGTTTCATTAGATTGCGCGCTTCGAAGCGGACTTTGCCATTTCAGTGCAGCGGCACTGCAGTTGAAAGCCCCACCGGACCAGCCAGTATCCTACTGCATCCAACATCCGGATTCTCAACTTTGTGATATTTGATTCGCGGCGTTCTGAGACGGATTGAACCAACCTATACTGCGCAGCTTGGGCAATTTCATCCTGACGGCGTTGTGTTTCTGAGTAATAGTCTTTCCAGGTAAACATGTTATTTCTCCTAGAGCGTAATAAGAAAATATTTCTACAAGTACTGCTTTTCATCTGCTATATATTGCATATTTGATGAACTTTTAATTTGACTTCTCCATTTTCTACCTCCAAAGCAACAATCAGCAGTGATCAGATGACCACTGCTGATTGAGTATTCTTTATATCGTAAACATCCCGATCAGGTATGGTGCCAGGGCTAAGATCGCCAGCATTGAACGACCTCGATGGTTGTCTTTCTGGCTGTTCCATCTGAACAAGTAGACAGCCAGGCCTAAGGCTACTAAACCCCCGAGAAACAATACACATACGGATAACCAGGCGTTAAAATCCGCTCCGATTCCCATAGCCAATCCATTGAATGCATTCATGGCGTGAGTGGCAGGCAGCAACAAGGAGATCTTCTGGGCTGCTGCGGGCAGCATACTATAGGGGAACATCAACCCGCCGATCAGCATCGATGGTAGAAAAACAGCTTGAGACCAAAGCACAGTGATACGTGAGCTGGATGAGATCACTCCGATCAAGACACTCAGGCCAGAGCTTGCAAATGCGAGCGCCATGAATACAACAATGAAGTTGAACCAGTTGGTAGGTGATGGAGCATCAAAAAAGAGTGGTGCAGTGGTGATGATGATCACAGACATGATCGTCAAATGAAGCATAGTGGTCAGGATGGGGATGATCAAGATTGATAATTTTGGCACACCGTTTATCTTGTAGCTGCGGTAGATACCTTTCTCACGGGCATTTACCAGTGGGTCTGGGATACCTAATAAAGTTGCAGCCAGCACGGTAAAAGCCGTCATCGCGGGCACTATAACTTCTGTGAACGTGGGATTGATCTCTGCCATGATGAAACCCATCATCAGATAAAAACCTAATGGAAATAGATAGTTCAGCATGAGCAGATTTTTATTTCGAATGCCTGTAAGAAATTCAAAAGTGAAATGTTGTCTAAAGGCGTTCATTATTTTACTCCTGTGGTTGTGATCTCTAGGAAACGATCCTCCAATGAGGGACGTTCAACCCGCAGATCGATGAGGATGTCTTGTTGGGTTTGGATATAATCGATAATCGCGGCGATTGTGGCGCCAATATCATCGCTGTAATAAATGTCGTAATCCTCTTTGGTGGCATGTTGGCTAACAGCCGGGAGACTTGGGTTATTTTCTGTCAGCGTATTATTTTTGGTACGGACGGAGACTTTGGTCAATTGCTTGCCAGTGGCAGTAATCTCCAAAGGTGTCCCGACAGTGGCCAGCTTACCGTTGAGCAGGATAGCAATCCTGTCCGACAATTCTTCTGCTTCGGCCATATCGTGGGTAGCTAAGATGATGGTTGAGCCACCAGCTTTCAACTCTCGCATCAAGTCATGCAGCTCAAACCGAGTTGCAACATCCAGCCCGGCGGTTGGCTCATCCAAAAATATCACTTGCGGCTCGTGGGCTACGGCTAGAGCCAGAGACAGGCGACGCTGTTGCCCGGTTGAAAGTTGACAGAATTGAGTTTTGCGTTTTTCTTGTAAACCCAGCCGGTCTAAAAGATCAAAGCGGGGTTTAACTTTGTGATAGGCGCTGAAGAACTTCATTGCTTCATCGGGGGTGATGCTGTCTGGCAGGCCAGAGGACTGAAGTTGTACTCCAATCACATCGCGCAGTTGGCGAGGTTGTTTTGCGGGGTCGAACCCAGCCACGGTTAAGGAACCGCCGCTGGGTGCTCGCAGCCCTTCCAGGCTTTCGAGGGTGCTCGTTTTTCCAGCGCCGTTTGGCCCTAACAAAGCGAATATCTCTCCGGGTTGGACATCAAAGCTAATCCCGTCAACTGCCGTAAAACCCCCATAAGTCTTTTTGAAATCTTTGATTTGGATAATCGGTTGATCCATGATCTACTCCTTTTTCTGTATGAATGTTTGAAAATTGCTATTCATAGTCTAGCGGAATGGAGAAGTTTTCACATCGTCCGTGAAGGCAATCTTGATTGTACTTTTGGACATTGTCCTGTTAGTCGATGTTAGAAGAGACAAAAAGGGATAAAATAAAATCAGGTAATCCTATGAAAAAGAAAACTGGGTATCAACACATCAGACAATTTTTTTCTGTGCCGGATGAGATCATGGACAAAGAGTTTCACTTTGCGCGTCCTTTCTATATTTTGCTGATACTAATGCTGGTGTTTGTTTATGGCTTTGCTGTCTACACCCATCCCGAACTTCGAGCAATCAGGCGCTTTTTAGGGTTTACTTTCCTGATGGCCCTGCATATTGTTTTACATTGGCGGAGCATCGTGCTGGTAAAGCGCCCTGGGTGGGATGTGTCTTATGTCTTGGTGCAGTCTGTAATTACTTTATTGATTGTTAGCATGCTAAAGGATATGAGTTTGGCTTTTGGAGTGGTAGCTGCCATGATCGGTGAAACGGTAGGGATATTACGAGAGAAGCGGGTGATTGCAGCTTTGGTTGTGATATTCTTACTGACAGGGACGTTTGGAACTTTACAAATGGCCGGGCAGAATATTCCAATATTTCTATGGTATTCCGCCATCCCTGTTGTCTTATTTGTTGTGATCTATGTGGAATTGTACAGCCGCCAAAGCGAAGCCCGCCAGCAGGCCCAGGGCTTACTAAGCGAATTAGAATCAGCTCACTATGAATTATCCCAATATGCTATCCAGGTGAAGGAATTGACCTTAAATGCCGAGCGTCAGCGAATGGCATTTGAACTACATGACACCTTGGGACAGGGAGTGGCTGGTTTAGTTTTGCAGTTGGAGGCGGTCAAGAACCATCTGGAAAATGATCGCAATCAAAGAGCGGAGGAAATCGTTTCCCAAGCTATGCAGCGGGCACGGACAACTTTGGCTGACTCGCGAGCCGTGATCGATGACCTGCGCCTGATGAGGCAGGGGCAAGGCTCATTAAGGGATATGATCTTTCAGCAGGTAGAGGAATTTAAACAAAACAGTGGGATAACTATTGAGGTGGATATTGCCAGTTTGCCAGCAGATTTGGAAATTCCAGTACTGGTTGTAGAACATGCAAATAGAATTGTTTCCGAGATATTATTCAATATTATCCGGCATGCTCATGCAGGGAATGTTTTTTTGTCCGTAAGGGGCACGGCCGATGAAATAGATCTTGAGATCAAAGATGATGGCAAAGGGTTTGACCAGGAAAATATCGGCCAGGATGGGCATTATGGCTTATTAGGAATGCAGGAACGTGCCCGGAAGTTGGGCGGGACATGTGATGTTATCAGCCAACCCAATGAAGGGACTTCCATCAAGGTGGTATTTCCCTTGTACAAGGAAAGAGTGTAAATATGGCTGATAGGATCAGGATTTTGGTTGTTGATGACCACGCTATCGTGCGGGACGGGATTAAATTAATTATGGAGACTGTAGACGAGTTAGAGGTGGTAGGAGAGGCCGGGAATGGACGCGAAGGGTTAGAACAGGCCGAAGCTCTGAAACCTGACGTGGTCTTGATGGACCTGCGGATGCCGGAGATGGACGGATTGACGACCATCAAACATTTACGAGAGGATCAGCCAGAAATTGCAATCATTATATTAACCACCTATAACGAAGATGATCTGATGTATCAGGGATTACAGTTGGGAGCACAGGGCTATTTGTTGAAAGATGTTGATCGGCAAACCCTGATTCGGACGATAAAAGCCGCAGCCCAGGGAGAGACTCTTCTCCAACCAGAGATTCTTCAGCGTATTATGAGTCAGGGTGGAGTTCAACAGAGCGGGGCGAAGGGCAGGGTTGGAGATACCAACCTTACCGAACGTGAAAACGAAGTTATGCGCGGGGTGGCAGCAGGGGAGCGTAACAAAGAGATCGCCTACCGATTAGGCATCAGTGAACGGACTGTAAAAGCGCATCTGACCCATATATTCACCAAGTTGGGGGTGGATTCGCGAGCAGGGGCTGTGGCCATCGCGGTGGAGAACGGTTTATTATCTTCTAATAAAAATGTGATCTGAGTTGCGTCCTGATCGAAGTAGGCAGGTCAGGAAGATACGACATTCCAACCAATTCAGCATGGATTCTGGAGCATCTTTTCAAAAACAATTACATAAAAAAACTTTTATCTCAGCACCTCTTCAGGAAGTGTTATTAAAATCCCTCGCATTCCATTTTAATTTTCTTCCACGTTAAGTCCTGGGCGCAGCTCTTTTTCGTAACTGACATATTCTGAGCCCACACTCATTCTGGCTCGTTTATACAGTTGGGTTGCGCCAGTCTGGCTAGCCGCATCTACCCCCAGGCTGATCTTTTTTGTGCCGCGCAGGTAAAATTCGCTAAAAGTTTTATAAAGTAATGCTATGCCCAAACCGCGTTTGCGCCATGGGCGACGCACACCAAGAATGGCTACCCAGCCATTTGACATGCCCCCATTATTTGTACCACTCTCTACGTTAGTGCAACCGGCTGAAATTGGGTAGTGGGAACAAGATCGCCTCTGGAACTGGCGGTTGATAACCCAAGGCGCTGTACGGCTGGATGGTATTGTATTCCTTCCTCCACATTTCAATCAAAACCCTGGCTTCCTTCAAAGTATAAAAGATTTCTCCATTCAGCAGTTCATCTCTCATTTTCCCATTGTACGACTCAATGTACCCATTCTCCCAAGGACTGCCCGTTTCGATAAAGAGCGGCTTGATCCTCAGCTTTGCCAGCCCAATCGTCTTATTAACAATTTGAAAAAATATAAAATCGCTCGGCTGTATAGTCAAGCTAATTTGATAGGCGCCTTGGACACGAATTGCCAATCCAGTTAATAGATCAACTAACTGATAATGAGATAGTTTTTTATCATGGTAAATAACAAAGGCGATAACTTGGCTTTGATATTTGGGATGAGTTGATGATCTGAGTAGGTGAATATAATCAATTAGTGTGTGTTTATAGCAGCATATTGAGAATTCATCATCAATGATAAGTTTATGCATCAAGTAAAATTCCAATAAGGTTTGTAGAGAGTTGAAATTTTTTCAAGCATCTTATACTTGAGTGAGAAACAAAAATCTCTGAAGTCCAGCTCTTATCTACATGATTAAAAAAAAACTAATTCGCCATTCAAAACTGTAAGTTGTTATTGGATGGGTTGCTTTTTCGTTTAGAATTAATGGATATACTAAGTTTAGCGATGAAATTGCAATACACTCAGTTAATCTAACTATATCAGGCCAGGATATTTTTTCAAGGAACCATCGACTCTAGGATATCTGGAGGTAAGAAATGTTAGAAAACAGCAAATATTACTTAATAGTTGCTGTGTCATTTACAGTGATGTTCTTTCTGACTGGCTGCTGGTTAAGCCTTCCCTCAGATCCATCTGAACTGAGCGGGGTTGTCTTTAATGACCTCAACGCTGACGGCGTGATGGACCCCGACGAACCACCTCTGAAAAGTGTAAAGCTGGTGCTGGGTGATGGGGCATGTGCCCTCGCGGGTATCTCGCAGACCACTATCAGCGCATCTGATGGAAGCTACCAATTCAATCTGCTACCTTCTTCGGCAGGCACCTACTGCATCAAGGTTGACCCGTTTAAACCACCCAATGACTCCATCCTCATTCCGGGAGATTTTACTGTTCCAACTGGTGGAGAGTTTGAGGTCACCCTCACAGAAGGTGAGGACGTGGTGGAAATCCTCTTCGGCTGGGATTACCAGTTCGCTGGCACCGATATCCAGTCCGATCCTGATATACAGTCCGATCCTGATATCCAGTCCAATCCGGTCATCACCAACGTGACCCTGAGCACTAAAACTCCTCCAGATGGGGGCTTTGTTGAGGTGGAAGTGACCATCAAGAACAAAGGAGATTATCCTGCTGAGAATTATGAGCTTGTGCTGATCCCATACTATGGCGTGGGTCCACCCAACCCGGCCGGTTACGTGACTCTTCCCGACCTGCAGCCTGGTGTATCCCAGACCGAGATCTTTTCACCGGGAGTACTTTACACCCCTGCCGGGACCTACACCCTGAGAGTGCTGGTGACGGATGACTGGTATGCATTAGGGGATCCCGATTCCACCGGAACTAGCGGTGATTACCAGGACTTCACCATCATAGTTCAGCCGGATTTAAGCTACTGCAATCCTTTTGAGGACATGGATGTTTCCGTGGTCCTGCTCAATGTTAACGCAAATACCTTGATCCTTCCAATTTATTTGAAAACGATAGGGGAGAACATACCGGGCCTGGTGCCTCCAGAAGATCCCCCCTGGGAGTATTACGCGATGTTGGGAGGGATCGAATCCAACACCTGCGGCCTGCAGGGTTTTGACGACCGGCTCTATTGTATATTCACCATCACCAAGGATTTTCCAGACAAGGCGATCACCTTTAAGATTTTCCTTAATGAGTGTAAGGGTCCTGTTTTCACCCAGCTTCATACCATCATCCCCAGGCCAAAATGTAATAAGAATCTGGGTCCTGATGCCTGTTGTGTAGCAGGGGGAACATATAAAACATCTTACTGTGAGTGTCCTAAATAAGTTTATTAGGTCCAATTAATCAAAAACCATCCCGATGATCCTTGATCGGGATGGTTTTAAATTGTAGACGTTAGTGGACATCAGCGGGAAGGGGTTTATCTAAATTCCCCATCCCGCGACTCCAACACGAGGGTGTTGGAGATCTCGAACCAGCAATTTCATTGTCTCCAGTGGCGGCCAGTCATGGTGTATACAAATCTGACCAGGTGCCCTGGAGTAGATTTTCACATTCTTCTACGGGATTTATAGCTGGGGGAACCACATAAGGAATCCACTCCACGTATATGTCGTGACCCATATCGACATCGCAGACACCTATAGCCTGGTAGCCCTGGTAACTTTGGGGACACTTATCCAGAGATTTTTCATCAATATTCGCACATTGCTGACTCGCACTCCCATAATGATTTTCACAGGCATCTTCGGCGCTGCTTATACAACTGAACCGGAATTCAAGTTCTGTGGTATCAGCGCCTTCACTGGCACGGCCGCCGATGCCGCCCAGCGTATCATCCTCGACGTAATCCCAGCCGAAGTTGATGCCTTCAATGATCTGACCGTCGCTTTCAATCGTCACCTCGGTATACGCCGTCCCGAAGGGCATGTACTCATGTAAAGGAAATGAAAACGTGCCTGGGAGCAGGATGGCATCGTTGCCAGGATCCTCCGGGATGACAGTGACACAATACGTTCCCACGGGTGCAAAGTAATAGTAATAGCCGTTTTCGTCAGTCGGGCCGGAGGATGCCAGCACTCCGGTCCTAGACCGGGGACATTCGCCTTGGGCAATACGCACTTCTACGCCGGGAATGCCACGTTCATCCTCGTCCAGTACGCCGTCAGCCAGGACTCCTCCCTCCACAACGACACAGCCTTCCGGCAGGTTATCAGGGTCAATGGGACCACTTGGAAAATCGCATTTGTCCTCCCACACACGCCCGGAAATCACACCCGGCTGACCCTCCGGGACGGGAAGCGTTTGGAACATAAACGGCGGCAGATTCCCAATCACAAGTTCACCAGCGAGTAATTCGACCGTCCAATAATATTCCCTTTCTACTTCCAAATCGACATCGATCTGAAACTGGCGCACTCCAGAATCGACCTCTGCAGAGATCACCACTGCGCTGAGTTCTTCATCGGTTCCCACCAGAACGCGGAAACCACCCGGCGTGCAGTCGGCAGCGAAAGCCCATTGCAAATTCGGCGGTCTGCCGGCGACGGAGTCGATGGCGTAGGCAAAGGCGCCGTCTTCTGGTTCTATCAAGAGCAACGCAAAGTGGTCCTCCAATGTGCAGGTTCCATCTGGTATGTCGATTGGAGTCGGGGTTGGGTAATTACAGGACGAGAGCGAGAAGACGACAAATAACAGCAGAAGATAACATATGGGATGACTCGCCTTGGAGGTAATCATAGGGTCTCCTTTTATTTCAAACGCAGGAGGGCGATCATACAAGCAAAGTTCAGAAAACATTATAGCATTGCAAACCGAAACGCTCAAGTATCTGTGGACACAGACGACTATCTTCAGGATTCATCGAACCGATTAACACAAACCGGGCGCGGTACGTGGCACTGGGCGTTCCGTGGTGAAGCCTTGGCGGACTAGCTTACTACCAATCTGACAGGCAGCAAGGTTGCCGTCTCCCCCTTTATTAATGATTCCCTTAAGCAAAAAACCGCTCTTCTAAATTGAAGAACGGTTCTGTTTAGCAAGTGGGCGGTATTGGACAGATCTCGAACCGTTTAAATTGATAATCTTTTTAACTCATGCCATTCATTTTTGTGAACACATCCTGCCCGGTGCGCACGACTATCTCAGGAAGCGCTTCGATATC
>SDBT01011135.1_pt1 | contig 14494 bp, 26 predicted proteins | sample 2277101 | NCBI WGS metagenome assembly SDBT01 (sample SAMN10404973, study PRJNA504765) | marine sediment metagenome | isolation source: marine sediment core GS10_PC15, 103 cmbsf | place: Arctic Ocean: Southern Knipovich Ridge | collected 2010
GGCCACGAAATTGCACCGGGAATCCATACCTACCACATGTGTCTTTATTGTGATGAGCGTCCGACGAGAGCCGGTAAATGTTATGTATGTTTAATGAAAGAGATTGTAGAATGAAAGTTACCAATATAGCAGAAGCACCTAAGCCCTTCTTGTGGGCCACTGAAGGGAGTAGCTGGCCTCCTAATCCTGACCGGCTGTATGTAACGCAACTGTTCGCACCTCCCATGCAACGACGACTGATGATTGATCACTACGATGAAATAGAAAACGATGTAGTAGATTATTACTATCGTATACTCGGTACGGCTGTTCATTCGGTGATCGAACAGGCTGCAAAGGACCGGATAGGTATCAGTACAGAGGTTCGTGTTGCCATGCCTAAAGAATGGTTTGGTATTATGATCACGGGTCGTATTGACTGGATTGACTACATTGATTCTATTCTCGCAGATATAAAGACTGCCAGTGCTGCTATTGCCGGTCGTGGTGTTAAGGATGATTGGGTGTATCAGGGCAACATCTACCGGTATATGCTTTACCGTATTCATGGATGGAAAGCAGAGAATCTTCGCATCTACCCGCTGTACCGGGACTGGAGCGGGGCCAAGGCCGGGCATGATCATCCGATCTCTCCTTATGGTGACATTGAATTACCAATCTGGACAATCAAGGAGACACATGCTTTCATCGAGAAGTGTGTTGCTGACCACATGGCTAAGAAGGTTAGATTCTGTACTGATGAAGAGCGTTGGAAGACACCTGATTGTTACGCAGTGAAAAAGAAGGGTGCTGCCAAGGCTGTTGCCGCCACAACTATGATTGATGGTGAACGTGTTCCTATTCCGACAAAAGAATTGGCTACCGAGATAATGAACAGCAAGAAGAATGCCAAGGAACTGTCTATAGAGTTCCGTCCCGGTGGTTGTCGTCGTTGTGAGGGATACTGCGATGTCCGGGAAGTATGTAAGAAAGTGAACAAGGCTCAATGGGCCAAAGACAAGAAGGAGACGACCGATGAAAATTAAGATTTATGAAGAAGCAGTAGTAGAAGACAAGGAACTGACATTTGAATTAAAGCTTTTCAAAGTTGGCAGCCTAATAGTTGTTGGACTGGCAGATGAAAAGGGACAAAGGATTAACAATACAAGTCTTGTGGCATTTAATAAAGACATGATAATGTCAAGATGTGCCACTGTCAGTGATAGCCAAGGACTTCCTTTAGACGACATGAGCAGACTTGAGGTAGAAAACGTATCTGATGATGACAATAATTATGATTGGTAGGAGATGACCGATGAAAGTTAATATTTTTAATAATCCAGTAGAAGCAGCAGAACCTGTGTTTTTCTTGAAGATGGGAAAAGTAAAACATGGAGTTGAAGTCTTTTTGGTAGACACAGAAGGGCAGAAACTGTCTCGGGGTATAATTTTACGAATCAACAACGACATGACTTTATACCGATATGAGTATATCAATACAAACCTCGGACTGCCTCTTGATGAGATGAGTAGACTGGTACTTGGAGACAACAATTGAAGAAACTAACCCTATATGGTAAGATCAAGAAGGGATTACTGGTTCTCGATCACCGGGCTATAATGACAGAGTATGTATCACAACAGAAAGACCAAGATGTTGAGATAGAAATCAGAAGTCCGGGGAAGGACCCTTCTCTTGTGCAATGGGCTTATTTATACGGCAGCGTATATCACGAAGTAGCTAACCATTTCGGATGGACTCTTGATGAAGTTGACATGTGGATGAAGAAGAAGTTTATGAAAGAGAATCTCATTGAATTGCCGGACGGATTGATGCTGACTAAAACAGTTTTTGACCGGGTATGGTTAGCGAAATATGTGGATAGTTGCATTCGGTATGCAGCTTTCGAGGGAATAACAGTTCCACCCCCTAAACTGAAAGTTTGAAGTAAGTTATTATTTCTAAGTTAGGAGCAAGAGTATGAAGGTGATCAAACCAAAGAGTAAGTTAGTACGGGCCGGTTTAATACCGGAAGAAAGAGCGTTCAAAGATGGAAAAGGTGAATACTTTATAGCATTAGATGTGCAAGAGGGCTATTTTGATCTTAGCATAAGATCAAATGTAGACACTGACTATGACCCTGTATGGGTATTTAATGTACAAACATGCACATTAGGTATATTTGATGAGGATGAAATGGTCGAGCCGGTTGAACTTGAAGTCATTGTGAAGGAGAAAGCATGAACACAGTAACACCAATACCTCTTAAAAGTAAATTCAGATGGACCGGAGAAGTCGGAGATTTAATAGGAGATAACTTCGACAGTGAAAAAACAGCGTTCATTGGAAGTTGTGGAGCGGGAGAAGAAACACTATATCTTGTTACTTACGAGTGCGTCTCAATAGCCCGTTGCCCACAATCCACATGGGAGAGTAGTATTTGTACTGTAGAAGTAATCCGATTTGTTGATGTTAATATTTCAATTGTAGAAAGGAAAGACGTATGAACAAGGTAATTTTACAGGGCAACTTGACAGAAGACCCGGTAGTGAAGACACACGGGGAAAACAGTTTCACCATCTTTTGTATCGCTGTTCAGGACGGGTATGGCGACAAGAAGAAAACCTTCTTCTTTGATTGCATTGCCAGTGGTAAGACCGGAGAAAATATTGCAAAATATTTTGATAAGGGCAAGCCGATTCTTGCGGAAGGTAAGCTGTATACCCGGAAGAATGATGAGAGCGGATACAAAGAGAATAAGATTTCGATCTATGCTTTCCACTTCATCAATGGTGGTGGAGACAGCAAGAAGACTGGTGGCAAAAAGACGGACACTAAGAAGCCGGTTGACGAAGAAGAATGCCCCTTTTAGGAGACGAATAATGTTAGTAGAAACATTCGGACTGAATACCAGACACAAAGACTGTCCCTTTATATGGAAATGGGGAGGCTACGGAGACGGATGTAATCTACTTCCCGGTACATTGAGTTGTGTAAAAGACAAATGCCCTCTTGAGAAACATGGAATTATTACAGTAAAACTAACAGGGCATAAAAAAGGAAGCTAACAGTGGAAAAGCTTGGAAGCAAAATCAATTCTATTGCAAAGAGGATGATTGACCCAACATTGGGCATTGGCTCTGGCTTCAAGGATTTGGATTACATGACCCTTGGATTCCAGTCAGGTGAGATGACTATCATTGGTGGACGGCCATCCATGGGCAAGACTTCCCTTCTTCTCCAGTTGGCTTGGCAAATTGATTGTCCAGCATTGATTATCTCTGCGGAAATGAGTCGGCAAGCCATTGGCGAAAGACTTATATCACATGTTTCCGGTGTGAATATGAGAAAGATCAAAGCCAAGAAAATTACTGTTGCCGAAAAGAGCAAAGCAAGTGAAGCTTTGAAACTCATTAGTGAAAGAGAGATATACATCTCTGATGAGTCCCGTGTTACTCCCGAAGTAATCGCCAAGGAGATTAAGACTCTGGCAAAGATGGGTGGGAAATATACAACCCCCTGTGTCTTTGTAGATTACTTGCAACTTCTATCTATGACAAACTTTTACGGGAGTGGAGAGGTAGAAGTATCGGCTATTAGTAAAGAGCTAAAGGCAATGGCTAAGGAAACAGGTGCTCGTCTTATTGTAGCCAGTCAACTCAACCGGGCCAATGAACAAAGGGAAAACAAAACACCGAGGATGTCTGACTTACGTGGTAGTGGCAGCATTGAACAAGACGCAGATGTAATATTGCTGCTGCACCGACCGTCTTATTACCGAATAGCTGATGAGGACCCTGATGCTACCGATGACGGTCAGGCTTTTGTTTACATAGCAAAGAATCGTAATGGGCCAGTTGGTAAGTTAGAGTATCATTGGAACAAACGGACGATGACTTTCAAAGAGAAATCGTCACGCTATAAGGAGTTCGGAGAATGAGTGAACGTGAACTTAACAAATGTCAGAAGTGTAATACTCTTCACGAGGGCAATGGAGATTATTGTGGTATCTGTCAAGATAATACAATATTAGCCTTGCAAAAAAGAATTGTAGAACTTGAGTTATATGTTGAAGAACTTGGAGGTTCTTTATAAATTAGTACAGGATGTACGGAGATTGTACCCAATCGTTGGAGAATGAACATGAGTGAAGAAGTCGGAACAATTACAAATCGTTACGTTACCGTCAGAACAATGAACAATCGGACGAAATTCTATGTCAATACGATCAGGTTTGACGGTGAGGTAGACAACTATGGTCAGCATTATTACTCTCATAAGAGATCGGCTCGTAGAGCAGCTATTGCTCTTGCTAAAAAGTCTGACTTGAGTTACCGTCAGGATTTGGAATATGGTGGAATTGAAGACCCTCAGTCACTTACGAGCCACAGTTGATGGAATCCAAAGACGACATCCGAAACCGCAGGCAAAAAGAATTTGATGCCAAGGAATCTACACCTTTGCCTGAAGAATTTAAGAGTGAAGCGGAGAAGCTACTGGATTGTCGTAAGGCTATTGCGATATATCAGTCGATAGTCATGAACCAAGAGATTCAACTGGTGAATCTTCAAGTAGACGCTTCTTTACGAGCCAATGAATTCAGAGAAGTACAAAAAGAGAACCAAGACCTGTGTGACCGACTGAACCTTTACGGAGGATAATGTGCTTAGAACTCAGCAGCTAAAAATCTTATGTCCAATCTGTAGCAAGCCTGACGGCTGCTTAGTCGCGGATGGTGGTTCGGCTGCTATCTGTTCTCGTAAGTCTGAAGGTGCAGTGAAGAAAGTTGGTAAAGGTGGATTTCACGGTGGGTGGCTACATATACTCGGAGATTTTAAGCCGCAGAAATATAAAACCCCGGAGAAACCCTACGTCAACTGGAATAAATGGACGGTGAAGTTTGCCAAGCGACTCATAACTAACCGTGAGGCGTTTGGTAAGCTTTGCCAGTCCATCAGATTGAATCCAATCTCTGCTCTCCGGTTCTATATCGGCTGGCATAAAGGTTGGCTTACGATACCTGTGTATTCAATGATGCGAAAAGTATCTGGTATTCAAAGACGGCAAGGAAGTACCAAGAGATATATGAAGCATTCTGGGATGGGAGTGTTTGTACCGTCAGCTTTTTTTCAGAATCCATCCAATACTCTTGCTGTCTGTGAAGGCTGGACCGATACTGTTACGGCGTTAGAGTATGGGTACAATGCAATCGGAAAAGTCAATGCCTTTGTTGGCAATGAGGAAGTAGTAATGTATGCTAAAACTCACCCATCAATTGAACGTGTAATTATTTTCGCAGATAACAATGTGGATGGTGTCGGCCTTGCCGGTGCTGAAGAAACAGCCGACCTTCTTAACGAAGAGGACTTTACCACAAAGGTAGTATTAACACCGGAGAAAGACTTGAGAGCGTGTAAACAAAAAGGTATGTTAATTCAAGAAGTAATAAATGGATAACCATTTATATTTCATTAAAATGATTGGAGATTAAAATGAAAACACTGGACAGAGCTTGGATAAATTGTTTGAGAATGTGGGAATGGATTTCTGAAAACCTACCCAAAGGGTTCAAAAGATTCCCAGCATCCCGTAAAGAAACAGAGATTAAGCTCTTGAAAATGGAGTGGCTGGACGAAAATAGATTTAGTAACTATATCCAGCACGACTGTTTCTTCTGTCAGTACGACAGTGTACATGGGAATAGCTGCAATTCTTGCCCTGCTAAAATGATTGAAAAGAATTTTCATTGCAACTCCCATAGGGAATACAGTCATATAAGAAGTCCCCAAGAATTCTACCGAGAAATAACAAGGCTTAATTCAAAAAGAGGAAATCAAAATGTTTGAATGGGAACCAAGTAAAATTAACCTGAAAGACCTTCCGTGGGCTTTGATTGTCGGTTTGGCATTTATAATCTTTTTCATAGTCGGTATAGCTACGGCTGACCCCACGACAGCACCATTAAACAACATTGTAAGAATTCATATTGATTCAATAAAGGGTGCATGTGGAACCGGCTTCATACTGGAGAAAGGAAGAGTCCTGACGGCAGCACATGTTATACAAGCAGCAGAGAAACAATTGATAATCAGATATAGTAATGGTGTCACTGAAAAAGTAAAGGTAGAAAAATGCCGAGTCTCCGAGAAGTATGATCTTGCTGAGATACCGGTAAAGAAAGACAGCTTAGGCCGGGGGCCATGCGATAGCTTAGGAATCAAACTGGAACTAAGCAGCATACATTATATCGGAAAGAGAATATACACAGCAGGCTACCCTGATAATTGGGGAGTGCTTTGGGTTACTACCGGTGTCATATCTTCCGATGTAGTTTCTTTTCCTTCTTTGAAAAAAGTATTCCTCTCTGATATAGATATAATTAAAGGAAGTTCTGGCTCTCCTGTATTCGGCTATACAGATAAATTGGTCGGAGTGGTGTCGTCAAAGTATTTGTGTGTAACCGCAGTCGTTAGTACTAAAGCATTGAAGGAGTTTATCAATGATACCGGGAGCTAAGAAAAAATGCAAAGTCAAGACTCCTCTTCAGAAGCTGCACGACAAATGTTGGGAGATGGCTAAGAAGGTTGTAAGACTCAGGGACATGGGCCAATGTCAGCGTTGCTTTAAGCGTGTAGAAGGTGCAAATGCACATACTTCCCATACGTTCCCCAAAAGTACACACGGAGCACTAAAATATAATCTATTGAATCTGACTCTTCTTTGCTACCATGATCATATTAACTGGTATCACAAGAACCCTATAGATGCTGCTAAATGGGTTAATGAAACTTTTCCAGATCGGATAGCTGTTATTGAAAAGATACCGAGACTTAGATCGTACCGTGTGGACGACCTACAAGAAATACTGGAAGAATTACAATCTGAATTTGAAAGGTTAAAGTATGGAAACTCCTGAAAAAAACATGACAATTGAAGAAGCACTAAGAACACTTGTAAAGGATACAGAAGGGGATGACCCGGATGTTATGGCTGATAGGTTTGTCGATCTTCTAATAGACCTCATCGCAGAAAGGTCTGAAGAAAAGGCTGAAGAAGTAGTGGATAAACACGAAAGGGACTACGACCATGATAGCTGGATATAAAATTTTATTTTTTAGCAAACAAAATACTTTCATTGTCGTATAGAAAATTGTTAATGGAATTTTTCTGGGGATGACATGGATAATGAGCAATTAGAATTGTTGAAAGAGGAATTGGTTCTGATACAGATCAGTCGTACTACAAGAGTGAATGCGGAAGTAGTAGCTACTCGTATACTGGATTCAATAACTGATCTTGCCCAAGACATTGCAGAAAAAATACTGATGGAACAATGTAGTACTTATGACCATGATTTTTATGTGGAAAGGGGTTGATAATGTCTAATGATATAAAGATTGAAGCCGGTGAGAGACGAGAGTTTTCTACCGGTGCTGAAAGTCAAAATGTTGCTGGAAAAGGAACACCAGTCCTTGTACCGGGGGATGCTATTATTGACATAGCAAAGCATTTTGAAAAAGGTGCTGCCGTCTACGGTCCAAGGAATTGGGAGAAGGGTATCCCTCTTAGTGAACAATTGAATTCTCTGGAACGCCATCTGCAACAAGAAAAGATGGGAATGACAGATGAGCCTCATGCAAGAGCATTAGCATGGAGAGCCGTCTGTTACCTTGCTACTAAATTACGCATAGAAAATGGATTGCTCCCGGCTGAACTGGATGACATGCCTGCTTACAAGTCGGTAGAAAAAGGCTTGATGGAAGTTGACTACGCTGAGATGGAAGTAAAAGCAATTGCCGCAGCAGCAAAGAAACTGGTAGAAGAAGGACCGGCTATAGATGAAGAAAGATCACCTTATTCAGCAAGAAGTGATGGTAAACTTTACTGTTATGAGTACTCTTGTTTCAACCGTGGGTTTCCAAAAAAAAGAGACATTAGCTACTACTGTCCTGACCATCCAGCTAAAGGAGACACACTATGAGTAAACAAAGAGTATACTTCAGTCATTCTATCAGAGGAAAGCTTGGTTCTTCCTGTCCTATTGAGACGCAGGAGAAGAACTGTGCCGCAGCAATTGAGATGGCTAATGAGATTCGCTGGTCATGTCCAGAGTTTGATCTCTACGTACCGGCTGAGAATGAAGAGTTCATCCAGATAGCCTTCGATAAGAAGTATATCACAGAGGACCATATACTTGAAATTGATTGTGTTATCGTTGACCGGTGTGCTATTACCATAGTGTATGTTCCTGAAGGTGATGAGCTACAAGGTGGTCGTAAGATAGAGTTTGATCACGCCCGGAACATAGGCAAGCCGGTCATTGCTTATGCAACAGCCCAAGAAGCCATTGATTTTTTAAGGAGCTTGAGTTGAGTAGAATATTAGCCATTGGAGATTTGCATTGCCCGGCAGAGCATCCAGCATATCTACAGTTCTGTCTCGATCTGTACGATCAATGGGATTGTAATGAAGTTGTGTTCATCGGTGACGTAGTAGATCACCATGCAATAAGCTTCCATGCTGCTAATCCTCATTGTCCGGGTCCCAGTGATGAGTATGAATTGTCCTGTCTTTCAATAAAGAAATGGTTTGATACTTTCCCCATCGCAAAAGTATGTCTTGGTAATCACGACCTACGTATCATTAGACTGGCTGAGTCAGTCAAGATACCCAAGCTTTATATAAAGGATTTCAATGATACATGGCAGACTCCGAATTGGGATTGGGATTATGAATTCCTTATTGATGATGTGATTTACTTTCATGGGGAAGGAACAAGTGGAGTACACCCGGCTTGGAATGCTGTCACCAAGAAAATGAAATCAGTTGTGATAGGCCATTGTCATTCCAGATCAGGTGTGAAATGGATGACTACAAGACATGAACGGTTCTTCGGGATGGATACAGGATGTGGAATCTGTTCTGATGCTTGGCAATTTGCATACGGCAAGAACTATTTAGTGAGGCCCTTTATTTCAGCCGGTGTTGTAATAGACGGCCATCCTTATAGTGAAGCCATGCCGTGTGGAATAAAAGAAATATATCACAGATCAAATTTTAATTAAGAAAGGGTTTGATATGTTAACAGGTGAAGTGAAGTTACTAAAACAAGTACGATTGAGTGATACTAAATTTGACAGCTTAAATATAGGTGAAGGAACTGCCGGAACAGATGGAACAAGAATTAAAATACAGTATGATAGTTATCTTCATTTTCAAACAGACGGACATATATGTCGAAATCATAGATGCAACTGGCCTGTTAGAAGTAATAGAGACGTAAGAAAGTTTAGACTAATTGCAGAGGAGATATAATGGAACTATCCGACTATTCAAAGATTCATCAAATGTATCATCGAGAAGTATACCGGATGAAGGGCCATCAAGTTGTTATCCAAGAGAAGATAGACGGCTCTCAAATCTCTTTCGGTCGTAAGGATGGTAAGTTGTTTATACGAAGCAAGAATAAGATGATCGACATAGACTGTCCTGACGGTATGTTTTCTCCAGCCATCGCAGCCTTAGAAAACCGTCCTCTTCCAGATGGCTATGTATTTCGTGGTGAGTATCTAAAGGTTCCAAAACATAACGTACTTGCTTACGACCGGATACCAGAAGAGCATATCATCATCTACGATATTGAAAAGGGTGACGGAACTAATGACTATCTTCACTATACGGATGTGATTGGAATGGCAGAGGAGCATGGTTTTGAGGTTGTTCCCTTTTTTATGAAAGGTCTTTACGATGACATTGATCAAAAGCTAATTGACAAACTGATGAAGACTCAGAGCATCCTCGGTGGTCAATTGATTGAAGGTCTGGTTATCAAATGCTATGGTCTATTCGACAGCCGGGACAAAACTCTCATGTGCAAGTACGTTAGACCGGAGTTCAAAGAGATGCACACTGGTATGAAGGTTCACAGAAAAGACATCATCATGGAGATTGGTGACAAACTATCAACTCCTGCCCGGTTCGAGAAGGCCGTCCAGTCTTTGAAGGAAGAGGGATTGCTTGTTGGAGAGCCGAAGGACATTGGTATCCTAATGCGTGAACTCAACAAAGACTTTGAGGAACATGTAGATGAGATAAAGAACCTGCTGTATGCAAACTATCGCAAGGAAATTCTTCGTGTTGCCAACCGTGGTTTCGCTGAGTTTTATAAGGCTAAACTTCGTGATCAAGACGTAGCTGATTTCTGGAAGAATGTCAAATCTATTCCTTGTACACAATGCCACAAAGAAATAGGAGAGGATGAGTCTCCTGATAATTTATGTACATTCTGTACAGATAAACAAGAAGGGACGACCGATGAGCAATAGTATTCGGATAAAGTGTGATGTATGTAAAAAGAAAAGAGTACCGGGATTGGGCGTAAATGAACTTATTTGTGGCCTTTTTTTTAATGTAACAATAGACCCCGATATAATGATGTGTTCCCAATGTCGTTATAAAATAGCTATGGCTGCTATGAACAAGGGAACTGAAAGATATAATCAATTGTATGTAAGGAGATGACTGATGGGATTTAAGGAAGGGGAATACTGTCCGAATTGCGGCCTCGCAAATTGGGAAGGTCTGTGTCCTCACTGTACTGGAGAGATACAGGACGATGCCGATCAAGAACAGGAGCAAGACCATGACTAAGAAAAAAGGGAGGGCCGGTTCTCTACCAGTCCTCCCTATTCTTTTATAACAATGCTATTAGTATGGCTGTACCGGCTGCTATCAAGGAGCCTAACATAGTCAGCCTTATCATAAAATGGTGAGACATGTGCTTCTTCATTATACACGTCAACCATTTTACGTCTGTTTTGATTTCTGCTATATCCTCTGAAATTTTAGTCATGGTTATTACCCCTTACCACTTCGTTAGTCATCCTCGACTCCTCTCCGAACATCTTCCAAGTCATTCATGTTTGCAGTCATTATAATACTTCTTCTAACTGCCGCTTTAGATTGTTTGATTATCTTCTCCAGTATCCTCTGTCTCATCTGAGGAGGCAATAACTGGTACGATGGATTGTTGATAATCTTTGGCAACGTCCTGTTTAGAATCCGACTAAGATCGGTCTGATACTTCTTATACAAAGAGGCATTCAGTCTCCAATCTCTTGTAATCGTCCTGCTCAAACCTCCCAAAGTAAGAGACAGGTCATCCATCTCATTACGAACCCCACTGGACAGGCTTTTCTCGACCTTAACCCCGGCCTCTCGCTGCCTTTTGACATCAAAGATGGCATTTCTCCGTTCAAAGGAGGATATCCTCTCCTGTTCTTCTATCTGCGGTTTATAAAGCCTAAGTGCCTTCTGTGAGAGGGGTCCGATATCATCCCATTCCTTCCCAAAAACCTCTACCGAGTACTGATTTCTCATTTGACTCAGATCATCAAGGGAATTTGTTTCAAAAGTCTGTACTCCTATGCCGTGGAACGCAAGGGGTAATGCTAAAGCTGCCGCCCCTTTGTTTTGGGAATACTTAAACGCATCAATTGTATCTTGTAATACCAGAGGAGCAAGTTTCTGATACAGTGCCCACTGAGCAAGGTCTGCCTTGTCTTTGAACTCCGGTATAGGCTCACCCAGAAAAGTCTTACCGGATGAAAGCTCTACCCCTAAACTAAGAGCGGGACTAAGTTTTGACTGTACAAACCGACCGAAAGTTTCCAGCCTATTCTTTGTAAAGATTTCTTTGCTGGAGATTGCCTTTCCACTGCCGGTTACTAACTGTGCAGTTGTTCGGGCTATCTGTTGGAAGCCAGCCCAAACATCTATCCTTGTGCGGCCCATTTGTATCTTTCCAAAATCACTGGAACGTGGGTCTCTTTCAACTTTAGCACCCATCATAGCAGCAAGGGTCATTGCAAGACCACCAGCAATTACAAAGTTTGTCAACTCACTTGCAAGAATCTTCTGGGATGCAGTAGCCTTTCCGGTAGCAACATCAACCAGAGCCTTGCTGCCTTTACCAACCATCTCAAACCTTGACAGTACGTACCGAGGAGAGAAGAAAGCCGCATTCAAGAAGGGAAGAATCGCCTCTACTTTTTTATTGGTAATGTTGCCGCGACCGGTAGACATATTCACTATCCGGGCAAGTCGTTGATACTCAATAGTAGGCTGGTTCGTACCCTTCCACTGTTCAACTTCGTAATCAAAGATATCAGCACGTAGTTTGTTCATACCAACAACAGCCGCACGTTCTGAGGCTTTTACCAATGCACCAAGGAGGGGAATCTGTTTAGCCCATAAACTCATGTGTCTCTCTTCTGTCTTTGTAAGGTCAGCAGAATCGAGTTCCAAGAAATCTACTTTCATCTCCTGACGGAATTCATGTGTCGGTCTTGTTTGAATATCATTCTGCATCAAATTGGCCCACTCTGAACTAAAATAAGACTGGTATGATGCGTTCAATGCTGACAGCCACTGCTTCGGCCACTTGGTTAGAGTAGTGATACCCTGTCTTGCTATGAAAGAAACCTCAGACGATGCAAGAGTAGTAGTCGGAAAGTTTATCAAGTTAATAAGGAACGATTTGAATCTGCTTGTTGGTCCTTGGGCTTCCTTTATCAAAGCCTCCGCATTCTTCTGACCAATTACTTTACCAAGGTCTCTCATCTCAGACTCAGTGGGAACAATCCCATCCTGTAATTTATTGAGAGCCGCAAGAGCATGAGTCTCTTCAAAGAACTGAAGACCCTTATCAAGTATAGCTTTCCTCACATTCTCAAAGTCGATAGGTGTCATCTCATCTGCGGTAATAGCAGGGAACACAGCCTTGTTGTATTCTCCAGACAGTTCTCCCATTGCTATTCTCTGTGCTTCCGCTATACTCATGCCTTCTTCTTTTATCAGTTGTGCTCTTCTTGTTTTTGCCTTAGCAACACGTTCCCCTAATTCCTGAGATCGCTCTATCTCTGTGAGTTGTCGAGTCTCTTCAAGAACACGGGTCTCCAGAGCTTCATTCAACTTATCAATAGATATCTCAGAATCAGTACGGGTATCGGGTTCCGCTATCTCCTCTACTACCGGCTCTACTTCTACCTTGCCTTCTACCACACCATCGGCTTTCTGTGCCGGGGAAGTTGTTTCATCTTCAGCTACCTCTTCACTGAATTCGATATCACCTTCACTTGGAATATCCGATGTCTGTTCAGTAAGAGCATCTTGTTCACTTTCGCCCTGCCCGGCAGTGGGAGCCTGCTCACCTATACGAGCACCATACTCACTGCTTAACTCCGCTATTTGGTCTCCAATTTTCTTAATCTTCTCAAAGCCTTCTTTGGACGGCGACTCTGTAAAAGACTCTATAGCAGCGGTGTACTCAGGAAGTAAGGCATTTATGCCCCCAAGTTCTGCCAGAAGTTCGGGGTTTTCTTGGAGGTCTTGTTGTATACCAGCATAATGCTTTTGTACTTTTGCAAGCTCGGCTTTCATTACCTTTACTTGCTTTTTTCTTGACCCGGCCCCTGCTACGATATTATCGGCATTATTGCGGATTGATGTTATCCGGGCGACAAAGCCTTTCTGATAAACTTTCCGCAGTATCTGCTGCTCTGTTCCCTCACTCACTGTGGGGTCTTCAAGAGACATTCCCTCGATCTCAGGCCGGGACGGTATAGTTGCCGCTTCGCCTTTTCTTGTTGCTATCTGGGCAAGAGAACCTATCCCACCAAAGACACCACCAATCAATGCACCACCGGCTGCTTCTCTTACTCTACGGCCAGCAAAACCCGGTTCGATCTCTTTGCCTCTAAGAAATTTCGGAACCAATTCTGCGGTCGTCCCCTGCAATGCTTCCTGCAATGCCTCTTCGGTCATTGTACGAACCATGCCCATCGACAACTGACCACCTGATTTCAAAACCTGAGTCCATGCTTTGTTACGAGCATTCAATGTGATAGATTTCAACAACACACCACCGGTTTTAGACTGTCTCAGGATACCACCAATCTGAGCCATCTCCAGTAGGGCCTGTATGCCGCCTACTATATTATCTTCTGTATTAGCCGTTCCTTCCTCTGCCCCGGTCTCTATTGCATTCCTATAAGCGTCTTCTCGCATGGATGAAAAAGAAGCCAATGCCGCACCAATTCGGAGGCCGGTAGTTCCTGCTCCTACCGCTGCCCCTATCGCTCCCCCTATCCCTCCTCCTGCTATCGCGGCTGCTGTGTAAGGTATCGTTGTACCAAGTAACTCAGCAAACTTATCCATTACTTCTGGGTCAGTCTCTGGAGCAAGAGAAGGGTCCGCTGCTTTCCTACCTGCACTGAGTGCAAGGGTTCCAGCATTCCGTCCAACCCAACCGGCCCCTTTTTGCTTACGTATGTCGTCATCGTCAAGAGCAAGAGTAGAAAGTTTTCTTACACTGGTAGCACTAAGATCTACGATGTTGTAGAAGGACCGTTCCATACTTACGAACAGATTATCCCATGCACCTCGTTCAATCTCCCCACCAATATTTTCTGTTGCTGTGATGTTATTTACTTGGTCTAAAAGACTGCCCATTTG
>SDBT01011136.1_pt1 | contig 14493 bp, 12 predicted proteins | sample 2277101 | NCBI WGS metagenome assembly SDBT01 (sample SAMN10404973, study PRJNA504765) | marine sediment metagenome | isolation source: marine sediment core GS10_PC15, 103 cmbsf | place: Arctic Ocean: Southern Knipovich Ridge | collected 2010
CCTGCAGCAGCGCCTGTGCCCGCGCCCGCGGCTGAAGAGGCTCCTGCAGCAGCGCCGGCGCCTTCGCCCGCGGCTGAGGAAGCCCCTGCCACAGGCGGGGATGGTGGGGAGGAGCAGGGACCCAAGGAGTAGCTATTACGCAGGGGAAGGCCGTCGATCTCTCGGATGATCGACGGCCTTTTTCTATGCCCGCAGGTATGAATCTACGGTTACAGCTACTCGGCCGCGTTTTGCGGTAACACCCTGCTCAGGATGATGTAGCCGACGATGCCAGAGATCAGCGATGCGAACAGGATGCCGATCTTGGCCTGGCTGATCAACACCGGGTCCTTGAAGGCCAGCTCGGTGATGAACAGCGACATGGTGAAGCCGACGCCGGCAAGGCATCCCGCACCCCATATCTGCCCCCAGCTCACACCGTCGGGGATGTTGCCGTAGCCGCTCTTGATGGCGATCCAACTCGCACCGAGGACGCCAATCTGCTTGCCCACGAAGAGTCCGAAGATGATCCCGAGAGTGACCGGCTCGAGCATCACTTCGAGGATGCCTTTGTCGATTGAGACGCCCGCGTTGAAGAAGGCAAAGAGCGGGAGAACGATGAAAACTTGGGTCGGGTGCAGGTACTTCTCAAGCGTCAGCCCGGGAGGGCGAACGTCCTCGGTGACCTCGGCGATTTCGGTCATCGCGTCGTACTGAGAGCTATCGGAGATTGCACTTTCAGAGGTGAGCCCCGCTGCGTCGAGCTGCAAGATCCGTTTCTTGGCCCGCTCCAGGAATTCCTGGGGGTCGATTTTTGAGCGCACCGGCACCAGGAACGCGAGCAGGATCCCGGCAACGGTGGCATGGATGCCTGAGGCGAACACCCCCGCCCAGACCATGACGATGGTCAGGAACATGATGCCGGTTCTGCGGGAGCGGAACTGAATCTGTAGGTAGAGCAGGAAGAGGAAGGCGGCGGCGACGATGAGCCCGTTCCAATGGATCTGGTCGGTATAGAAGAGGGCAATGACGGCCACCGCACCGAGGTCATCCGCGATGGCCAAGGCCGTGAGAAAGACCTTCAAGCCGATGGGTGCGCGAGATCCGAAGAGCGCGAGTATGCCGAGGGCGAAGGCGATGTCGGTGGCCATCGGCACTCCCCATCCCGCGGCGCCCTCGCCACCGACGTTGAGAGCAACGTACAACACGGCAGGCACGATCATGCCACCCGCTGCGGCTGCCACTGGCAGGGCGGATTTCGCTAACGATGACAGCTCACCGACCACGAGCTCGCGCTTGATCTCGAGACCAACAACGAAGAAGAACAGCACCATGAGTGCGTCGTTGATCCAGTGCTGCAACGACATTTGGAGGCTGGCGTCACCCCAGGAAACTCCAACATAAGTGTGAGCGAGAGCGAAGTATGAGTCAGCCCAGGGGGAGTTCGCCCAGATGAGCGCGGCGATAGCGGAAATCAACAGAATGACACTGCCGGTTACCGTAGAGTGGATGAAATTATTGAACCAGCCGCCGTCGTGCGACTCTGTGCCTGCATGTGCCATCATTGCCTCTCCTGGGCGGGTTGGGATCGTGGCTACTCTATTCGGTTGGCGATGCTGGTGAAAAGACGAAGCCTCTCGGGAGGGGCGCACGATCGTTCACGCGTTGCGAAGGGACTGCCGGTCCGCCGGGCGAGGAATGCAAGACATGAAAGTAGGTGTGGCGCTGGGACTCGCGTGCGCTGCGATCGCATGCGGGGGGCCGGATGGGGGCGGCAGCGGAGCCGCAGCTCCATCCGGAACACCTGCACCTGCCGAATTCCTGGGTAGGCAGACATGCACCACATGCCACACACGAGAGGCGGAGCTTTGGCAGGGTTCACACCACGATCGCGCCATGGAGGTACCCGACGAGAGCAGCGTTCTGGGTGATTTCGACGAGGCGACGTTCACCCGGTTCGGGGTCACTTCGACTTTTTCGCGGCGAGATGGCGAGTTCATCGTGCGCACCGAGGGTGCCGATGGTGCGTTGAACGACTACCCGATCGCTTACACCTTCGGTTTCTATCCGCTGCAACAATACCTCGTTGAAATCGACGAAGGTCGCTACCAGGCGTTGGGTCTAGCGTGGGACTCGCGATCCGAGGTGGCCGGCGGACAGCGCTGGTTTCATCTCTATCCGGATGTGCACATCGAGCCGGGCAACAGGCTGCATTGGACGGCCCCCGACCAGAATTGGAATTTCATGTGTGCCGAGTGCCACTCGACCGACCTGCAGAAGCGCTATCGGGAGGATGAGGATCGGTACGATACCACTTGGGTCGAGCTGGACGTTTCGTGCGAGGCCTGCCACGGCCCGGGATCCACACATGTCGCCTGGGCCGAGGCCGTGGAAAGGGGGGAAATCGAGCGTCAGCCTGCCGGGACCGGGCGCGGGGCGTCTGGACTCGTGGTCGGCCTCACCGAAGCGCGCGATTTCGCCTGGGTCATGAACCCCGAGAGCGGAATCGCACAACGCAACCCACCGCGACGTTCACACGCCGAGATCGACGCCTGTGCCCGCTGCCACGCCCGCCGATCGGTGCTCATCGAGCCGTACGAGTATGGGCGGCCTCTCCAGGACACGCATCGGCCGGCGCTGCTGGATCGAGCCCTCTACCACGATGACGGTCAGATTCTCGAGGAGGTCTACGTCTATGGCTCGTTCCTACAAAGCAAGATGTACCTGCAGGGAGTTACCTGTAGTGATTGTCACGAGTCGCACAGCCTGAAGCTCCACAACGAGGGCAATGCTCTCTGCGCTCGTTGTCATCTGGCGCAGAAGTTCGACGACCCATCGCACCATTTCCATGCGCCCGGCACCGCTGCAGCCGAGTGTGTGTCTTGCCACATGCCGCAGACTACCTACATGGTCGTAGATCCGCGCCGGGACCACAGTCTGCGACTGCCGCGACCGGACCTGACCATGAAGATCGGTGTCCCGAACGCCTGCAACGGCTGCCATACGAATCAATCTGCGGAATGGGCGGCCGACGTCGTCATCCGATGGTACGGGCCTGAGCGGCCCGGAGGCCCTCACTATGGTGAAGTTTTCGCCGCTGCACAGTCGGGCTTGCCGGGGGCGGCCGCCGCTTTGGTGGAGCTCGCTGAGGACACATCGCGAACGGCCATCGTGCGTGCCACGGCCCTGGATCTACTGGCCGGCCACTTAGGTCCGGCAACGCTCCCGACGGTCAGTCGATCGCTCGATCACGGTGATCCGCTGATACGAGCTGCGGCTGCATCGGCTCTAGATCGCTTGGAGCCGCGGGCGCGGTTGGATCTGCTTTCTCCGTTACTCCGGGACCGGGTCTTAGGCGTGCGCCTTGCCGCCGCCCACTCCCTGGCGAGCGTTCCTGCGGATCAGCTCAGCTCGTCGCAGGCGAGCGCCTTGGATCGCGCACTCCACGAGTACTCCGCGGCGCAAGTCGCCAACGCCGAGCGCCCGGAAGCCCAACTCAACCTCGGCTGGTTACATATGCAACGCGGCGATCTCTCAGCCGCGGAGGCCGCTCTCAGCAGGGCTCTGATCCTCGATCCTGAGCTCGTGGCCGCCCATGTGAATATGGCTGACCTCTACCGCCTGCAGGGGAGGGATCGGGAGGGCGAGGTTCTTCTGCGGGATGCTCAGGCCATCGCGCCGGATGATGGTGACGTTTACTACGCGCTCGGCTTGCTCTATGTGCGGCAAGGCCGGCAGGAAGCGGCTGCGGAGGCCTTGCGGAATGCCGCTGAGCTGCGCCCCGAAATGGCACGCTACAGCTACGCCTACGGCGCGGTGCTACATTCCTTGGGGGAAAGTTCCCGCGCTCTCGAGCTCATGGCCGCGGCACACGAACGGATCCCCGGCGATGAGGAGCTACTCATTGGAATGATCATGATCAGTCGTGAGATCGGCGAGATCGACACGGCCATCACCTACGCCCGGCGGCTAATGGAATTGCGGCCACGTGATCCCGAGGCCCGACGGCTCCTCGAAGAGCTCGAGGCGGAGCATCGCCAAGAGTGACAAATCTGGGCTAGGCCTCACCACCTACAAGCCACTGCCCCATCAGCGCCCCGGCGACACCGCACAGAAAGCCCGCCGGCATATCCACGGCGTGATGATAGCGGGTGAACACGCACGCGAAGGTCATGCCGATGGCCAGAAACCCCATCAGCATGGCGGTTCGCCGGTACTTCCGGGTCCAGGCGAGGCTGAAGACGATTCCCCATGCCGCCGCGACATGAGCGCTGGGGAAACAGCCACCCGATACAGCGCCGTGCTCGATAACCACCTCGATCAGGTAGGTGAAGAGCAAGCCGTTGAAGGGTGGCATCTCCGCCATGAGGTCGGGGTTCTCCCAGGGGCCGCGGGAAGCGAGCCACGGGAAGAAGGCAAAGCTGAGCAGGAAGGCTGACGTCATGCCTGTGATGAACAAGCTGTACCCGGGTGACGGTAGCTTGTCGCGGTCGCTCACGAGACCCCAGGTTCCGCGGTAGGCGTAGATGATGCCGCCGATGAGGATGAAGTAGTAGGAGAAATAGAAGAAGTGCAGGAACTCCGTTACCGGCAGGCTGACCCAGGGGATCAGCAAGCGGGCCGGGAGGTCACCGAAAACGGCGATATCGGCGGCGTACAGGTGCGGCTCGAACCAGTAGGGCGTCTCCGGGAAGATCGCGTTGACGGTCAGCCGCACCTCCTCGAAGAAGATGAGCTGCATGGGCAGCGGGTAGGCGTAGCGCAGGAATTTGAGGAGGTCGCGGATTTCGGCCAACAGCCGGCTGGGCAGCTGGCGCGTCTCCCACGCTGAGCGGCGCGGCGGCAAAACGAGGAGAAAGGCCAGGATTCCCAGGTGGATGAGAAGCAGCCGCGGCCAGCCCGGAATGTACGCCGCGCGCCACAAAATGATCGCCCCGACCCCAACGGTGTAGGTGGCGACGATCCAGTCCACCGCCACCCAGCGGGTGCGCAGTGAGCCGAGTGGGCTCATCGGAACGTCATCCTCATTCCCTCGTGTGTGTGACCGGGTGATGACGGATGAAAACAATACCCGATCTCGACCAATAGTGCTTTTGGCGCAGCCACCGTCGCCTCTCCCGCAACGATTCGTTAAGCTCCCTGGAGACTACGAGTTGTCCTCAACCGCTGAGCTTTGCCCATGAGACCCTTACGACCTGGATGCCGTGGCTGGCACGTCATTGCCGGTGTGTTTCTCGCCATCACCTTCTGGAGCGGATCGGTACATGCCTTCCAGAAAACCGACGTCATCATTCTGAAGAACGGTGACCGCATCACCGGTGAGATCAAGAAATACGAGCGTGGCAAGCTGCGCTTGAGCACCAACGCGATGCAGACGGTGTACATCGAGTGGCCTCATATCGCCAGCATCCGCAGCGACAAGACGCTCGAGGTCGAGCTCGACACGGGGGAGCGCATGTTCGGCAGGCTGCATCCGACCGAAGACGAGACCAAGATGATCGTGCAGACCCAGCTCACGACCGCCGTGGTCGAACAGGTGGATATCGTCGAAGTGACGCCGATCAAGGAGGGCTTCTGGGACAAAATCGACGGCTCCATCGACTTCGGCTCCACCATCACCCAGGCCAACTCTCAGGTTGATTACACCCTGAACGCCACGGCGACCCGGCGAACCCGCAAGAATGCTTTCACCGTCAATGTTAGCTCGTTCATCAGAACGCAGGAGACGGTACAAGACACGAACAGGCAGGACTTTTCCTTCAGCTACCGCAGGCAGCTTCGCGGGCGGTGGTTCGGCTCCGGGTTGGCATCTCTCCAGAAGAACAACGAGCTCAACCTCGACTTTCGTGGCACCACCGGCGGGGGCATTGGGCGGACACTCGTCCACACCAACCGGGTGATTCTCGGTGCGATTGGCGGAGCCCTCTACACGCGTGAGCAATTCACGGGCAACGAGACACAGCAGAACAACTTCGAGGCGATGGGCCACCTCGATGTGCAGTGGTTCACCTTCGGCAATCAAGAGACTGACCTCAACACCAAGTTCACCGTGATGCCGAGCTTGAGTAGCTGGGGACGTGTGCGACTCGAGCTCACGAGCACGTTCCGACGCGAGATCCTCTTCAAGGATCTGTACTTCAGCGTCAACTTCTTCGAGAACTACGATAGCGATCCACCTCAAGTGGGTGGGAATAGCCAGAAGAACGACTTTGGGATCACGACTTCCCTGGGGTGGAAGTTCTAGCAATCCGGGGGCGAGGAGTCGAAGATGGCGGAAGAAAGGTTGTCCGCGCTACCCACTTCCGACGAGCTCGAGGTAGCCCGGCTGGGCGAGGCCCGGATTCCCTCACCGTTGCGGGGCGTCAGCACGCCGTTCGTGGACGACTCCAGCAGGGTGCTCGCATGCAGGAGCGCCGAACGTCCTACAATATGAGGAGCGGGCTCCTGGAGCCCCCCGCTGGTCCAACGTTATTGATGCGCGCGCACCCGTCTGGATTCTGGCCAGAAGGAGTGCCGAAATAGGGGAAGGAAGATCACCATGGCCGTGAACCTGAGGAACCGTAGCTTAACGAAGCTCTTGGACTTTACTCCCGATGAGATTCGTTTCCTTCTCGAGCTATCAAAGTCTCTGAAGGCCGCCAAGTACGGTGGTTATGAACAGCCACGGTTGCAGGGCAAGAACATCGCCCTCATCTTCGAGAAGGCGTCGACCCGCACGCGATGCGCATTCGAGGTGGCTGCCTACGATCAAGGCGCTCATGTGACCTACCTGGGTCCGAGTGGCTCGCAAATCGGCCACAAGGAGTCGATGAAGGACACGGCCAGGGTTCTCGGACGGATGTACGACGGCATCGGATACCGAGGGTTTACCCAGGACACGTGCGAGGAGTTGGCTAAATACGCCGGGGTCCCCGTGTGGAACGGTCTCACCAACGAGTTTCACCCGACGCAGATCCTCGCCGACGTGCTTACGATGATCGAGCATAGCGAGAAGCCCCTGCGGCGGATCTCCTACTGCTTCCTCGGCGACGCGCGCAACAACATGGGTAGTTCGTTGATGGTCGGTGCTGCCAAGCTCGGCATGGACTTTCGTGTGGGTGCTCCCAAGGAGCTGTGGCCCGGCGATGAGCTCGTCGCGGAGTGCCGAGCCATCGCAGAAGCAACGGGTGCGAAGCTCGCGTTCAACGAGGATGTCGAAGGAGCGGTGAAAGGCACTGATTTCATCCACACGGACGTGTGGGTCTCGATGGGTGAGGATGACTCGGTATGGAAAGACCGCATCGAGATGTTGACGCCCTTTCAGGTCAATGCGCAAGCTATCGAGCTCAGCGGCAATCCGGATGTCCGGTTCATGCACTGCTTGCCCGCCTTCCATAACCGCGAGACAACGGTTGGCGAGCAGATTTTCGAGAAGTTCGGCCTCGACGGCATGGAGGTCACCGAGGAGGTCTTCGAGTCGAAACACGCGGTCGTCTTCGATCAGGCAGAGAACCGCATGCACACGATCAAGGCCGCGATGGTGGCGACGCTGGGAGACTGAGATGAGAATCGTTGTCGCTCTCGGTGGCAACGCCCTACTGAAGCGGGGCCAACCGATGACCGCCGAAGTCCAACGCGAGAACGTCCAGGTGGCGGCTCGGGCGCTGGCGCCGATCGCCCTCGATCACGAGTTGGTGATCTCACACGGCAACGGGCCACAAGTTGGACTACTGGCCCTCCAGGCCGCTGCTTTCGAGGAGGTCGAACCCTATCCGCTCGATGTTCTCGGCGCCCAGACCGAGGGCATGATCGGGTACATGATCGAACAAGAGCTCGGCAACCTGATGCCCTACGAGCAGCCCTTCGCAACGATCCTGACCATGGTCGAGATCGATCCGAGGGACCCTGCGTTCGACAGTCCGAGCAAGCCTATCGGTCCCGTCTACAGCAAAGAGGAGGCCACGCAACTGGCCGAGCAGCGTGGTTGGGCGATCGCCCCGGACGGAAAAATGTGGCGGCGCGTCGTGCCTTCCCCCAAGCCCAAGCACATCTTCGAGATCCGCCCCATCCGATGGTTGATCGAGCATGGCGTGATCGTCATTTGTACGGGTGGCGGAGGCATCCCGACGATGTACAAACCGGGCCGCATTCTGCAGGGAGCGGAGGTGGTGATCGACAAGGATCTGGCCAGCGAGCTGCTCGCACGTGAGCTCGAGGCCAAAATGATCATCCTGGCGACCGATGTCGACGGGGTCTACGCGAACTGGGGCGAGCCCGACGCCGAGCTGCTGCACAACGTTACGCTTCAGGAGCTGGCTTCCTATAACTTCGCCGCCGGCTCGATGGGGCCGAAGGTAGAGGCGGCCTGCAAGTTCGTCGAACAGACAGGGGGGCGAGCGGCAATCGGTTCGCTCGCCGATCTGGAGATGATCGTGGCCGGGAAAGCGGGCACGATCATTTCTCCGTAGCAGGAGGGCACGGGCAGCCCCGTCGTCTTGTTGCCTTGTTCCGAAGGCCACGCTCTGCCTCGTGTGTCTCCCCTAATCGGCAAGCCCAACGTGTAGAATCTAGCGGCAGAGCATCCCGTGGGAGGGCATGCTTCCAGGACCCGAAGAATCCCTTATCAGGATCAGTGCCATGACAACCACGAGTGACGAAAGACAAGAGCTCGAACAGGTGACCATCCTGTTTTCCGGAGATTCCGGTGATGGGATGCAGCTGACGGGTACCCAGTTCACCAATACCTCGGCAGTATTCGGCAACGACGTCAGCACGATGCCCGACTATCCTGCCGAGATCAGGGCCCCGGCCGGATCCCTGGCCGGTGTCTCCGCCTACCAGCTCACCTTCTCGAGCCACGAGATTTACACGCCGGGAGACAGTCCACAGGTGCTGGTGGCGATGAATCCGGCGGCGCTCAAGGTGAACCTGCCCAAGCTGCTTCCCGGTGGTGTGGTGATCGTCAACAAGGACGCTTTCACTGCCGCCAACCTGGCGAAGGCGGGATACGACGAGGATCCGCTCGAGGACCCGAATCTGCGCAATCAGTACAAGTTCACCCGGATCCCGATTACCACGCTGACCCTCAACGCGTTGGAGGGCATGGACCTCGACAAGAAGGGGAAAGAGCGGTGCAAGAACTTCTTTGCTCTCGGCCTGCTGTACTGGCTGTTCAACAGGCCCCTGCAGCTCAGCCTCGATTGGATCGAGACTAAGTTCGAGAAGTACCCCCTCATTGCCGAGGCCAACAGCACCGCACTAAGGACCGGATACAACTACGGCCGCACGGCGCGCCTGTTCCAGGTGCATTTCAGCGTGCCGGCCGCCGCGCCCGAGCCTGGTACCTATCGAATCATCAACGGCAGCGCGGCGTTGGCGTTGGGCTTCGCGACTGCCGCCCGCCTGGCCGACAAACCGCTCGTTTACAGCAGCTACCCGATTACCCCGGCCAGCGACGTGCTACACGAACTTGCTAGGCTCAAGCATCTGGATGTGCGAACGGTGCAGGCCGAGGACGAGATCGCCGCGATGGGCTCCGCCATCGGGGCCGCCTTCGGGGGAGCCTTCTCGCTGACGGGAACCAGTGGTCCGGGGGTGTGCCTGAAGAGCGAGGCGATCGGTTTGGCGATCATGCTCGAGCTACCGCTGGTCATCGTCAACGTGCAGCGTGGCGGGCCATCGACCGGCCTGCCCACCAAGACCGAGCAAACGGATTTGCTGCAGTGCTTTTTCGGCCGCAACGGCGAGAGCCCGATCCCGATCATTGCCCCCTCTAGCTCGGCAGACTGCTTCGATACGGCCATCGAGGCCTTCCGTATCGCGGTGCGCCATACGACTCCTGTGATCGTGCTCAGCGAGGGGTTTCTGGCGAACAGCGCTGAGCCTTGGCCGGTTCCGAACTATTCGGATTTCGAGCCCATCGAGGTCGAGCATCTTGCCGACCCGGATGGGTTCATGCCCTATTCGCGTGATGACGCGACGCTTGCGCGACCCTGGGTCATACCTGGTACGCCGGGCCTTGAACACCGCATTGGTGGATTGGAGAAGGAGCACCTCTCCGGCAACGTCAGCTACGATCCCGACAATCACGAGTTCATGTGTCGCCTGCGAGCCGAGAAGGTTGAGCGTATTGCCGACTTCATTCCACCGGCGGAAGTTCACGGGCCAGAAGAAGGTGAGCTACTCGTCGTTGGATGGGGAAGCTCCTACGGTGCCATCCATAGCGCTGTAACCCGAATGGTAGGTCTTGGCAAGTCGGTGGCTCAGCTCCACCTGCGCCATTTGAATCCGTTCCCGAAGAACCTCGGGGACGTGCTCTCCAGGTATGAGAAGGTCCTCATTCCCGAGCTCAACTTCGGCCAACTCGCGCTGCTGATCAGGGCCAAGTTCCTCGTGGATGCGGTGTCTGTTTCCAAGCTCAAGGGGCAGCCTTTCACGATCACTGAAATCGAAGAGAAGATCGAGGAGTTGTTGTCATGACCGCCACCGCAGAGGCGCCCAAGCTGCGTCGCAAGGATTTCGTGCCGAATCAAGAGGTGCGCTGGTGCCCAGGCTGTGGAGACTACGCTGTTTTGTCGCAGATCCAAAAGACCATGCCGGAGCTGGGTGTTCCCCGAGAGAATATCGTTTTTATTTCCGGCATCGGCTGTTCGAGTCGCTTTCCCTACTACATGAACGCCTATGGAATCCACTCGATCCACGGCCGTGCGCCGACACTGGCGACCGGCTTGAAGTGTGCGCGTCCCGACCTGCAGGTATGGGTGGTCACCGGCGACGGTGACGCCTTGTCGATCGGCGGCAACCACTTCATCCACGCGCTGCGGCGCAACGTCGACATCAACATCCTGTTGTTCAACAACAAGATCTACGGGCTGACCAAGGGGCAGTATTCCCCGACGTCCGAGCTTGGCAAGCGCACGAAATCTAGCCCGGATGGCTCGATCGACTGGCCGATGAACCCAATCGGCGTGGCGATCGGCGCGGAGGCGACGTTTATCGCGCGCACTGTGGATGTCTTCCAAAAGCACATGTCCGAGATGATCCGGCGCTCGGCCGAGCACGCGGGTGGCTGCGTGATCGAGATCGCTCAGAACTGTCTCATCTTCAACGATGGAGCCTGGAGCCATCTCAGCGAAAAGGAAACGCGTGCCGACAACGTCCTGTTTCTCGAGCACGGCAAGCCGATGCGTTTCGGTAAGGATCTCGAAAAGGGCATCTGCCTTTGCGGCGGTCTCACGCCCAAGGTCGTGACCGTCGACGAGGTGGGTGAGGAACAGTTGCTCGTGCACGACGAGCATGCCGTAGAACCCACGCTGGCCTATTTCCTGTCTCGCATGGGGCCGCCAGAGTTCCCGACCCCGGTCGGAGTATTTCGCGCCATCAAGAAGCCGACTTATCAGGATCTCCTCATGGGGCAAATCCATGCCGCGCAAGAGAAGGGTCTGCCGGACCTCGACGCCCTGTATCGACAGGGTGAGACGTGGGTGATCGAGGAGAGCAAGGCCGACTAGCTTGGCGCTCGAGGGTAGAAGGGGTGGACCTCGACCTCTCCTTTCTCGACGACCACATAGCTCGACTCGGGGATCTCGATCCAGAAATCCGTTAGCTCGGAAAGCGGTTCCGGGACGATCGCACGTGCGTCGGCCGAGAAACGAACGACCTCGGGCCGGAGCTCGTGCAGAGCCTCGATATACCCAAGCTCCATCGACGAGGTCGAGCCAGGAGAGGTCCTGCTGCTGGACGATGGCAGCGTGCGCTTGGTGTGCCGTGAGAAGACGGGCAGTGGGAGGAGCAAGCGCCTGATCTGCGACATCCTCGAGGGTGGCCTCGTCACGAGCCACAAGGGCGTGAACCTGCCCGAAACTCATCTCACGATGCCGGCGCTCACGGACAGAGATCTCGCGTGCATGGAATTTGCGGTCGAACGCAGCTTCGACTACCTGGCGCTGAGCTTTGTTCGCTGCGCCGATGACGTGCGCGAGCTCAAGCGGCGGCTTCGGGAGCTGGGCTGCTCGATGCCAGAGGATGCCGCTGAGGCCGCTGATGTAGGCGATGGTTTGCGTAGGCAGGCTCCAGCCGGCTTCGATGAAAGCGCGCGACGGAGTATGCCGGTGATCAGCAAGATCGAGAAGCCCCAGGCTCTCGCCGATATCGAGGCGATCGTCGAGGAGTCGCACGGCGTAATGGTGGCAAGGGGCAACCTGGGTGTGGAGATGGACTTGGCCGAAGTGCCTGTCGTGCAGCGTCGAATCATTCAACTCTGTCACGAATGCGGACGGCCCGTGATCGTAGCCACACAGATGCTGCAGAGCATGATCGAGTCACCCTCGCCCACGCGCGCCGAGGTGAGCGATGTTGCCAACGCCATTTTCGACGGCGCTGATGTCGTCATGCTGTCAGGTGAAACCGCTGTCGGCCGCTGGCCTGTGCGCTCGGCTCGCATGATGATGCGCATCGCCGATCGCAGCAACGCCTACCTGCAGACACTGCCCGTGACCATCTCTCATCCCGTGCGGCTTCGTGAAGCCAGCTACCAGCCGGAGGCCTTGGCTCACGGCGTCGCGACCATTGTGGGAGACCTCGACGCCAAGCTCGTCGTTATGTGGGCCCGGGCGGATGGCAGCGCTCGCTTCATGTCGCAGAACCACCTGACGCGGCCTGTCATCGTATTCAGCGACAACCGGCGGGCCCTGCAGGCGTTGTCGCTGTACTACGGGCTCACGCCCACATACATGGACGAACCCGAGGGCACCGCCGTGTTCATCAGGGCCGTTGATGGTGCGCTGCGGGAAGAGGGGTGGGCGGAAGTAGGCGATCCTATCGTGGTCATGGTTGGTGAGCCCATCGGCCAAGCTGACTACACCAACAGCATTCGGATTCACACCATCAGAGATTCGTGACCGGGCTGATACTTGCCACCAGCGCGGGAATGCTCGATGTGGGCTGGGGGACGATTTGCCTGCTGGCGGTGGTGTAGGGTAGGCGCGCTCCCCCTTGCTTTCGGAGGTTGGCTTGAAAACTCGATATTTGTGGACGGCGGTTCTCACGCTGGTGGCGGCGATCAGCGTCGGGGCGGTTGCTTCTGATGGTGTTGCTGTGCCTGAGGGAGTTGCTGCGCCTAAAGGTGAGCAGGCTATGAACTGGCACCAGTGGCGCGGGCCGCTGGCCACTGGAGTCGCACCGGAGGGTGACCCGCCGGTGCACTGGGGAGAAGATCTCAACGTTGCCTGGAAGATCGAGATTCCCGGTCGCGGGTCGGCAACACCGGTAGTCTGGAACGACCGTATCTTCATTCTGACAGCGGTTGCCGTGGAGGATGGTGGTGCTGTCTCTTCGAACAGAGGGGGGCATGGGCGCGCCGAAGATCCGGAAATTCCCCAGCGGCAGAGGGGACGTGGGGTCCCTCCCACGGCGCAAGAGTTCGTAGTTATCGCGATCGACCGCGGGACCGGCGCAGTGGTGTGGCGGCAAACGGCACGGCGAGAGATGCCCCACGAGAACAAACAGGCCAACAATAGCTGGGCCTCGGCTTCGGCGATTACCGATGGCACGCACGTATTTGCTTACTTCGGCTCGCGTGGCTTGTACTGCTACGACATGGACGGAAACTCGGTTTGGGAGCGTGACTTGGGCGACATGCAGACCCGCCTTGGCTTCGGGGAGGGAAGCTCGCCCGCTCTTTACGGCGATACCATCGTGCTGACCTGGGATCACGAGGGACCGTCGTTCATCGTTGCCCTCGACAAGAACACGGGCGAGGAGCTCTGGCGCGACGATCGAGATGAACCGACCTCGTGGGCAACGCCCCTGGTCGTCGAGCACTCCGGACGCCATCAGGTGGTCACTGCCGCGACGAATCGGGTGCGCTCCTACGACCTGGAGACGGGGGACCTGATCTGGGAAGGTGACGGACTGACGCCGAACGCCATCCCATCCCCTGTGACCTCCAACGGCGTCGTCTATCTGATGAGCGGCTACCGCGGCAACGCGTTGCAAGCGATCTCCCTCGAGCGGGCCCAGGGAGATATCCAAAGGGGCGACGCTGTGCTGTGGGAGCACCATCGTGACACGCCCTATGTCCCTTCGCCGCTTCTGTACGGCGACACTCTCTATTTCCTGAAGAGCAACAACGGCATCCTCTCGGCCTTCGACGTCACCAACGGCAGGCCGCACTACGGTCCCGTCCGCTTGGACGGGATCTCCGAGGTTTACGCGTCACCAGTGGGCGTAGCGGGGCGCGTGTACATCGTCGGCCGCGACGGCAACGCTCTCGTGCTGGCTGACGGCCCCGAGCTTCGCGTTCTGGCCCAGAACTCGCTCGATGACGGATTCGACGCCTCTCCGGCGATCGTCGGCGACGAAATCTACCTGCGTGGCTACCGATACCTGTATCGGATCTCGGAGGACTAGTCCTCTAGCCTGGATTTCTCAACGGGTCGCGGCTGCGCGTGCGCGATGGCGCGCGATGACTGCGTTACGCTTGATTCGAGTGCTCGACGTACTGCACGAGCACGCCTCCGCGCTCGAACCTGCGCG
>SDBT01011137.1_pt1 | contig 14491 bp, 7 predicted proteins | sample 2277101 | NCBI WGS metagenome assembly SDBT01 (sample SAMN10404973, study PRJNA504765) | marine sediment metagenome | isolation source: marine sediment core GS10_PC15, 103 cmbsf | place: Arctic Ocean: Southern Knipovich Ridge | collected 2010
TTTAGCAGTGCCTTATACACCTGCATTAAGTATGGCACGCTATCAATGCAATGTCAACAAAAAAGGAGCGGCTTTCCTCCCACGACTAAAGATCGTGGGTTTCCAGCCGCGAATGATCATGAATATTGATCGTCCCGGCATTAAGGCGCAGCGTCTTTTGCACAGCGAAAGCCCAATTCATCATAATGCGTGTCCGTTGGTGAGCGGCCGCCGATACGTTTCGCCACGAACAGGTAATCGGCATTGAGTGTCCAGGCACCGCCGCGATACACGTGTTTCGATCCTGTATCTGGACCTTTCGGGTTCCGCGGGGGCGATATGGAGTAATATCCCCAGTCGTATATGTCCGAGCACCATTCTTGCACATTCCCGGCCATGTCATATACTCTAAAGTCGTTGGGAGGAAAACGACCCACAGGCGCAGTATTTGCCCAGCCATCCTCGCTCCCGGAAAAATTCGCCTTCTCATAGGCATTGCTATCATCGTCACCCCAGGGATATTTCTCCCCTTCGCGTCCGCCGCGTGCGGCTTTTTCCCACTCGGCTTCCGTAGGCAGGCGCTTCCCGTAGAACTCCGCGTAAGCCACCGCACCGTACCAACTGACTTTGACGACAGGGTGATCCTCATAGCCGGGTTCTACCGCATAGACATCTTCAGCTTTCCTGATCCAATATTCCCGGAACAGCGTATTTCCGTCCGCGTCGGTGTTCTCCCCGTATTCGTTCAGGAACTTAGCATACTGCTCGTTGGTCACCTCATACTTGTCTATGTAAAAAGCATCGAGATCTACAGGATGAATCACTGTGCCATAGCCCATCTGAAACTCGCCCGCCGGGATGCGAACCATATCACCTTTGTCAAGGACTTCCTCCGGTTCGGGGCCAGGCAATTCAATGATGGTAGGCTGCTCTTTGATCTGTGGTTCTGTGAAGATGGAAGGCTGGGGATCTTCTAATGGCACAGCAAGTCTAACGAGGTTGATATTTTCCAATTTTTCTTGCTTTCCCGCCGTCAGCGTAACCTTATATCGCTTCGTCTCATATCCATCTTTCAAAATAGCCACTATAACTTCGCGCTTTTCTGCCACTCCTGTATCTACTTTGATGTTACCCGGAGTTTTCCCACTCAGTTCCTGGTCAATATAGACCAAAGCGCCGGCTGGTATAGAACTCACAAACAGCTCCGCCTTGCTTGCCAGTTCTGTGATCTCAATGATAACTTCTGGCTCTTCAGGTTCATCTTCCACCTGCGACAGGAATAAGAACTCCCCTTCGCCTTCTCCCCTATACATAGGTGTCTGCTTGGGGTTCATCTTTGGGACGGTCATTCTGAGATATTGTCCCAGCTCCGAACCTGTTATTATACCGTTATCATCCCAATCGGATATCCCTTTCTCCAATCCCTCTAGCATCTTGTAGGAAAAAACTCCGTGTCCTTTATCAGGGAGTTCTATTGTTTCCTCGCCTTTGGAGCCACCAGTTATCATCTGCTGTACCGGCGCTTTCGCTACCTTTGCCATATAGCCCGGTACTTGAGTATCAAGCCCTCGCCCACCTTTTATGACTCCTCCGCTGTAACAGGCATCCAGAATAAAGAGAATGTGTTTTGCTGCAACAAGTCCTGAAATTCGGTATAGCTCGTCCATACTGATACAGGAGAGATAATACTCATTGGGTTTGGGTTTTGCGGAAAGATTAACCTTGGCGTCGTGTGGAACAAGAAATCCCATAGCTCCGCCGCCGAAGCCCTCGACAGTCTGACCATGCCCTGCATAAAAAACCAGTACACAGTCATTTTCTTTTACCCTGTCAGGATCGGCAAGGGAGGCGAAGGCCTTTAAAATACCTGATTTTGTCGCTTGTTCATCTGTGAGGACGGTGACATTATTTTCTGGGAATCCAAATCTTCTTATAAGCAACTCAGCAAATGCCTCTGCATCATTCACAGCAAAATTAAGCTGGTATTTCGCCGTTAGATTAGGATACTTATTGATGCCAATTAGCAGCACCCAGCCCGTTCGGTAGACAACGCCCGGCAAGACTTCCCGGGCTTTCCCAACAGCTCTCATGCCCCGCGTTTGCTGCGCAAGCGGGAGACCCACAATCAAAAGCGAGAAAATCAGGATGCTAAGAATTGCTAAACGCTTCATTCTTTTGTGCCTCCAGCCAGTAAAATTCTTCGCAGCGCTATCTGTGTCTCTGTGGCCATTTCTATTCCGTTCGTATGGGTTGATAAATTCTACCATGTTGATTTGGATATGTCAAGATTAAGATTTAAAGACCAAGCATAAACTTTTCGTCCAGAATCTGGCGTAATGGCATGATGGAATACTTCATTCTGCCATACGGGACTGGAAAGTCCCGTCTATCGGTTGTAGTGACGTTCTCCATAACCACGATAGTCGGGACATTCCTGTCCCGACGGCTTTGGGACATAAAGTTTATGCTTGGATTTAAAGACGTTGAAGCTGAACCGAGGGGTGGCAAAAGAATAACTTCCCACTCGTGAGATAACGCTATCCACCCCTACAAATGTGCAAAATTGGGGGACAAAGACTGAATTTTGTGGTATACTCAGCTATTACGGCTGAAAAATGCAATTTGGTTTATGGAGGTATATTTATGTCTAATCCGGAGAGTAAAGCGCAAAGCAGTTCAGCGCCACGATGGACATCCGAGGGAATAGCCGCTCGTTTGGGGATATCAACAGCGGTATATCAGAAGTCGATGCTTGGGGCGCAACATATTGCAGAGATTCGTCAGGCAGGCATAACCCGCATAGAAATCTCATCAATTCCCGGTTCCTTTAACTATCATGATAAGTTCCAGGTGGCGGAAATCCTGAGAGAATGTAGAGAACAGGGCGTCGCAGTCGTGGCGGTTCATGGTCAGATAAAACTCCCCTACAGGTCTGAAAAGGCGGAAGATCGGGAGCTTGTAATGCAGGAATCCCTCACCGCGATCCGATTTGCAGAAGAAGCGGGCGCATCCATCTTTGTGGGACACTTTGGATACAGCGCACACTCAAGGGGAGTAGTCACAGAGCTGCTGGATCAAACGGATGGGTATCGCATAAAACTGACAACGGAGAACATGGGCGCGATCCCGAGCTATCTTCCCATCGTTGATGAAATCAACTCAGATCGATTTGGGCTGACTGTGGATATTGGCCATCCCAGAGACAGCGACGGCATCAATCCCTTCGTCAAGAAAGAAAAAGCGCGACAGGCTATGGCTCAGTGTGGAGACCGACTTTTTCACGTCCATTTGCACGAAACCTTCGATCTCGACCAGAAACCTGATCATCGGCCGCCGATGCACAAAGATGGACTCATCAAATGGGGCGAAGTGTTCGCCGCGCTCAAAGAGATTGATTATACGGGGGAGCTTCTATTTGAGGATGGCCGCGGTGAGAACCCGGAGGAATGGGTGCAGATGACTGCCGAATTTCCAGAGACCTTTATCCAGCGTTATAGGCAGCCTTGATCGAATGTAAAAGATGAGATACAATCACTATTGTGGGTAAAATACTAAAGTTTTTTAGCTTTTAGACCGATTTTCATTATAGGGGATTTTTGCACACTAATATATACAAGAGGTGTTGTCGGTGCATAGCAAAGTGAATTTCGTGCATTACAAAGCCGACCCAGCACACCGCGAAGTTGAGAATATGCGACGGCAGGCGGGAATCTGGCGAAGCTATGATGACGTTGACGGGCTGTCTATAGCGGTTGGGCAGGCTTTGCAGGATCAACGCGGTTATCTCTGGGTAGGCGATAATTCAGGACTCCATCGCTATGATGGGACAGAATTCGTTTCCTATACCACCGATAATGGTCTGGCCAGCAATATTGTGATAACAATATACGAAGACCGGCAGGGGAAGCTCTGGATTGGCACTTCTGATGGTATTTCCTGCTTTGATGACGACTGGGTCACTAACTACACCACCGATGATGGATTAATTCATAATCGAGTCGGAGCTATCTGTGAAGATCATGAGGGCAGATTGTGGTTTGGCACTCCAAATGGCGTTTCCTGTTTCGATGGCAAAAGCTTTACCAACTATACTACCAGTGACGGTTTGGCTGATTATCCTGTTCTGGCTATTTGCGAGGATCACAGAGGTCTGGTGTGGATTGGCACAGAAGGCGGCGTCTCATGCTTTGATGGCAAACATTTCAGGAATTATAATGTTGACGATGGACTGGTCGGTAACGTTATTTGGTATATTTGCGAAGACAATCGTGAAAGGCTGTGGTTCAGCACTGGAAACGGCGTCTCATGCTTTGATGGCAAACACTTTACTAATTATACTACCAACGATGGACTGGCCAACAATAATGTTTGGGGGATATGCGAAGATCATCAGGGACGATTATGGTTCGGCACCCGTGGCGGCGTTTCATGCTTTGATGGCGAGCAATTCACCAATTATACCACGCAGCACGGTTTATTAGATGACAACGTGTGCGGTATCACTCAAGATCGGGAAGGGCTGTTCTGGTTTTCCAGCACCCATAGCGGTCTGTCCTGTTTCGACCCCCGGACACTGCGGCATCTTACTTCGGAACCGGTAACCGAGGTGCTTACTCAAGGCTCTACAGATCGCCTATGGTTTAGCAATGTAAACAAGCTCTGTTGTTTCTTTGAGGGCAGGTTGGACTCTCGAATTCTTGACGAAGATCTTTTCGATATTCTGGAAGATTCCAAGAATCGCCTCTGGCTCGGCATAATAGGGCACGGGCTGTATTGTTATGATCCCTCGGAAACTGTGTGGAGCGCTTCAGAAAAACGATCCGTTATGAAAAATTCCCTGGGCAGCGATACCGTCCTGTCGCTGCTTGAAACTAGAGATGGAACTATCTGGGTGGGAACGGCAAATCCCGGACACCTCTGTCGTTTCGATGGAGAGACATTTGAGACAATACCTACACCACACCGGACCGTTCTCCGATTGCTTGAGGACAACCTGGGGAACATTTGGATTATCGGTGGCATCAAGGGCGGGGGAGTATCCTGTTATGATGGGACAGAATTCGTAACCTACACGATGGAAGATGGTCTCCCAAGCAATTCGACACATTCTATCGTGGAAGATAATGCCGGACATATCTGGATCGGGACACAAGAGGGGCTTTGCCGCTTCGATGGTGAGGATTTTACCGTCTACGGGAAGGAACAGGGACTTTTTAGCTTGAGCCATAAATGCGCTGCTAAAGACGCGTCTGGTCAGTTATGGTTCGGTACATTAAGGGGCGGAGTCTATCGCACTGACGGCGAGCACTTTCAGGTACTCACTACTGAGGACGAATTGCCCAGCAACAGCATCAACGGGCTTTTGCCGCAGCCAGACGGCTCTATGATCATCGGCACCTATCGCGGCATCGTTCAATACCAACCTACAGCAAGTGTTCCTCCGCTGATCGAGATACGGGAAGTCATTGCAGATCGTGTGTATCAAAACCCCGGTGAACTGAAACTCACCACCACGGAAGCGGATCTGCTGACTATCTCCTATCATGGCTTGAGCTTCGCCACTCGCAGAATGCGATACAGTTATATTCTGGAAGGCTACGACGATGAATGGCACGACACATGGGATTCTCGCGTCCGTTATGAGAGTCTGCCGGTGGGAGAATACACTTTCAAGGTCATCGCTATCAATCGCGATCTGGTATGTTCAGATACGCCTGCTGTGTTGGGGCTTACTATTACCCACGACCGGTGGAGCGAACTGCGGGCTGAATACGAAGCTGAAATCGGACGGATGCGGCAACTGCTGGAGATTAATCGCCGTGTGAGTAGTCAGCAAACGCTTTCTGATACGGCTCGCGCCATAGTAGAAAGTCTTCGGGAACTGGGATTCGATCGCGCAGGAGTTTGGATCCGTCATGAACAGGATGCTGAGGATGAAGCATTACATGGCTTGTGGGGCACCAATATGGATGGTGAAATCTATGATAACACTGATGAACTCTGGCCCGCAGAGAACATACCGGCTGATAATGGCTATTACGTTGAGATGGACGGATCTATATTAGAGGACAGACTGGAGATTAGCGAATCATCGATTTTCCTTCTAAAAGACCGTGATGAAGAGATTTTCAGATCTATCTGGGGTTACCATCCCCCGTCTCCGGGATATTATGGGCGCAGTAAGCAAGGAGATAATATCTGTTTGTGTATTGCCACAGAGGATGGTCGGATTGTTGTTATCGCAGTGGACAACCATATCACTGGACGTCTCATCGACGAAACACAGGCTAATCTGCTTGGATTTGTAGGAATTGAAATGGCTAAGGTGATGGCAAGCGTTGCATTGCGCGAATCTCTGGCGCAAAGCGAAGCGAAGAGCAGAGCGATTCTGGATGTCATTCCCGATCTGATGTTTCGTATTACCCGAGATGGAGTTTTTCTGGACTATAAAGCTGACGATGAAGATAAATTGTATGTTCCAGGCAGCGAAATCATTGGAAATAATGCCAGAGAGATTTTGCCACCGGAGTTCGTTAACTTGTTGATGGATTATATACATAAGACTCTCGATTCAGGCCTCATGCAGCATTTTGAATTCCAATTGCCTGTGCCAAAGGGCTTGCGGGACTATGAAGCGCGTCTGGTCATAAGTGGGGAGAATGAAGTCCTGACTATGGTCCGAAATATCACTGAGCGTAAGCAAGCAGATATAGCGCTGAAAGAATCGGAAAGGAAGTACAGAAATCTAATTGAGATGGCCCCTGACGGCATAGTAACCACGGATATGAAAGGTTTTACTACATCCTGTAATACCGCTACATTAAGATTAACTGGTTATTCCAGAGATGAATATATCGGCAAACACTTTACGAAGCTGGGTGTCCTCCGAAAAAGGGATATTCCCAAGTATGCAAAGTTATTGGAATCTGTTTTAAGGGGAAAACCATCCGCTCCTATTGAGTTTCCTTATCATCGGAAGGATGGAGAACTCAGATGGGGTGAGGCTCACCTCGCGTTGCTAGAAGAGAACGGCAGAAAATCGGGCATTCAGGCTATCCTGAGAGATATAACCGACCGTAAGCTGGCGGAGGAAAGAGAAAAGGAGTATATTCACGATCTGGAATTTCTGTCAAAAACGGCGATGGAATTTGTTGAATCTCCATCCGAAGATGACATATACCAGTTCATAGCCGAAAAGCTGAAGGAACTCGTTGGCGATTCCATTGTTATCATCTGTGGATTTGATAGTGATTCTGATAGTTTCTACGTCCGTTCGGTTCTGGGGCTTGGAAGGCATACCAGAACCGTTCTCAAACTGTTGGGGCAGGATTCTATTGAGATGTCCATAAAGTCATCAGATGCGGCGAAGTTTAATCTTGCCAGCGGCAAATTAGTCAGTCTTCCGGGAGATATTTATGAGCGTAGTGGCGGCTCGATCCCAAAGGGCGTAAGTCGTACCCTTGAAAAAATTCTCAATCTGGGTGACATATATTCTATGGGATTTGTCACAGAAGGGAAGCCATTTGGAGCTGCCTTTATATGTACGCGTAGGGATTTTGAGTTGCAGAATCAGGATATTGTAGAAACATTCATAAATCAGGCATCGATGGCACTGCAGCGCAGGCAGGCAGAGGAGCACATCAAGGCATCACTCGCAGAGAAAGTAGTGCTTCTGAAGGAAATTCACCACCGTGTCAAAAACAACCTTCAGATCATCTCCAGTCTGCTCAATCTTCAGTCCGGTTATATCAGTGATGAGCACACACTCCAGATGTTTAAGGAAAGTCAGAACCGAGTCAGATCAATGGCGCTCATCCACGAGAAATTATACGGGTCCAGCGATCTGGCGAGGATCGATTTTGCGGACTATATCCGAGACCTGGCAAATTACCTATTTCGTACGTATAGCTCAAGCTCTCGCGGTATAAAATTGGGAATAGACGTTGATGATGTATTGTTAGATATAGACAGAGCAATTCCCTGCGGTTTGATCGTCAACGAGCTTGTCTCGAATTCTCTGAAACATGGTTTCCCTTCAAGCGAGGATCGCAGCAAAGGGGAACAATCCAGAAACGAAATATGCGTTGAGCTTCACTCTGATAACCATGAGAAATTGACTCTGATAATCAGCGATAACGGAGTTGGCTTCCCAAAGGATCTGAATTTCCAAAAGACAGAGTCATTGGGGCTTCAACTGGTGAATACTCTAACAGATCAGCTTGAAGGCGATATCGAGCTTGATAGAAGGAATGGTACGGCATTCAAGATCACATTTGCACAGCCAAAATATGAGAGGAATGAGTAATACAATGGCAAAAGCACAAATTATGATCGTTGAGGATGAGAGCATCGTAGCCAAGGATTTGCAGAATATGCTGGAGAGAATTGGGTATGATATTCCTGCAGTGGTGGCTTCAGGAGAGGCAGCCATGGGAAGGGCAGCGGGTACACATCTCGATCTGGTGCTGATGGACATTATGCTAAGAGGCGAAATGGACGGTGTGGAAGCCGCCGAGCAACTCCGCACCCGGTTCCACATTCCGGTGATATATCTTACTGCTTATGCAGATGACGATACATTACAGCGGGCAAAGATTACAGAGCCATACGGATACATAACCAAACCGTTTGAGGAAAGAGAACTGCACGTCGGTATCGAGATGGCTCTCTACAAGCATAAAGCGGAAAGAAAACTGCAAAAGAGCGAATATCGGTTCCGGCAAATGGCTGAAAATATTAAAGATGGTTTGATAATCATTGAGAATGGAAAAGCAGTTTATTTTAACGACCGGGTGTGCGAGATTCTTGGTTATCCCAGGGAAGAAATTGTGAAACTGACAGCCCTGGATGTCGCTGCTCCGGAGGAAAGAGAGCGACTGCAACAGCACATGAAAGTAGTAGAGCAGACAAGTGATGCTTTTAACGAGCTGGAGTTCTGGATCGTCCGTAAAGATGGTACTCGGCGTTGTGTTCATAGTCGCTACTCCGCCAGTTGCGAGGGTGACGAAATAGCTGGTCGCTATTTGGTTATTACTGACACCACCGAGCGCAAGATGATGGAAGCGGATCGCGACAGGGCAAGCAGGCTTGAGTCGATTGCCATTCTTGCCGGCGGCATAGCTCATGATTTCAACAACATTCTGACTGCAATCCTGGGAAATATCTCCCTCGCTAGAATTTACGAGGATACGGATAGAATCAGTGAGAGGTTAATAGAGTCCGAAAAGGCGTGTATGCAGGCAAAGAGCCTAACGCAGCAATTATTGACTTTTTCCAAGGGTGGAGCGCCAGTTAAGAAGATCGTCTCTGTCAAAGAATTGCTAAAGAATACTATCCGCTTCGCGTTAAGAGGCTCCAACGTCAGACACGAACTGTCCATATCAGATGATCTCTGGCCGGCGGAGATTGATGGAGGCCAGATAAGTCAGGTCATTCAGAATCTGGTCATCAATGCCGATCAATCAATGCCTGAGGGCGGAACTATCAAAGTGCAAGCAGAAAATGTGGTCGTAAGCGCAAAGGATACTCTTCCACTGAAAGACGGGGAATATGTGAAAATATCCATACAGGACCAGGGAATTGGAATACCTGAAGAGCATCTCCAGCGGATATTTGATCCGTATTTCAGCACTAAACAGAAAGGGAGTGGATTGGGGCTTGCAACCGTCTATTCCGTCATCAAAAACCACGATGGATATATTACTGTAGATTCTCAAGTGGGAATTGGATCCACATTCTATGCCTATTTCCCTGCTTCTCCGGGACAAATTCCGGTGAAAGAGGAAGAGGATAATGTGGAAATCGTTCCTGTCGCCGGCGAGGGCAGAGTGCTGGTGATGGATGACGAAGAAAACATAAGGGAACTCGCCAGGGAGATGTTGAGCAGTCTCGGTTATGAAGTAACCACTGCTATAGATGGCGCTGAGGCAATCAAATTATATCGGGATGCCAGAGATTCAGGGCAACCATTTGATGCGGTAATAGCAGACCTGACAGTGCCGGGCGGTATGAGCGGCAAAGAAGCTATCCAGCAGCTTGTGAAAATCGATCCGGGGATTAAAGCCATTGTTTCCAGCGGGTATTCCAATGATCCCGTAATGGCTAATTTCAGGGAATATAGATTTCAGGGCGCTATCGCCAAGCCATACAGAACCAGGGAACTGAGCATCTTACTACACGAAGTATTAAGGAAGTGATAGTGAATCAACTCTTTCTTACTATCACTGATTCAAAGAATCTCTCTTGAAATTCGGTCAATGCTCTGATCTGATCATCTGTATAATTCCTGCCTTCGGGTACCAGAATAAGCTTATCATCATTATCATCAAGCCTGTGTATCACAGCAACGCATCTTCCTGTGAATTCCCTCAGCGGCTTGAAAATGCCCAGAATATAAGCGTCTAGCTCCTCGCCATCTGGCGCTCTGGTATCTGGAACAAATCCGTAATTGACTGGATAGATGAATCCCCATTGAGGATGCCTTGAGCCTAATGGCCTGTCTAACTGAAAAACTCGTATACTTAAAGCGGAATATCACCAGGCAAACTGGGCGGTTGCCAGAAGGCTGGGGTACAGAGCCTCAAAGGGAAAGTTATACCAGGCTGTGGTAACGATCCCTTCTGCGCCAGCCTCATGGGCACGTTCGGCGAAAGTCTTGATGTTATGCACATAGCGAGGATAGTCGGGCAAACTCAGCCAATCGCTCGTGTTGGCAGCGCCGGCAGGTGCACCGATCACCTGTCGACCGGACGCAAGGTAATACTCCAGATATGGTAAGGCCCGAACGTATTTCGGCAATTCATCTCCCAGATATGTACCAAAGACCTGGGAGAAGTTTCCACCCAGTCTCTTCTCCAGATCCACAGGCCTGGCAAAGTTTTTCATAGCGCTGGCGGTCACTTCAGATAGCTCACTTTTCCAGTCCTTCTGCCAGCGGGTGTCATATGCCACCACACCTGGTAGATCGTCCGGATTGTAACGGGCTACTATCAACGGGCTGGGTGACTGCGTAGTCCAGTAATCCCAATACATTATGCAGGCATCCTGGTGGAGTTTGCTGAGAATATGGGGATGGCTGCAAAGGATATCGTCCCAGAGTATGGGACTGACGCCGCGTTCGCTTAACCAGGCGCAGACTTTGTTTATATAGTTGACATAGAGGGAGCCTTTGCCGTTCTTTTTTTCCTCTTCCTGACAGCGCGGACACACACCCAGTTGACGAGTTTCATCAGCGCCGATATGCATGAAGCGGCTGTCCGGAAAGTATGACAAGACCTCCTCTGCCAGTTCAGTGAAGACACGGAAGGAGTTCTCATTAGTCGGGCACATCTGTGCCTTTACTTCCCCCTCTTCCCGGATGTGGGAATATTCGTCGTGCCTCAGCAGATAGTTGAGATGTCCCAGTGACTGCTGTAAGGGAATGCACTGAATGCCACGGGAACGTGCATGATCCAGAAGTTCGCGTAGCTCAGAACCGGTGAGCGCCGAGGGTGAACGCACAGTTGCATGACGCTCAAAGGGGAAGCGCGGGCCAAACTCGAAGAGGAGAGTATTGAGCTTCAGTCTGGCCGCGGAGTTGATTAGCGCGGCAGCTTCCGGCGCTCCCAACTGACGTATAGACTCAAACATAAGGTGAAAACCGCGCATGGCTAGCCGCGGGTAGTCCCTGATCTTCCCAATAGGGAGTAGTGGGCCATTGCGTAATTGTTCGATCGTCGCCAGTGCATGTAGGAAACCATTGCCGCTGGCCGCGATAATAGATATTCCGTCCCTGGCAATGTCCAGCCGGTATTCCTCAGGTTTTAGGTCATCATCCTGCAGGAGCGTGACGTTTGACTTCCGCTTGCCCCTGAAGAGGTTTAGCTCCTGGGCACAGCGTTGGCCAATGTTCACATGGCCGCTGCGATTGTCAATTCCCCAGTTAGAGTCAATGGTGACGGTTTCCCCCTGGATAGAGATCTCCTTGGGAGTGGGTATGATATTGCTGAACCTCATAGCAGCTCCTTCCAAAATATGCATTCTTCATTGGGGAAGCACTGCACCCATTCCAGGTGGATTCAGGACAGGACTTCCTGGTGATGGCCGAAAGTCCAGGTTCTTCAGATCGACAAACCCCGGATCTGCAGCTATAGATTGTCTATCCTGTCCTTTCTCTGTCTGATAGTTGGGAAACTGAGCCATTGTATATTCATCTGCTATCCACTTAATCATAATTCCTCGCGATTGATACCAGCAATTATGATCTATACTGAGCGACCAATCATTGCCTATCCTCAGACAGCTTTCCGTTGCTTCATAGAAGATGTTGTTACGCACATAGAATGAAGAAGTTCTGGCTGTATTGTGGTAAAGCATCAGATGTCTGCCGTTAGGATCGCTCCTTTGGCCGTGTCCCCACCCATAGCCAGCGTTTACGCAGGTGTTATTCTCAAAGTAGATGTCGCGTGTGGTGGATTCTTCCCCTCGGTTCCAATACTCGAACGAATACTCACAGTTCCAGATGATATTGTTTCGGTAACGGATATTGATCTGGGAATTGTCGCGTGAACCCTGGTTCGTCAATGCCGCGTCGTATATCTCCCACAGCCTACAGCGCTCCACCAGATTATCGTGGGCGTTTTCCCAGAATTCAATACCATTGCCATACCTCACTGTCCTGTCTCCACCCATCTGATCGCCTCCGCCTATGTATGATAGATCGCAATCTCTGACAATGATGTGATGAGTATTGCCACCGCCTATTCCATGCGCTCCTCCATAGCGCAGAGCCAGATTTTCGTAGATGACATAGCTTTTTCCACCTTCATCAATAATGTGTCTTCTTAGCGCGCACTCTATGTTAGAGTAATAAACCGCCGGGTTGGTCTCAGAGTATATCTTGAGAACCAGGTTACCCTCGTCATACCAGAATTTGCCCTGACTGTCCAGGTCCTCCTCGTTCCAGACTTTTATACCGACAGATTCCTCGCTATTAAGAATAAGGTTTCCCACATCCACAGACAGCAGGTCATCTGCATTCAGCGCCACCGGGACAGTAGCCCAGATATTGCCGCCCTCGTGGTTCCAGTCGCTGGCCTTGTTTCTGGTTACTGAACCCAGCAACAGAGGTTTGTTACCTTCCCCGTAAGCTCCGTAGGTTATGGAACCCTTCTCATCGCCGCTCTGTGGGATCAACTGCTCTCGCCAGACTCCGCCTCTCTTAAACAGGACAGAGTCGCCAGGATTGAGCTTCGCTGAGTTGGCCTTCTCTATGGTCCTCCATGCTTTCTCTGGTGAAAGACCATCGCTGGAATCCCTGCCATTCATGGAGTCAACATAGTATGTATTCTTCATTATGGTTTCACCTTCCTCTAATGGAACCAAAGATATATCCGTATGATCGACAGTTTCGGATGCAGTTGGATATACATAAACACTGGCGATAACGACCAGGACGATCAGGCAATTTAGCAATGGTCTGGAACTCTCAGTCTGGGACTGGTTGGTACGATCCACATGAACATGCGCATATATAATCATGGCATCATCTGCTTCAGGCCGCCCCACGTCATTGCAAGCTTGCCCTGCATCGAAACTGAGGTGTATTGTCCAGTCATGATTTCGTCAATCTCCGCTGCTGTCTTGCTGGTATTGAAAACGAGAAGCTCATCTATAGTACCTGTGTAAAACCTCCATTCAGGTTCACCGCGTGACGGGGTGCGCACCTCGGCGCCGATACCGATGGAATCATCTGTCGTCGCGATCTGCCCTCCCGTGCTGACGCTGTTAACCTCTTCGCCATTGAGGTACAGCACAAGTTCGCTACCGTCCCAGGACATAGCGATATGCGACCATTCATCCAATGGAACGACATCCGGGGATTCATGATAGCCGGGCACGCTCAAGTTATAGGTATAATTGCCAATCCTCCCGCTGCGCAACTGCAAATAATAGCCTCGGTCCTTCGTGCAGATCGTCTGCTCTCCTGCGATAGATTCTGGATTGATCCACGCGGCCATCGTCATCGCATCGGTGATGCGGAGGGTTTCGGAATCTACTACCTCTACCCAGTTTTGCCCTGAGAATCGCAAAGCATCCCCGTATTTACCTTCGACAATTTCTGGAGGAGCCACGCCGACCGGTTCGCCTCCTTTGCCATTTACCAGACCGTGATTCCCGTTGCCTGACAGATCATCGACCTCCGTGGGTTCTCCGCCTTCGATTCTCATGTCGGCTCTGTCAAAGGTAAGAATCAGCACAGCGCCATCTAACACGTCCGCAATTGCGATGATATGCAACTGCCATAGACATAGCACACTGAGAATGAACAGGGAAAGATGATAAAGTTTGGGAGTATTTGAGTTCATGTCCTATCCCTCCGTTTCGGTAGATATTAGTTTTTGGTACTATAACTTTTCGCAAAAGAGTTGAGGTTTTGAATAGCACACGGATTCTCACGGATTGAGACGGATTAACACTGATTGAATCAGTGAAAATCGGTGGGCATCTGTGTTAATCCGTGTGCCATTTTCCT
>SDBT01011138.1_pt1 | contig 14491 bp, 15 predicted proteins | sample 2277101 | NCBI WGS metagenome assembly SDBT01 (sample SAMN10404973, study PRJNA504765) | marine sediment metagenome | isolation source: marine sediment core GS10_PC15, 103 cmbsf | place: Arctic Ocean: Southern Knipovich Ridge | collected 2010
ATATTATTAGGGCTTTTCGCGGCTATGGAACTGCTTAAGGACGTAACCAATTAATTAGCCTTGTCAAAATTTGACTCGGATTTTTTACACTTGGTGGTGGCTCACGCGTGAGCCACTTAACAACACGTTACATAAAACTTATATGTAGCACACTGAAATAAATACGTGAAAAATTTTGTTGTGAAATCAATATATGGCCATTTTTTCTACTTTTGAAAGTGTATCTCATCATCATTCATCAAATTATACGTTGATCCCAAGCGATCACCCACAGCACCCCTTACACACCTCTCTCGTGCTACTCCCTGTGTTACCGCTCCCAAGGACCGTTTGAACACATACACACAAACAAGCACCTATTTTGTATCTTATCTAGAACAAAAAAATGCCCCGTAGTCAAGTTCATCACCCCCAGAATTACTACCCTCTCCACAAGCACGACAAACCTTCCCAAGGTTACTTCAAGGACATCTCTCTACACCGTACGAAACGGACCCCAGCCAAAGGCACGATAGGACATTTTCAGGGCGCTACATTCTCAAATTCACCTCTCGACGATTCCAGCGATTTTGTCCCTTGTTTAGAATTACAACACCGCAGCGCGGAACTTGGACTTGAGCACGAGATTGAACGTGGCACCGACTCCTTGGACGGATGTGCGTTGACTGTGCAGACAACCGAGCCCATACTCCAGGAAAACCCGGACCGCTTCGTACTGTTCCCCATTCGATACAACGACATATGGAAACTTTACAAAAAAGCGATGGCTTCTTTTTGGATGGCCGAGGAAGTGGACTTGTCGACCGACTGCATTCATTGGAAAACAAAACTAAACTCCAACGAACGCGGGTTCATAAAGTCGATTCTTGCGTTCTTTGCAGCCAGCGACGGGATTGTCATCGAAAACTTGGCCATCAACTTTATGAAAGAAGTCCAGATTCCAGAAGCACGATGTTTCTACGGGTTTCAAATTGCCATTGAAAACATACATTCTGAGGTCTATTCCGTGCTGATTGACACCTTGGCCGAGTCCAGTGAAGAGAAGATGCGTTTATTCACTGCGGTAGACAACTTTCCTGCCATCAAGAAAAAGGCTGATTGGACCATTCATTGGATTGGTCAAGACAGTGCATCCTTTGGAATTCGCGTGGTTGCCTTTGCAGCCGTAGAAGGCATCTTCTTCTCTGGGTCGTTTTGCTCTATTTTTTGGTTGAAGAAGCGTGGCTTGATGCCTGGCCTGTGCTTTTCAAACGAGTTGATCTCGAGAGACGAACGCTTGCATACGGATATGGCTTGCCTGATCTTCTCCAAGCTTGTAGACAAGCCTTCCAAAGACGTCGTGTACGACATCATTCGACAAGCGGTTGTTATCGAAAAGGAGTTTGTGTGTGAATCTCTTCCCGTGCGTTTGATTGGAATGAACCACACCCTGATGGCTCAGTACATCGAATTCGTGGCCGACGTCCTCCTCGTGCAACTCGGATTTCCCAAGATGTTTGGCACGAAGAACCCGTTTGGATGGATGGAACCCATTGATTTGGAACGGAAAACCAACTTTTTTGAGCGCAGGGTATCCGAGTACGGACAAGCCAACATTCATACAACGGCGTTGAACACGACACGAAATTCGGCCTTTGGCAAGAAGAAGGCTTTGTCTCAATCCAGTCCTCGTGCCTTTACACAAGCAAGCAACGCGTCAAAGAGAACAAAGCACGAGGAAGAAAAAGTGTGTGAAGAGGAGACGCCGTGTGACCACCTGGAGTTTGCTTTGGATGTTTAATTTATTTATTCGTCACTTTTCATAAACGTATCCAATTTATTCAGAATAAACTAGAAAATTAGACTTTTTGTCATGCAAACGAGTGTAAGCGATGTAGAGGACGCAGGCAATACAGGATGCCCCCAAGACCCCACTGAATCCCTCATGAAATTCCAGAAAGAATCCGAGCGACACCAGAAACTTCACATAGCGTGGGAGAAACTTCTCACAAATTATGCGAAACTTCACACAAAATGTGGGGGCAATGACCCATTAGCAATAGTTGTAGCGGTTGTATTCTCCTTGATAATCCTCAGTGTAACGTGCCTCTTCGCAATCATGTTCGTGCTGGCTGTATCAGCACGAGACCCTGTCATTTATCGCACATATTATTAAATCAAACTTCAACCATCACCACCAAGCGATTAACAATGAATCCCGAAGTTTATGTCATGGCCATCGATATTGAAATGTCTGGCGCCACCCTCCGAGACAGCCAGGAAAACTGTACTCGAGTTCCCGAAGGGGATCTTATAGGTATTGGAGCACGAGTACTCCGTTGGAATGAAACAACCCAAGAATTGGAAATACCTACAGACTTGGAGGGAACCGCGGGTTCCTTTTTTCGCCCCATGTTCCGGCCTTTCAACAAACACTGCTCACTCGGAACACTCTACACCAAGGGCACCACCGTCATGACTTGTTCTATTGAGGAGAAGTACAAGGAAACCGAACAAGAACTTGAAGAGGAAACCACAGAAAAAATCATGTCGTACCCTTCTCCACGTGCTGAGTGTACGGTTTTCGAGGAGCGCTGCTGGGATGGTTTCTGGTGCAAAGAAATCGACGCTCTCAACCAATTGGAATACAAAGGGCCTCACTCCAAACGCGTGATGGAAGAATACGCCATATCAAGTCTCTTTAAGTTCCGTCGCGCCTTCGAAGAACGTGCTCATTCTGAAGGCACGAAACTTGTGGTTGTTTCGGACAATGTGTCTTTTGACATTGGCACGCTGGATCAACTGTTGCGCAAGTACTTTCCTGACACACGCCCCAGTGTTTATTGTGCGGACGACAACAAAAAGTACAATGGAGGAACGCCCTGCACACACTCCATGCAAAAAGGACTTCTTGCTTCTGTAGATCCAGTGTGGGCGATCACCAAGAACAAATCTTGGGGGTCGGGATGGTCCGAGTGGTTGACAGCACGAGGATGTGCTAGACAGTACTGGTCCAGCACGCTGCGCATTCAGTATCTTTACGATATCCCGAAATCAGAGATCGTCCACGATCACCACCCGCTGAACGACGCAGACACCATAGCACGAGAATACTGGGTAATTCTCTTGATTGCCAAAGGGTATTACACCTTGCACGAGGATCGCGTCATGAAGAAACGTGGACTTGAAGACGAACGCAAGAAACCCACGTCCAAAAAGTCAAAGGTTTAAGTAAAAGCAATTACAATCGACGTTGTCGTACAAAATAAGCACGAATAAACTGGACGTATTCTTCGTGCACACGCGCATTGTAATTTTCTTCTTTGGCAAGGGCGATGAGTATACAAGCGATGTCAGCCAATGCATCCAGCTGTGTCTTGGACATGTCGGCCAAGATATCCAACTTCGTCTTGTGTTGCACCGTTTCTACATGATTCGTTTCCATGATACGTAGCTCGTCCTTTGGTACGATTGTGCTGGCGTGATAACTCTGTTTTTTTTCTGTGGACAAAAACAAAAATTTGGGCCGAAAGTATTTTTGCACGAAAATAGGTCTTTATTCTTCTTCGTGCTCCATTGCATTGCAGAACAACCGCGAGAAGCACGATGACCCGGTATATGATTGCAACGTCCGAACAATATCTTTTCTCGTTCTACCTTCCTCAAAATCTCCGCACGCCTGTTTGTGTAATTCCGCGAGGACGCCCAGCAAGTTCGTTTAGCTTCAATGCAAAGAAATGGATTAGGCTGTTTGGCTTCGAATACCGTTGCAATAATCTTGACCAGTTCATACTGGGGCTGATCAATCGTTTTCAATATGCTTACACGCATACCTCAGAGCCCTTGCACGAAAAGTATGGTTATGTCGAAACTGTATTCTCAACGCGCAAAATATATGACTATGTCGGTGATTACCATTTTTTCACGGCCACGCTCGAACCACCTCCACGCCAGTTAATTCCATACGAAGAAGTTCCTAAGATACCTCCCCCAAAGAAGCGTGCAAAGACGGAACAAAGCGTATACAAACATTGCATGGTGATATCGCTTGGTTTTGAGTTCGTTTACCTTGACGATCTTTCCCCCGCGCATTCGACGGGTGTCATTTCAGACGCTGTAGTTATGTGTCTTGAACGCAGGTTTCAAATCCCTCATGAGATTTGCATATATATCCTGTCTTATGTACATAATGAATAAACGCCGTGGTTGCACCCAGGCAATTTTTAGGTAAAACTATTTTGCACGAAAATAGGTCTTTATTTCTTCTTCGTGCTCCATTGCACTGCAGAACAATCGCGAGCAGCGCGATACGAAGTTCGGCCGTTGGCACGATGGTCCGGTATATGATTGCAACGTCCAAAAAATATCTTTTTGTATTCAACGATTCGCTGGAAATACGCAACCCGTCCCTTGTATTTGCCGAAAGATACAAATGCGACAAGCCAAGGAAGAAGCTTTTGGGGTTGGAATTCCGCTGCAATGATTCTAAATACTTCTTGCAAGGATTGATCAATCGTTTCCAAAAGTGTTCCGTAGAAAACTGTCGTTCCTCAGACTATGGACGTATCGAAACTGTATTCTCAACGCTCCCAAAATTTGATGACCTCGATACTGACGACTTTCTTACTACTTACGTGGATACGAAGATCCATTGTCCAAGAGCTTTCTCACTCGATTCCTGTTATGGTTTTCCAGACCCTTTTTTGGGTCCCCCAGAGACAGCTCAAGAATTTCGTGAACGTCGTAAAGGGTATATTGTACACACGATCAGACATGGTGGTCCACCGGCTTCGCTAGAACCCTATCTATACGAAGATTATAAAGTGATTGAGATTCGATTTCTTATCCTTTACGTCAACGACGTGCCGCCTGTTCACACACGCAATGTCATCCAGGAAACTCTCATTGTGTGTCTTGGGAAGAAGTTTAAAATTCCTGAGGAGATTTGCAAACACATTGTATCTTTTATGCACTGGAATTAAACACGTTGGTTGCATTCCATGTACTTTATTATAAAGCGGTCTCTGTCACATTTTTGGGGCAAACTTCATCCACATGAATGATATTTCCATCCCCAGACACGACACAGGCACGCCCTCGAATAAAATTTCGCTTCCCTTCCACTTTGCAGTAATTGCCCAACACTTGGCAGTCCTTGATGTCTCGAAAGGTACACCGGTTGCCTGTAAAGGTGCACAAGCTCGCTCCAATCACCATAACATCATCTTCTGGTATGCATATTCCCACAACGTCCTTGTAAACGTCCTTTCCGAGCTTGTCCGTGAACAGGCTTCCCTTGGAAGAGAACAACACTCTGTGGCATAGTCTTCTCTCGGATGTGTCTTTGCTCATCAACGTATTGGTTTCTCTTGGACTCAAGCACACACGGTCTCTGTCTCCGGGGAACTTCTTCAGATCCCACGGTTCGGACTTGGACATGGACATGCCCGTTGCAAAGGCTTCTCTTTTTTGTGAGGAAGAAGAATCCGACTCATCGTTTATAGCACGAAGAGTCTTGACCACTCCAGACGAAAAACGATCCAAACTCTTGCTCTTTTGCCGCCGCCCGTGCCCTATTCGTGCTGAATCTCCTCTTCGTATTCTATCTCGGTTCCATTGAACTCGGTGTTGGTGATTCCGTACACCCCGTGCATCGCTTCCAACCAACAACCACAACAACTTGGCTTCTTGTATCTCCTTTCGAGACATTTCTTTCTGTTTCGAAATGGGGTAAGACATTGTCTCTTCTCCTTCTTCTGAACAGCACGAAGAAACCGAATCTTTCTCCATTATACTTTGCGCCTTTTTCTTGATGTCTCGCGGAGACATGGTGTAGTCGTTTGTCAATGCATCTTGTTCGATACTTTCTTCGGAAGAAACACGAAATACTTGGCGAGGAATCATATCTCCGTTGGGCGCTCGATAAATGATATCTTCCATTCCTTCTTCTTTTGTGGTCTTGGAAGCACCTTTCGTGGATGAAGAATGACCCTGTGCGTGCGTTTTCAATCGATTCAAGAGTTTGGTTGTCTGTATTTTTGGCTTTTCTACCATAGCACGAACGGGGGATAATTGTCCCGGTACTTTGGGTATGTCTTTGAGCACAAGTCCATTCGGTACAGACGCCTCTTTTTTCGGTTTAGGTTTAGAAACGTGGTGTGAAAGCATGGTTGTAGATTTTCCCTTGGGCTTCTCGCGTGCGTGCCGTTGCTTTGAAAAATGGCTTTCCTTGTTCTGGGCACTTTTTTTTCGTGATTTCTTTTTGTGTTTTCTTGGAGACTGTGCGTGTGGCTTCTTTCTCCTTTCTCGTGCTTTTTTATGGACAAGCAAAGACTTTTTGGCCTTGTCCTGGATCTTTCCATCTTCTTTGAGAGGAAAGATGCACGCTCTCTTCATGGATGGCATGACGTAGGTATCGTTGGTACTGCTGGTGGAGGAGGTTAGCACGAGAGAGGATTCCATTGCATTGCCTGTGCTTGATTGCTGAAACATTTATAAATACATATTTCATGAATACCAAAATGTAGAACAAAAAAAAATGCAACTCTTCTTGTGCAGAACATTCAACAAAAAGTATACTCTTTGGGATCTCTCTTCGTGCCCATCTTTCCGCAACACCACATAATCGTCTGATAAAACATCTCTGGGCTGGAGGGGTTGGACCCAGGGGCATCGACCACAAAGTCAATCCGGAGAGATCCTCGCTTGACTTTGTGCGTTCTGTACTTCCAATTGCGGAACGAAACAATGGTGTGTTGCGCGTGCGCTGGGTATCTTTCGTAAGATACCGCGCACGCACAAAACACCCACGTGTCAAGAGTCGAATCTTCTTCCTTTGTTTTGCGCGCAAAGAGGCAAGGCGCGAATCCAGGATAACTCCCGGCGATCTTGGGGGTTGTGTAGCACACAGATTGCTGATTCCGAGCCTTTGGATGTACAAAGGGCGGCATTCCGCACTCTAGGTCACAAGCACGAGGGCCCATGTCTTTGATGTCCCAAATGTCGCCTGTCCATGTGTAACATCCTTGTTTCACACGGAATACGTGCGGATCCTCTTGTTTTGCAGAAGCGTAGTCGCGCAACTCTTCCTCTCGGGACACGTTATCAAACGAAGGGATCTTTAGCTGCACCCCACAGAGCGCTTCCATCAAACTGATGTTTTGCCGAAAGTGAAAATCCAGTCCGTCTTTGGAAGCCTGCAAGTCTACCTTTTCGGAATGCGTTTCTCCTTTAAACGATTTCCCCATAAATAGAACATCCATCATCTCTGTCCCATACACTGCATCCACATCAGCTTTGACGTTTCCCTCGTCATCCATTGCCTCTTCGTCCAGTTCACTTTCCGTCTCTGACGCAGAAGAATCGTTACTTGAAACATAGCCTTGTTCCGTGCTGTCGGATAGAGTTTTCGTTCTTCTCAGATGCACGTTGGATTCTGATCCGTTGGTGTCTCTTGAAGAGTTCATAGACACCACCGTGCTGCGAGAGCAAGGAATATTCATCCCGGTCATGGTGAAGATGATATGCACGTCTCCGCGTACTTGGTTGGGCGTCCATTGATTTCCTTCTCCCAAGAGCACGACGATGGATGTTTTGGTTTCTGCATCAAAATGATTGGGAAGCGGAACATCCGCAATCGCTACATTTTCCAACGTTCGAATCCCCGTTTCAGAGCATTCGGAACATCGTTCAAACGACGTAAAGGATCCTTTCTCGTGCTTGTTTGGGTTCAACACGCGTTTCTTTCCGCGACACTGAGGACACGACTCGATTTCCGCGGTGATTGTGGTGGAGAATGCCTCTGGAGTTGCATGGTCAATTTCTTCTTGTTCTTCGTCTCGTTTTCTTTTTTGGTTGGCTTGCACGGAAGAGTCCTTGAGCAAGAATCCAGTACCTGTGCATGAAGAGCACTCTGAAGTATACTCGAGTGGGTCCCACGGATAAATCATAAACTTCATGGCAGAACCCTCACTCGAAGAGGTAAAGGGTACTTTTGCGTATCCATGGCATTCGTGACAAAGAATCGTTTTGTCGTAAAAGACAACCGAGTGATAGTCCTTGGAGCTGTTCATCCACTCTCCTGGAGTTACGTCCTTTCGAAGGACAACGGGGCCGGGTTTCTCCCTATGTATTTTGGACGCCTTGGACTGCATGTCGTAATAGAACTCTTCTTCGAATTCTCGTGCTTCACTCCCTTTCCACTTGCTTTTCGGTTCTCCAAACAGAGAGATGTTGTACGCAATGCGCTTTTCCGTATTGGTCAGCACCTCCTTGGCGTTGCATAGCTTCTTGAACATATCTCCGTCGTCCTTTGGGTCTTGTAATTCAAGATTCAGGCGGTGCGAAATGGGACCAGAAGCACGAAGAGAAGATCTATTTTTGACACGACATTGCATTTTCCCTCTTCTCTGGGAATCTGGGTGGTACACTCTGGACAAGCGACGAAAGGACTTGTAGATGCACTCTTGGCTGGCTTCTTCCGAGACTTCCAATATTTCATAATGGGTTGGGTGTGGAGATGTATGACTCATCGCTGCGCACGTTGTAATGAAAATAAAAAGTTTTATTGATTTTTAAAACCAAAAGTTTGGTTCGTTTCCGCCTGTCTGCTGAAGCATGGCGTCAATCATATCCCCAGTTTCCATCCCCACTTCCTTGGGCGTGTTTCTGTGGTCCAGCCTCTGTCCTTCGTACATGAACCGCACGGCCGTGGATTGAATGTTGTGCTTTTTGTAGTATGCATTGAACATCTTTTGGAACGACGTGGTCTCGCTCATCTTGAACACAATCGCGGTTCCGTCTTGGTTTACCACTTGAATCTCTATGCTGGGTTTCTTTTCTTTTTCTTTTTCACCTTCTCCTTCTTTGGTTTGTTCAGGTGCATCACTTCGCGCAGGTATGTCTGGTTTGGGGTTATCGCTTGGCTCCATGGTCGTCTTCGTGCTTTTGTGCTTTTTCAAATCTGGGCAAAAAAAATGTAAAAATTACAAGGCAAATCTTCGAAAATTTTGGGGCAAATTGATAGTCTCTTTTGGTTGAATACTCAAGCACGAAGAAGAAGAAGACGATGGAACCAAGCGATGAAGGCATTGCAAGTTGCCTGGACTCAAGCGATGAAGGCGTTTCATGTTGGCGGGACATTGCATATCAACTCTTTCTTGAAGGGGAACTCAATGTAAAACGATGTCAGGAGATTATGAACGTATATCGTGTGGATGCGGACGCGCTCATGGCAGCCCTTATTACCAAATACTCGTATGAAGACATAGGCGACAAGTCTTTCACGTTTATCCATGACTCGGCATCCTTGGAGATTGTGTCCCTGTCGAACAAACTACACCAAGCTCCAATCACCAAGGGAGAATCTTCCGAACAGGATTTCATCGACACATTCAAGAATTCTATAACTCTATTCATTCCTGTACCTGAAGATCGTACGGAACCGGTGTTGGCGGAGGAGCCCCCATTGAAATACGATACCCTGACCTATAAACAAGCAGAACATTATTGTCTTTTGGACAAAGCGCTCTTCCCAGGCTCGGACATAACTGAGATTGATGTGTACGCAAGTAGACAGTGTGTGATTTGTAACATTAAGTATTACGTGCTTACGATGGGGTTTAAACATGCCGTGTGTCTTGACTGCGTGCACCGACTCGTGAGAATTACGACTAAAGCTTTCTGGAATAAAGAGAAATGCGACAACGACCCAAAAGGCTTTATGGCGTATCTCAGAACAGAGAAATTTGATACGGCGTCGGACGCCGAAGACGAAAGTTCTTCCAAAAGAAAAAGAAAAGAATAAACGGGTTTTATTTGCACACGAGCACGATGGTTAGAATCTCCACGCTTCGTTTTACATTGAGTTTCCCTCTAAGAAGGAGATGATATGCAACGTTTTCCCAATGTAAAATAGAATCGTCGCTTGCTTCCATCGTGCTCGTGTGCAAATAAAACCAAACCAAAACACACCACCAATTTGCCTCAAAATTTGTTGGCATTTTGCCACTTAATTTTCACCTTGAATTTTATTTGTATACTCAAGCACGAAGAAGCCGATGGAAGCAAGCGATACGCAGGAAAAAGAAGCCACGCAGAGAAAACAAACCACTCGAAAAAAAGCAACCGCTCGGAAACAAACAACCGCTCGGAAACAAGCAGCAAGTCAGGCAAGAGCAACAAATCCACGCAAAACATGCTTTATGCCAAGTCGGCCATTTGACCTAGACGACATAATTCAGACACCTGATGCACGCGGGGTGATTATACATTGTCCAACGAATGTACACGGGATGGGTATACATTGTCCAACGAATGTACACGGGATGGGTCTACCATTTGATCCAAGTAAAATAATTCTGTCAAGTGGTCCGCCTCTGAAAAGAGCACCGCCTCTAGAAAGTTCATCCAATGGTGGAAAAATGCCACTGTGGAAAGATGCAATTAAAGAATTGAACAAGCTAGACGGGTCCAATATATCCTGGGAAAAAATTGTGCTCAAGCTCTTCCATGAGAGCAAACTCAACATAGTCCGGTGCGAAATGATTGTGGACGTGTACGACGTGTCTGTAGACCAAATCATTGCATCCATCATCACGGGAGTTGCAAATGAAGCAGCAACTTTTCTCGATTGTCCTGATTTAGATACCACGGCACTCAGTATTGTGGATTTGTCCAAATTATTGCTCTGTACCCCGCACTACAAACGGCAGAAATCGCTGCACAAGTTCCTCGACAAGTTCGACAAGTCGATACATCTATTCATCCCCGCACCTCGTCCGGGGTTGGCCGAAATTCACTTTGATTCCTTGCCGAATGACCAAGCGAGACGTTATATGCGCGTGACCGGAAAGCCTCTCGGTGCGCTGAAGGGGAAAATCTTTACCGTTGTAGCCATCGAACCGTGCATCGTTTGCTCTGTGATGTACTACATAACCTATGACACGAAAACGAATCCAGTGTGTCTATCCTGCATGGAACGATTCGCGACCATTGCGTGTAGAAAGACGTGGATTCAACGTCAATACAAAAAAAGTGAAAAGGACTTTATAACGTATATCTCTGGAGAGGAATTTGACACCAAGGTCTTAGTGGAGAACGAAGAATCTTCTACATTCAGTATGGAAAGTGAAGGGTCTTCCAAAAGAAAAAGATAAATAAAAATATCTTTGCCCGTATTGTATTCAATAAATTTTTTCATAACAAACGACACGCGTCAAGAGCACACGATAAGCACGAAAAAATGGCTACTTTAATTCCAGTGACTATCGGAATGACTATCTTTGGGGTATCTGTCTATGGAATGTACGGCGCTAGTCTTCGTCACGACGAACACATGAAATCGGTTGGAGCACGAGAAGAAAACGAAAGGTTGTATACTCGAACATCAGACCTTGTGGCCAAACGTGCCAAAGTAGGCATTCCATCAGACGAGAGAAAATTTCTGTTTGAAGTAATGGACCCAAACGCATGGTGTGATCATTTGTAAACAATAAAAGTTTATTTTCTTCGTGCTCAAGTTACCCATGCACTGGATGCTCTCTTGAGGTGTCTGCTACGTTGCGATACAATTTCATAGACCCAAGCAAGTCCAGAGCGCCCTGAGGCATAAATTGCACGGATCCACTTTCGGCCATGCGTCCAATTTGTTGCCATTTGATGTAATTGGTAAACGAAGCCTTATCCAATCCTGCGTCCATCATGGACTTGACTCGTGCTCCTGCTCCAGCGGCTTCTGCTTCGCTTTTCATTCGTTCTGCTTCGCTATCTGCCTTGGCCCGGTTTATGATCCGGATGTTTTCCATTTCTTGTATCGCCGAAGTCAATTCGTTTTCGTGCATTGTTCTGGCTTGTCCTGCTTTCAATTTCACCATAGCCAAGTCTTCTTCGTGCTTCATGTTGCTCATATCAAATTTAGCTTCGGAAGAGCGGGCCATCTCCTTTCGCAACGCTGTGGCGTCAAGTTTCAATTTTTCCGTTTCTAAAGTCATTGCGAGTTCCGCCATTTCCCCGCTGTGAAACTTCTGCTTACGTGCAAATTCAGCATCTTCTTTGAGTTGTCTTGCAATCGTGTCTTGGGTAACCTTCATGATGGAACTGTTTGGTTTCACATCTTGGATATCCAAACGAGTAATTCTCAACCCCCACTGCTCCTTGCAGTCTCTAAATTCATTCATAATTGCTTCGTAAAATCGAACTTTCCCAACCATCGCCTCGTCGAGGGTCATTTCGGAAGCCATATTCCATATAGCTGTCTGCAGTCGAGTTTCCACAGAAGCAAACAGATCCTTCACATTGAAAAAGGCTTTTTTTAAGTCCTCGATTTTGTAATGCACCACAATATTGATGTGGATGGTCAATCGATCACTCGTCACAACCTTGTACGCGGGTGGGTCGTAAACTGCCTCTGAGACACAGACACGACTTCCTTTATATCTACGCGGAATGCCACGTCCATCACGGGCTTCTTCCGTTCGTGCCCATGAGTAACGATGAAGTGTCTCCAAGGGCCAGCGCACAAAGTAAAGTCCAGGTGTAAGAAGTCGGAGTGGTTCTCCAAGCCACAGAGTATGTGCTGCGGTGGGTGCCTTCACGATCACCGCGCATTTGAAATATATATACAGGAATGCACAAAAGATTAGTATAAAAAAGATTGTGAAGATCATTTTACGTCAGTGTTAATCGCTTTCAGTTGGTTTCTTTGCACAAAAAAAAAGAAAATCCCCACATCGCGTGGTGCACGATGATTGGACCACGTAACCATGTGGGCATACAAAAGCAAGAATAGATAAAAACTACTTGGTGTTGTGTTTGGCACGAAGAACAAGCGATAAGCACCATTGATGAGTAGCAGGGCTTCTTTATTTCTTTTCGGGATAACTTCATTTGGGGGTGGCGCTTTCCTATTATATAGAATGCACGAAAGGGATGCACAAAGAAGACGAAGGGATGCAATCCTGAACATCCAAGCTCGAAGGAGACGTTTCAACAGACGAAAGAGAGTTTCTGCGTGAAGTAACAAACATATACAATAAAAACATTTATTCTTCCAGAGTAAGCACGAGAAGCGATAAGCACAGTGGATGAATAGTAATACTCCTTTAAGAATTTTTGGAATGGCTGCACTGGGGGTATCTGTGTGGGGTTATGGAAAGTACATGGAAGACATGGGATCACTAAAAGAAAACGAACGCCTTTGTTCCCGAATATCATACCTTGTGGACGAGCGTAGACAACAAGACATTACGCTGGACGAAAGCCGGTTTCTGCATCAAATAATGAACCCAATGGATTGGTACGGTCACGACTAATCAATAAAAAAACTTTATTTCTTCTCTTTCTCAATACCCTCGTGCACGAGGGCGGAGATGGGGTGCGTGTCGTGCATAGCCCGAGCCTTGGCGCGTGGGACTCTGTTGAATGGAATATCCAGAAGAGGCCACTTTCATGCGAGAGACTACGCTTGGGACATTTTTCATTACGTATCCGCACGTGGCTACGATGGCTATAATCGACACAACACCGCACACAATACTGACCACGATGGCCCAGATGAGATAGTTTCTCTGCCTTTCATCCGTGCAGTCGTCGTCGTCGGAAAGCTGTTCGTTCAACTCGTCCAGCAAATTCTCATAAGGTCCCCATTCTCCCACGTTGAACGATTCCAACTGATCGTGCAATTCCAACAACGCTTGGCCAAGATCGCTCGACGGAGGAACAAAGTCGTGGGATTCGTTGTGTCCTCGTGCATATACATCCCTTTTCCCAAGAGAACACGTGCTCTCCATAAGTTCAAGAGCATCAAACAGAGCATCCGCAGCGACTTGCGTCAAGCACGCCCCGTTTTGTATATTGACCACCGCCGCAATCCATTGCTTTGCAACAAACAGGTACGTGTCGTTTGTAAGCTCAGGATGTTCCGTAACCAAGGAATACATCGACTGTCCGCATATCGTGCACAGTTCTAGGGGAGTGCCCCCTCCCCATTCTTCATCCGTCTGAGGGTGGATTTGTTCGCTGTTGTGCTGACACCAATACGTTGCGTCCAACGCACTGCCGCCGACACACTGAAGGGGAGGTTCTCCCGGAAGTATCCCCTCGTCTTCAAGTATGGGCACATTGTCGGCATTCGAAATCACGCCTTGTTGAATCACGGACGCTTCAAAACATTCTACGGCGATACGCGTCTCCATGTCCAGACGCTTGGCACGAACCATTTGCCGGTTCTTCATATGGCCCCCTCTTCGTGGCATTGCACTTCTCTTGGCATCTCCGGGTAAACCCTCGGCATCGTCGTTGTCCGGACCGTTGTTGTCTGGGTTCCCATCGGTGCACGAAGAGAGCAACAGTGTGTCCGCTGTTTTGCTGTTGAACGCTTCCAGAGAGTCTGCAAGCGCCAAGGCATCCGAACGGTCTGCGTGTCCCTTGGGGATTCCACCGCAGTTGCTCTCCAGCAATTGCTTTGCGTCTGCGATCCACTGGGTTACTTGGGTTTCCGCCGCATTATTCTTGA
>SDBT01011139.1_pt1 | contig 14488 bp, 11 predicted proteins | sample 2277101 | NCBI WGS metagenome assembly SDBT01 (sample SAMN10404973, study PRJNA504765) | marine sediment metagenome | isolation source: marine sediment core GS10_PC15, 103 cmbsf | place: Arctic Ocean: Southern Knipovich Ridge | collected 2010
CCAGATAATAAACAGGATAAATAATAATTACCCAATGATTAAAATCTTGGACTGAAAAAAACAAGTCCCCCTGAGGGGAACTTCCCAATATATTCCTAATAATCAGCCCGTGAATTTATTCGGTGGGCAAAGTATATTGAATGAGAATTTGTTCCAATTCAGCACTCAAATTTATTTCGAGTCCCTTCGTCTCAACACCCAGGCTGCCGCACCAAAGCCAATGATCCCCAGGCCAAAGATGATCTCCAGAATACGCAAGGTTGATATCGCTTCGCGCTGGATTTCCCAGCGGGATGGTTCATCAGCATAAGTCACGGCCTGGGTTGTCAAAGGCAAGCCTTCGGCTGCGGGAGATGGTACTGCTAGATTTGCCTGGTCTTGATCATCGTGTTGTTCAGCCAGAGTATCTCCTTCTGCTGTTTCTCCAATGCTGGTGGTCCTGGCTTCTTCTGGGCTTTCCGCATCGACCGCTGGAGCTATTTCTTCGACTGTCTCAGCTTCCGCTTCTGGCGGGAATTCTTCCTCAGCCAGGCCTTCTTCCGTCTCTACAGCTGATAAAGCAGCTTCTTCCATTACTTCAGCTTTCGCATCTGCAACCTCAGCCGGTGCAGATACTTGCTCTGCAATTTCTTCCTCAATCGCTCGATCGTTTTCAGCTTCCGCAGCCATCAGGGCAGGTTCTTCCATTTCATCAACTGCAGACTCAGCAGCGGCATCGAACATAACCTCCTGGGATTTGGGAGCCATGGCCGGAGCAAATGTTCTCCCCGTGAAAATACCCCCAAAATCCAGAATCAAGACACCGATAAAGACAAAACTCATCACTGCCGCTGCCAGGCTGTATCTTCTGTACACCGGCTGCCTAGTTTTAATTCCAATCTGCGCCGGGGAAAGCGTAAAATTCCGGGGAACCGGGAGTTGAGGAGTCTTACTTAGAATTATTTTGGATACTTTCAGCTCTTCCAGGGCAGCCTGAAGACCAGGATTCACCTTCATCCTTTTTTCAAGCTGGATCTGATCTCTTCGGCTCAATTCGCCATCCAGGTAGGCGGATAATTGAACCCAGTCCCTGGGGGAGATTTTCATCGATCTTATACCTCACCTACATGACGCATTTCAGCCGGCAAAAGTTCCTGAAAACCCTGCAAACAATCCTTCATGCTCTTCCTTGCCCGGGCTAGACGGCTCTTTACCGTACCTAAAGGCCGGTCTATAATGCTGGCTGCAGATTGATAATCCAGCCCTTGAATATCAACCAGCACAACTACGGTCCTGAATTCAAACTCAAGGCGATCCAGGCAGATTTGAATGGCTTTAGAGAGTTCTCTGCGAATGGTAATATCCTCTGGTTTTTCACTCTGATCTTCCATCCAGGCAGGAGAATCTGCATCTTCTCCATCTTCGTTTTCTGGAAATAGAGGTACGACCGGTTTGCGTTTCCTGCGGCGATATTCATCATAGCAGGCGTTGCTGACAATCCTTAATAACCAGCTTTTAAATGAGCCGCCCCGGTATGTGTGCAGTTTTTTATAGGCTGAAATGAAAGCTTCCTGGGTAGCATCCTCTGCGGCATCCGTCTCCCCCATGATCCGGTAGGCCTGGTTATAAACCAGGGACTGATATTCCAGGACGATCTGGTTAAATGAACCTATATCACCTGCCAGAGATTGTTTGATCTGATCCTTTAGATCCATAGCTAAACCAAAAGAAAGTGAACCCTGTGTGTGTTTTAGATAAACCCGGGGTATTAATCCTGCAGTTGACCCAGTAGTTTCTGGTAAGCCTCAATATTCGGTGGATTCAGATTGATAATTTCCTGAATAACCTCCTCCGCCGCTCCTTTATCACCTGCTTCCAACAACATATCTCCCAACCCATCGAGTTCAGAGATCGCCAATTCAGTTTGTCCCAGGTTGTTGTAATACGCTGCCAACTGCCGGACAATATAGTCTTCATTAGGTATTTCTTCTTTGAGGTCAATCAGGTATTTTCGAACGTTTTCAGCTTCTGATTCTGGATCAAACAGCATAATGTAGCGGTTGATTTCTATTTCTGCGGGTGTTTTATTGCCAAGTCGAAAATTCAGGTCAACAATGGAGATACTGGCTTTTTCATTACGAGGAGATATATCACAAATATCTTGAAAAGTCTCAATGGCAGAATCCCAATCCAACCGCTGAATATCAATATCAGCCAGTTTAAGCAGCAGCTTCATGCGCCAGCCGCTATCATCAGAGATTGTTCTTGCGAGTGCTAGTGCCTTGGAATAAGCTGTTCGGGCGCTGTCCAACTCCGCTAGCGGGAAGAACACTTCAGCCAGATTAATGTACTCCTGTATGGCTTCTTCTTTTTTACCGTATTCTTCCAGCAAGTCAATCTGCCGCTGTCGAATTTCAATATTCATTGGCTGCAGGTCAATCACTTTGCGAAGCATCACCAGAGCCCGTTCTGTTTTTCCTTGCACAGCATAAACATCGGCAACCGCCAGGTACTTAGTTACTGCTCCAGATAGTTTGTTCTGATCAACTAAAATATCACCAATTGTCACATGCAACGGGAGGAAACTGGGAGCAGTGCGCAAGGCAAAAAATGCTTTTTCCATAGCAGCCCCGTAATATCCATTTTTGGCAAGATTCTGGATATCTTTATGGACACCCATAATCTGACTCCGTCTGTCATCCAGCAGAGCGTCTATCTGGGGCAGCAGTACACCATTTTCTAGTCTTCCTTTGGCCCGCAAATTTGTTAAAGTTTCCCGCCAATTCGGTCGGAGCAACATATCCTCGATATGTTTGCTCATTTCGATATAAGCTTCATCACCTTCTTGCTGCTCAAGATCATCCATCATAACTTCATAAAGATGAATTAGATCCTCAATTTCTTCTTTGTCAACCAGGGATGTATCCGCAATTCTCAAGGCTTCAAGGTATTCCTTACTAGCTTCAGGCCACATATCCGTGCTGCTGTAATAATTCGCCAGCAACAGCCTGGAAGCCAAGGCAAAATCCTCATGGGCTACTGATTTGGTCAACCATCGGGAAGCACTTTCCATCCGGCCCAGATTAGTGAATAAATAACCTAGCAGGAAATATGCAGCTGGATTGGAATATCCATCATCAATGGCGGACTTAATATGACCAGCCGCTTCTTTTTCATTACCCGATGAATATCGTTCAATGGCTTGGGAAACATGCAGTTTTAACAAACTATCATCAGTCAAATCTGAATCAGCTTCAGTATTCCAGGTTAAAGCAGAATCCAGATCTCTGCCCTGGTTAACCTTTTCACCTTTGATTTGGATTTGTTCCTCAAATAAAGCTTCTGCCAATTCAACCATTGCCTTATCAACAGCTTCAACAATGGGATTCTCATACACTGTAGGTTCCGGTGGTTTGGGTGCTTCAAGTTGATCTGCACCTGGAATAATTTCCTCACCTGGTTCTTTGACAACCGGCTCTGGTAAGGGCAGCTGCCTTCCCTGATGCAAGATCTCCTTTGCACGCAAAGCAATGATATTATCAGGGGAACACTGCAATGCACGCTCAATTGATTCGGCGGCTTTTTCATTATTACCGGTAAATTGAAGCAAGCTGGCGGTGTTAATATATTCGCTTACAGCTAATTTAAATTTACCCAAGCGCTCATAAACCATTCCCAGGCGAGCGTGGGCTCTGATATTCTGGAAATCAATCTCAATCACTCCCTTCCAGTTCTCAATTGCCTTCTGAATATCCTCATTTTTCAAGTGGGATTCAGCTGCTTGCAACGCATACTTGACTGCGTCGGGCAGTTGGTCCATGTCCATAAATATCAGGAACATCTTTTCATACGGAGCCGGATCATCAGCATTTATAGTTACTGCCGTACTATAGGCATTAAGGGCTTCCTGGAATTCCCGCATCTCATAATATGCAAGACCGATATTGGTTAGCGCCTTAAAGTTATCGGGGTCGATATCAAGAGCCTGCTGGTAATATACCGCGGCATCATTCCAGTTTTTATCCCAAGCAGCGGAGTTACCTTTTGTTAAAAGTTCTTTCAACTCCGGATTCTGTTCAGTCATATCTACTCTCTTCTCAATCTATCCTGCAGGGTTAACCGATTAAGGATCCCCAATCCAACCCAGACTTTGCGTCTGTTGTAAGGGGGATCTCCAGTGAGTATACTCCCTCCATAGCGGATTGTACCAGCGCTATTACATCCTGGATTTCATTTTCAGGAGCTTCAAGGACTAATTCGTCATGCACCTGAAGCAGAATCCTGGCTGACAGCTTAGAGGTTTTTAATTTTTCATCTACGGCAAGCATAGCCAGCTTCATAATATCTGCGGCAGTCCCCTGGATGGGAGCATTGATAGCTTCCCGTTCTTCCCGTCGGCGCTGGTTATAGTCCGTTGTGGTCGCCAGACGGGGGAAATATCTCTTTCTGCCAAGCAACGTCTCTACATATCCATTTTCCCGGGCGTTGTTCCGGATTTCATCCAGGTAATTTTTGATCCCGGGAAAACGCTCAAAGTAGGTCTCTACAAAACTCTCGGCTTCAGCCAGGGTAAGTTCTGTACTCTGGGTTAACCCATAAGCACTCATACCATAAATCAACCCGAAGTTAATGGCTTTGGCATCCCGGCGTTGGTCTTCAGAAACTTCATCAATCGCCAGGTTATAAATTGCCGCTGCTGTAGCAGTATGTATGTCCTGACCTTTTCGGAAAGCATCCAACATAGCACGATCCCCTGCCATGTGGGCTGCCACCCGTAATTCAATCTGGGAATAATCCACTGCAATCAAAGATTTCCCTGGACTGGCGATAAAAGCTTTTCTTACCTGCCGACCAAGCTCAGAACGAATGGGTATATTCTGCAGGTTTGGATCTGAGGAGGCAATCCTGCCAGTCACTGATCCTGTTTGATTGTACGATGTGTGCACCCGACCGGTATCTGGATTGATCTGCTCAGGGAGCGCATCAACGTATGTTGATTTCAGTTTGGAATATTCCCGGTACTCAAGCACCCAGGCCGGAACTTGATGTTCTTTTTTCATGAATTCCAGCACGTCAGCGGCAGTTGAATAATAACCACTGGCTGTCTTGCTTCCACGGTTAGGAGGTGTTAAACCAAGGGTGGTAAAGAGTGCTTCAGATAATTGCTTGGGGGAATTGAGATTAAACTCCTGTCCTACACTCTTATAGATCTGTTTCTCCAATTTGGCAAGTTTATCCTCCAGCTGGTGGGACATTTTTCCCAAAAATTCAGCATCAAGGCCAATACCTTCCATTTCCATGCCCGCCAGAACTGAAACGAGGGGCATTTCTAATTTGTGGAACAGATCAATGCTTCCGGTCCGTTTCAAATCTTCATCCAGAACCGATTTTAACATTAGCACCATGACTGCATCTTCCACGGCATATCTGGCAGCATTCTCAATCGAGACCTCAGCCATGGTAATTTGAGATTTCCCCCTACCGATCAGAGTTTCAATTTCGTTCATAGTTCGATTTAACCGGACCCAAGACAACTTCTTTAATCCCAGATTTCGAGAGGAAGGATTGATGACCCACTCGGCGATCATTGAATCGTAACTGAGCGGATAGGCTTTTAATCCACAACGAGCCAAGATGATGTAATCATATTTCAGGTTGTGCCCGAGTTTGGGAATGGCGGGGTCAGTAAAAGGTCCCTTCAATACCTCAATAACCTTCTCCAGTCCCAGCTGTTGGCCATCCTGATGGCCAACCGGAATGTAATAACCTCCGCTATCCAAAACAGCCAGGGAAATGCCCACCAATTTAGCTTCCATTTGATCGGTAGAAGTCGTTTCTGTATCAAATGCAATCTGGGAGGCTTTCTTGAGTGTCTCTCCCAATTCTTTCAGCTGGACTTCTGTTGTAATAATCTCGACTGTGATTGAACCAGGTGAATCTGTTTCAGTTAAGAATGGTTTTTCTCCGGATTCTCCGGTCTCATCAGGTTTCAGAAATGAAATCTGTCCTTCTGCGACTGATTTTCCGTAAATATTTTCAACAGTGGACAAACGATTCAACAGGGAACCAAACTCCAGGATCCGGAACAGCTCCCGGACTTTCAACGGATCAAACTGATCGGGTTTGGCCTGCTCCAGGTCAATTTCCACATTCAGATCAATGACTATAGTTGCCAGTTTTTGACTGAGGTAAGCATCTTCTTTGCCTTCGGCCAATTTGGTTTGGAAACGGGAGGGCACTTCTTCCAAATGCTGATAAATCTCATCCAGAGTATGATATTTTTCAAGCAAGTTGACAGCAGTTATTTTTCCTACACCATATACGCCGGGGATATTATCGGATCGGTCGCCAGTGATAGCTTTAAAATCCACCACCTGCTCGGGCCAGACACCCATGGAAGCCTTGACATCATCCCGAAAATAATCCTTAGCATCGCTCAGGGATTTCCCCGGTAAGTTGACTGTTACCCTGTCATTCACAAGCTGCAGCAGGTCCCGGTCTCCGGTGATGATCTTGACCGCCAGACCTTTCTCCACAGCCCAGTTGGCCAGGCTTCCCAAAACATCATCAGCCTCATACCCTTCCAATTCTGCCCGGGGGATATTAAATGTGTCCACCAGATTGCGAATCCTTTCTATCTGGATTCTGAGATCATCGGGCATTTTTTCCCGGGTAGCTTTGTAATCAGGGTAAATTTCATCCCGAAATGTTTTTCCTGTATCAAAGACCACCGCCAAATAATCTGGTCTTTCTTGTTCCAATAACCGCAGCAGAACACTGGTAAACCCATACACTCCTGCAGTTGGTTCACCTTTGCTGGTCAGCCAACGGGCAGAATTGGTTCCCCCACTGGTAAGAGCAAAATAGGTTCTATAAGCCAAAGCATGGCCGTCAATTAAGTATAGAGTTGAAGTCATAATATATCCGGTAAGCAGACTTTTATTATTGAATTATTCAAGGCAAAACTATTATAGCTTTAATCGGGGAATCCTGGGTTTTAGATCAACTTCACCATTATATCTTGATAGACAATCATCCCTACTGATAATTCAGCATAGTAATGCGGAACTGCCCGGGTCCAGGAGAATTAGATCCCAATAATTAGGATAACATGGTTAAAAGTACATCACAAGTCAAGCTGATTATTCATTTTCAATCCTGAGATTCAATAATTTAGCTCCTGAAGAATAATCAGATTCGTTATAATGCTAAAAGTACCTATTCAATTTAATCTCCTGCAGGAAGGAAAAACATGACCGAGTTTATTGCAGCTCTGGACCAGGGAACCACCAGCACAAGGTGCATCATATTTAATCAAGACGGAAACATGATCAGCAGTTTTCAGAAAGAACATCAGCAGATTTATCCCAATCCAGGCTGGGTTGAACATGATCCTATCGAAATATGGGAGAATTCCCTTCTTGTGATCAAGGGAGCACTTAATGAGGCTCAGCTTTCCGTGAAAAACCTGGCAGGATTGGGCATAACCAACCAGCGGGAAACCACCGTTGCCTGGTCAAAATCCACAGGGCAGCCATTCTGTAATGCCATTGTCTGGCAGGATACTAGAACTGACCAAATCTGTCGAGATCTGGCTGGCGATCTGGGGCAGGATCGCTACCGCTCCCAGGTGGGACTTCCTCTATCTACCTATTTTTCCGGTCCAAAAATGATCTGGATCCTTGATAACATCAACGGAGTGAAGGAGGGAGCTAAAAATGGTGATCTTCTATTTGGCACAATCGACAGCTGGTTGATCTGGAATTTGACAGGTGGCCCTGACGGCGGCAAGCATCTAACCGATGTGACCAACGCTTCCCGCACGATGCTGATGGATTTAGAGAGATTAAGTTGGAAAAAAAATATTCTGGATGATTTTGGCATTCCTAAATCAACACTTCCAGAGATCCGATCCTCCTCTGAAATTTATGGCGAAAGCGTACACCCGTTGGAAGGTATTAAAATTGGTGGGATACTGGGGGATCAGCAGGCCGCTTTATTTGGCCAAACATGTTTTGATCCTGGTGACGCCAAAAACACTTACGGGACCGGTTGTTTTCTGCTGCTAAACAGCGGGGAAAGCCCCACTCCAAGCCAACATGGTTTGTTAACCACCTTGGCCTATAAGATCGGAGACGAGAATGCTGTTTACGCCCTGGAGGGATCTGTGGCTATCTCTGGTGCCCTGGTCCAATGGCTCCGGGATAACCTGGGCATTATCAAGAGTTCATCTGAAGTCGAAAAACTTGCCCTGGAAGTAAAGGATAATGGCGGGGTATATTTTGTGCCTGCATTTTCGGGTTTATTTGCCCCTTACTGGCAGTCTAATGCAAGGGGTGTGATCGCTGGTTTGACTCGATATGTCACCAAAGCTCATCTGGCCCGGGCAGTATTGGAAGCAACTGCTTTCCAGACCTGGGAAATTCTGGAAGCCATGGAAAAAGACGCTGGGGTAAAACTCAATTCATTGAAGGTGGACGGCGGGATGGTCCAGAATCAACTATTGATGAACTTCCAGGCTGATATATTAGATGTTCCTGTCATCCGGCCCACAATCACAGAAACAACCGCCCTGGGTGCAGCTTATGCAGCCGGGTTAGCTGTTGGGATCTGGAATGATCAAGACACTCTCAGAGAATACTGGAAGGAAGAACAACGCTGGAAACCGGATATGAAAAAAGATGTCCGGGAAGGTTACTTGAGGGGTTGGAAAAAAGCTGTAGAAAGATCCATGAACTGGGTGGATTAAAGAATGAGGGATCCGGTCCCTTTAAGAGACTGGATCCCCTTCAACGTTTTTCAAATTATAATAATTATTTTTCAATCAAAATCTCTACTAATTGCAGGAATTCTTTCCATTCTTCAGCAAAAAAATGGACCGTCAGGTTATTCAACTCCAGATGGTAGGTGCTCTCTCCATCGGGTTCATCAGCCTGCCAAGCCAGGTAACTTTCTGTTTCTGCGATAACTTCGGTATCAATTTCCTGATCGTTATAATCTTTGCTCATGATAATCTCCTCTTAAAAATAAAATATCCTTATCAGGGAGGGGGCAGGACAAACCAGGGATTTACAAAACCTCCCTGGTATCGAACCTCAAAGTGCAGGTGAGCTCCAGTTGAATACCCGGTATTCCCGCCCAATCCGATTGTTTGACCCTGGACCACACTCTGTCCACAGCCAGATGTAACTCCGGAAAGGTGGGCATAGAGAGTCTGATAACCGGTGCCATGGTCAATAACCACCACATAGCCATAACCACCCGTTGCCCAGCCTGCAAAAACCACAACACCGGAATCTGAGGCAAAGACCGGTTCTCCAATAACGAGGCCGATGTCAATTGCCAGGTGTCCGGACCAATAATCGTTGCCTGATATTGTATGACCGGCAGTTGGCCAGATAAAACCACCACCACCATATAAACCATCAAAGGGGCCGATGCAAGCGCCTCCTCCGTAAATGCCAGAAGACACACCAGCCGCACCCCTGGCAATTGTAGGCAGGATCCACTGCTGCAGCTCTCGTTTTCCGTCCGGCACCATCACCAGCGAACCGGGGATAAATTCAGGATTTAACAGATCTAGATCATTTCCAATCCAATTGATAATAATTTCAGGATTTGTTTTGAGTTCCCTCGCAATGATTTCAACCTTATCCCCTTCCTGCCATTCATATAAGATTCCATCGATGGGAGGAATGACCAGTTCCATACCGGGACGCAGGGAATGGGGGTTATCCTGGAGCAGGTCATAATTCGACCACAGGATTGATTCGGGTTCCAGATCAAATTGGGCTGCAAGTCCAAAGAGTGAATCATTGGATTGAACCAGATGGTGTATCGCCCGGATATTTTCCCGTTCAGGGATGATAGTCTGGAGTTTGACTGCCCGCCAGATTGAACCACCTGAAGATACCCGGGCAAAATCTGGAATCCTTAAGTTCTCAGGTAATTGAGCTGGCCCTGCTTCTATTGAAATGGCAATGGGTTTATTGATGGTCTGGGATCTTTCCGGGGTAAATTCACTCCAGGTAAGATACCCAGCACCAGCCAGGGTTATAGAAGCTATAGCCCACAGAAACCAGGAAAGCAATACACCACGATTAATCGTCACAGTAGTCACTCAGTTGAGATTTATTCGTTCAGCGTTGCCAGGAACTCTTCATTATTACTGGTTTCGTTGATCCTCTTCAGGATGGTTTCAGTTGCAGTGGATTGATCCATTCCCGCACCATGGGGGGGATCAGAGACCATTTGATCATACATTCTGCGCATTAGCCAGACCCTGGGTGTGAGATCAGGACCAAGCAACAATTCTTCTCGACGGGTTGAAGATCGGGAAATGTCAATTGCCGGGAAAACCCTTCTTTCCTGCAAGGTGCGGGAAAGGTGAAGCTCCATGTTGCCGGTACCCTTAAATTCTTCGTATACCACATCATCCATTCGGGAGCCGGTATCGACCAGGCAAGTGCCAATGATGGTCAGGGAACCGCCATCTTCAATTTTACGGGCTGCTCCAAAAAAGCGTTTGGGCGGATACAAAGCCGAAGGATCGATACCACCAGATAGGGTCCGGCCAGAAGGTGTCACAACCAGATTATAAGCCCGGGCCAATCGAGTTATAGAGTCTAACATGACCACCACATCCATACCTGATTCAACGAGACGTTTGGCGCGCTCAAGTACAATCTCTGCCACCCGGACATGGGAGGAGACCGGCTCATCAAAAGTGGAAGAAATCACTTCTGCATCCACCGAGCGATCCATGTCGGTGACTTCTTCAGGGCGCTCACCTATCAGGGCCACAATTAAGTGTACCTGGGGGTATTTGCTAGATATGGCGTTGGTTAATTCCTTGAGGATGGTAGTTTTACCAGCCTTGGGTGCTGACACAATTAATCCACGTTGTCCGCGGCCAATTGGTGTGATCAGGTTAATTAAACGGGTGGATGTGATGTGAGGAGAAGTTTCCAGATCAAAGCGTTCCTCGGGAAAGATCGGGGTCAAGGAATGGAATTCCGGACGCCGCTTGGCTTCGTTGGGATCCAGTCCGTTAACGCTTTCAGCTTTGAGCAATCCATAATGACGTTCTGAGTTGCGGGGTGGTCGGACATGACCAATTATCATATCTCCACTACGCAGATCAAATCGCCTGATCTGGGATTGGGAGACATAAATATCATCCGGGCCGGACACATAATTAGCCGAGCGTAAAAAGCCGATGCCCTCGCTCATTATCTCCAGGATGCCGCCGCGGACCTCGCGGCCGTTCAATTCTGCTTCAGCCCGTTGGATTTCCAGCACAAGGGCTTCTCTTTTTAACCACTTGGCACGGTTGACATCTAATTTTTCGGCAATCTGACGCAATTCAGCTAACGGTTTGGCCAATAATTCATGAGTTTCCATATTTTTCTCGATTGGGATAAACCTTGATTAAGTAGATAATTCAATTAGACTTTTAATGGAGTAAACTCCAACACTATACACCATCTTATGATCGCTAAAGCGGGAATGGGATTGATATTTGACCTTAATGAGGGATTTGAACCCTTGAATTATAGCATGAACATACATTCGACGCAAGCATTCGAGAATTTTGGAAAACTGTTTTCTGGAAAGATTGGGATGTACTTTTATGGCATTGTGACTGTGAGACATTGCGACTGTGTGATTATCTCTCCTTCTCATATTCTCTATGTCTCATAGTCTACCTTTCTCCTCGTCTCTCAGTCCCATGGCCCAGGATCTCATCATTTCAAAGTGGTATAATTGCCCAGCAAAAGTTACAGGAATGGATAAAATTGAGTTAAGAATATGTCAATGCTTTTAGAAAAACTTACTGGAATTGAAGGTCGCTATCATGAAATCAACCAGCAGCTTCTCAGCGTGGGTGATGACTACCTGCTGGCGGCTGAGCTCGGCAAGGAAAAATCCGATCTAGACCCCTTCATCAGGGCAATTGAAGAATTTAAAACATCCCTGGATCAACTCGAGGAGGCTAATGCATTGGCAAAGTCCGGCGACCAGGAACTGCAGGAACTGGCAGCTCTGGAAATTGAAGATCTGACCAAAAGAATCCAGGAGCTGGAAGGTCAGCTCAAACTCATGCTGGTTCCCCGCGATCCCCGCGATCAGCGAAACGTGATACTTGAGATCAGGGCTGGCGCAGGCGGCGATGAAGCTGGGTTATTTGCAGGTGATTTGTTCCGGATGTACAGCCGCTACGCCGAACGACAGGGCTGGAAAGTGGAGGTTATGTCGCTCAGCGAAACCGGTGTAGGCGGCCTAAAAGAAGTTTCCGTCCTGATAAAAGGCAAAGGCGCTTTTTCTCGTCTAAAATTCGAATCTGGCGTGCATCGAGTTCAGCGGGTCCCGGAGACCGAATCCCAGGGCCGGATCCATACCTCAACAGCGACAGTTGCCGTCCTGGCAGAAGTAGATGATGTGGATGAAATTGAAATCTCGCCCAGCGATATTCAAATGGATGTATATAAAGCTGGGGGAGCTGGCGGGCAGAGCGTGCAGAAGAACTCCACAGCCGTCCGCCTGACTCACAAACCAACCGGGATGGTAGTGCAGTGCCAGGATGAACGCTCCCAGCTCCAGAACCGGACCAGAGCTTTGAGCATCCTCAAAGCCCGCCTGTATGAGATCGAGACAAACAAACGCCAAGAAGAACAAGCAGCTGACCGGCGCTCTCAGATTGGATCGGGAGACCGCTCGGAAAAAATCCGGACTTATAACTTCCCCCAGTCCCGGATCACTGACCATCGGATAAACTTTTCATCCCATCAGCTGGCGGCGGTATTGGATGGTGAAATTGACTCCTTTATTGAGGAATTATCTACCGAGGATGAAGCCAAACGTCTCGCGGAAGCAGGATTTGACGACGCCTGATCCAACTTCAATGTCTCTGCTCCAAAAGATCCAGTCTCATTTAATCCCATTAAGCGATTCTCCCTATTTGGATGCCCTGGTGCTGATCTCACACATCTCCAGCCTCACCAAGTCGCAGCTAATCGCGAACCCGAAAACAATCCTGACAGCGGAGCAGAGTGATCAACTTGAGTTGGCTCTGGAAAAGCTCAGCTCAGGCACTCCCCTGCCCTACGTGCTGGGCCAGTGGGAATTCTATCAGCTTCCTTTTAATATCAATCCTGAAGTGCTTATACCCCGACCGGAAACTGAAGGTCTGGTAGACAGAGCTCTGGCATGGCTGGACGAGAACCCAACTAAAAATAACTGCCTTGAGCTGGGAACCGGGTCCGGCTGCATAGCTGTGGTACTGGCGAAAAACAATTCAAATTTAAAGGTCACTGCCTGTGATATATCCCCTGAAGCCCTGGATACTGCCCGAGGAAATTCCCGGCTGCACTCCGTTGATAACCAGATCAATTTTATCCGGAGTGACCTGTTGGATGGCATCCAGGGAAAATATGATCTCCTGATTGCCAATCTGCCTTATATACCATCCCAAAAGTTAAAAACGCTTAAAGTATTCCAAACCGAACCCCAACTAGCCCTTGATGGTGGTCCGGATGGTTTATCATTAATTAAAAAGACTTTGCATGGCGCTCCGGAAATTCTGAATCCTGGAGCCTTGATCTTGCTGGAATTGGATGAGGACTGCGGTCAGCAAGCTCTTGACCTGGCCAGCAAGGCTTTTCCCCAGGCTGAGAGCCGCCTGGAAGGTGATCTCTCAGAACTGGACCGATACCTGATAATTCAAACATGAAAAAAGCAAATAACCTGTTACCCATCGCAGACCCACGTTCCCAGGAGAGAGCCCTGGAAATCATCCAGGACGGCGGCTTGATAGCTTTTCCAACGGATACCGTTTACGGGATCGGTGTTTCTGCCTTTAATGAAGGGGCCATCGATAAGATCTATCAGGTGAAAGGAAGATCCAAACTTAAGGCCATCCCGATTCTGATCTCCGAGGCAAAGTTATTAGGCCAGGTCACCTCCAGCATTAACCCAACCATCAGCCAAATCGTTAAATATTTTTGGCCGGGCGCATTGACTTTGATCTTACAGATCCATCCGGAATTGCCAGGAAATTTGTCATCCGGGAACACCATCGGTGTGCGAGTGCCGGATCATGACCTGGTTAGGGAGCTGCTCAGGATGACTGGTCCATTGGCTGCTACCTCAGCTAATCTCTCCGGGGAAGCCAGTGCGTTGACAGCTGAAGAGGTTCAGATGCAATTAGGGAAAAGGATCGATTTAATTCTGGATGCCGGAAAAGTACCGGGAGGCATAGCCTCCACGGTGTTGGACTGCAGCGGGGATGAATTCAGGATCCTGCGAGAAGGACCCATATCATGGGAAGAGCTTGAATTGGTAATCAATGGCTAAGATCAAGTGGTTGGCAGGGGGATTTATTATCTTCCTGGTCCTGATCATTTTGATCGCCAATCTAGGGTTGGGTCCGGTCTGTTTCCGTTCTTTTACAAAATTCCCGGGCTGAACAAGATCGGGTATTTTATCCTATCTTGTCAACACTCTCTTA
>SDBT01011140.1_pt1 | contig 14488 bp, 13 predicted proteins | sample 2277101 | NCBI WGS metagenome assembly SDBT01 (sample SAMN10404973, study PRJNA504765) | marine sediment metagenome | isolation source: marine sediment core GS10_PC15, 103 cmbsf | place: Arctic Ocean: Southern Knipovich Ridge | collected 2010
CGTCGCGATCGTCGCGGCGATAATCAATAATAGCGGCGAATTACTGTATTCCGCTATTGCTATACTCAATGCCAAATACGAAAGGCAAGGTGCAAGATGAAAACAGATATTCTGCATACGTTTCTTAAATGGGTTTCGTACAACCGCTGGCTGGCCGGTGCGATGGTCCTGGTTATGGCCGTGCTTATCTTTCCGGCGGTTTCGTGCTCGATGGCGAGTAAGACTTTTTCGCCGTTTTCCCGCGAGATGGTGACTCGCAACGTGCTCGATCTTGAAACGGCCGACGCCAAGGTCGATCTCGACAAGCAACGGGCGAATATCGAGCGTGCGACGGCCACACTCAATGCCAACGTGCGGGCGCATAACTCGAAGCTCGCCGTTTCGACGGGTGATCTAGACCGCCAGGACGAACAAAAGCAGGCAATAATCGACGTGGCGGCTACGGTCGCAATGACGGCCGCGAGCGGTGCTTTTAATCCGGCGTCGCTGATACCGATTGCGTTCGGCATGCTCGGCGGGGCGTACGGGATCGGAAAGAAAAAAGACGGCAATCGAAAAGACGAGACAATCGTCGCGTTGAAAGCCGGTGCGAGTAACACAACGTAAGCGGCCGGGTAAACAAAATGCCCCTTGGAGTTATTGATAATAATGCTCCGAGGGGCGTTTTTTTGTGTCCGATAGGGCAGGGCGGTCTTTTGCGTTACGGCTTTGCCGTGGCGACGGCCTTTGCGATCTTATCGGCTCGCTTGTCGGCCTTGTGACTCGATACGACCATGATTGCATGAATCACGCCGGGAAACCATAATAGCAGGCATAGAAAAACGTTTAGAATGGCCGTGATCGGTTTCGCACAAAGAAGCACGGCGAGCGGCGGTAACAGGATCGCGAAAAGGTATCTCATTTTTTCCCCTTGTGGAAAAGGTTTAAGAATTACGGGCCATTGCGATTGAGGAATGAATACCAAGCCGCACGCGGGGCGTCAACGTTTTCTTAGTGACAAACCGGCGACGGTGTGTAGCATGTACGCAGTAGTCGACCGTGGCCGTTCACAATGGCATTATCGGGCGGGAACAAATCAAAAAGCGGCCGGCGGCTGGAATGTTATATGGCAACACCGACATTGGCCGAAAAAATCCGAGCGATTCGCGAGCGTGAAGGTTTGCGTAAATCGCAAGCATGCTGGCTGGCCGGCATGACTCGCCAGAAATGGCACAAGCTGGAAAGCGGCACGATACGCGACCCGCGATTATCGACCATGCACAGGGTTGCAAAAGCTCTCGGCTGTTCTCTTGACGAATTGCGGCCGTAGTCCGCTCGGCGTGGATCGCGGCGGCGTCGCGGTTCTCTCTGAAGCCTGCTCGCATTATTTCTCTCGTAGTTTCTTGAATCGCACTTGACGTGATCGGATTCGGCCGATATACAGGAATAGCCAAAAGGGCGATGAGATATCGAACCCTATTGGGTAACAAAGCGATTTTTTCTGTAATTTCTTTAGGTGACGCTAAAATCGCAAGTTACGACAGCAAAAGAAGTTAACAACGTCCGATAATATATGTTATGTGGTGTTTAGGATAGCATATTGGTCGTGTTGGGCGATTTATAAGCGAATTGGCTTCTTTACGCCGCCGGCATCTATCCCCCGTGTGCATCAAATCAAACGGGCCTGGCTGAAATATTCAGCCAAGCCCGCTCCCGCCGATTTCATCCCTCACCCATCACGCGTTGTGATGTGCGAGGATAATCTGTTTATACATCAACGGCTGAATGCCTTCTCCAGGTCGATGCGGTCGACGAGTAGTACCGTTTTCTTGTTTACGTCTATACTATATGCAACCAGCCGGCGCGTTCCAATGTCGATCACGTATAGCAAGTCGTGTTTATCAGTCAACGCACCTGCACCCATAAGATAATCGCCACCTTTGATGGGCGTGTCTGCGTAGGCTGTGTTTTGGGAGTCCATGTAGCTGGTCAGCAGCATAGCACCCAATATAATTGCGGTGACGACCAGCAGCCCGATGGTAAGATTATGTGAATTTTGCATGGTAGTTAGCTCCTGTGGTCTTTCTTACTCGCTGGATCGTTGTCTCTCGAAATCGTTTCGCAAATCGCGCCCTTCATACGGGATCAGGCGTTTGCGAGTCCGATCAAATTTCCAGGCCAGGAGTCGGCGTTGTGCGAGATCGAGGACGTACACGGCGTCGGATTTTACAGTCGCAATCTTGCCGGTTACCATGAGATAGTCTGCTGCGCCGCGAAATGCCTGCCCGTGGGCCTTGGGCGTGGTCGGCCCAAATAGCAGCGCCATCAGCAACGTCAGGTTCACGCACACCAGTGCGACGATCAGTATTTTTTTCATGTCCATTCTCCCGTAAAAGGCATTGCGTCGACGGTTCCACAACTCTGCTTATTCAATCGGACACACACCCGTCCGCCACGATAGTCTGTCTGTAGAGTTATCGTCATCGGGCGAATGCATTTTTATTCGCATCAGTCCAGGTGTGTCCTTCGGGCGTGTTTGGAGGCCACGCCTAAAATCAGTATCAGACACAGTACTGCAAAGCCCGCAGCGGCCCAGGGGAATACTTCCTCGCGAACTTTGACCGGCATTGGTTCCTCGCACAAGGCTATTGAGGCGTTCATTACGACAATAGCTGCGACTGAACACGCTTGTGTAATTCTGCGGTATCTCATGTTATGAATTATACGACTTGCGGCGAGTATTTCAACGTTGCAGGGGAATGCGTACGGCAGTGCTATAAAAATGTGGCCATGTCTCTGGCAAGTTTTTTTGAATTGGCCGGAAGCGGCAATAAACGAGAAGTTCAGGGAGAATCACAAAAATGTGGCCACGTCTCTGGCAAGTTCTTTGAATTGTCTGGATGGAACGTTGATCGTTTTCCATTTTGCGCTACGTTCTTTGCTGACGGCCAGGTAATCCGCCAGCGACACGGCTACGAACGCATAATATTTCTTTCGGAAAAAATGCACGTCCTGAAAGGGTGCTCGCTGCGGCGGACCTTGCAGCCAGTATGCGAAGACGAGCAAGGCCTGGAAATCACGCCCGAAGACCTTTTCCCACTCGCCAAGCCCCTCGACGTCATCCTGGGTGATCCAGTTTTCCCACGCACGCGACGTTCCTCGTTTGGCCCCTACCACGCCATCGGGAAATTTGCGCCCTTTGACGTCCACCAGCAGATTCTGCCCGGATTCGCTGTAGACGAGAAAGTCGAAGCTCTTGATCGCGTTGCGGCCGAAAATGGCCTTTTTCGATTCATCCACCGCCACATAGGGCCAACCTTTCGCCCGCAGGTAATCTTCGAAGGCAGCCTCGTAATGAATGTTTCGGTGCGCCACAAACGCCCCCTGCTCGGGATTTCTATTCCAGACTGGCCATGAACGCCGGCAGTGCCATTTCCGCCTGCTTGCCGGTTTGGAGGTCTTTGACTGCGACGGTCTTGTCGGCGCGGACGATAACCGCTTTTCGCGCGCCGCGCTTGTTTGCGTCTTTCATCTGCTTGCCGACCGCGCGACGGGCGTAGCTAAACTCGGCCGACAGGCCCCTGGCCCGCAACCGCCCTACCATTTCCATAACGTCAGGCAGCAGGTCCGCCTCGTTGTCGATGATGAAAAAATCCAGCGACTTGGCCAGGACCGGCAGCTTGCCTTTTTCTTCCAGCAGGATGCCCAGCACAACGTCGCCCATTCCGAAGCCCGTGGCGCCAACTTTGGGCCCGCCGAGAACCTCCAGCAAATTGTCGTACCGCCCTCCACCAGCCAGCGCCCGCAACGACTCGCCCACGTCGAAAACCTCGTAGACGATGCCCGTGTAATACGCCAGCCCGCGAACGATACGCGGATCGTAGGTGCAGTAATCCGCCACGCCGAATTCTTCCAGGCAGCGAAACAGCCGGCGAAGTTCGCCCAGCGGCCCGTCAGAGGCAGACGATTCATCCAGCAAAGCAGCCAGGCCGTTTTCGCGATTTTCCGCAGCTCGGCGGGCTTCGTACTCGAATTCGTTCATCAGGGCGATCAGCTCGCTCGACATGCCCTGCTTGGTGCAAAGGCCTTCGAATTCTTCGTCCGAAAGTTTCGGCCGCTTGTCCAGCAGAGCGAGCACCTTGTCCATCTGCTCGTCGCTGACGCCGCCGGCCTGCAATTTGGCGATCGCGAGCGGCCTGCTTCCGATCCGCACCTGCACGTCCGCCGGCGAGAGTCCTACTTCGCGGAGAAAGTCCACGCATACCAGGATGCATTCAGCGTCAGCCAGGACGTCATCGCTGCCGATCACGTCGATGTTCCACTGGAAGAATTCTCGCAGCCGCCCTTTTTGCGGTCGCTCGGCCCGGCACAGACGCGGGACGGAAAACCACTTGATCGGGCGCGGCAGCGCATTGATCTTCGCGTTGACCATTCTCGCAAGCGAAGGCGTGATCTCCGGGCGAATTGCCAGGCTTCGCCCGCCTCGGTCGGTCAGGCTGAACAGTTGCTCGGCGATCTCCTCGCCGCTCTTGGCCGTGAACAAATCCAGATATTCGAAGATCGGCGAATCGTATTCCTCGAAGCCGTTGCGCAGCGAAACCCGCCGCCACGCGTCGCAGATATAATTCCGCAGGCGCATCACGTCCGGGTAAAAGTCTCGCGTTCCTTTGACTGCACGAAAACCCATCATTCAATTTTCCAGGGCTGCCTTTTTAGCGACCATTCAATTTCTTCTTTCTCTTCATCGACTTTTTCAGCGGTTTTGGTTCGAGTTTTGCGCGGGCCTTGGCCTTCACCTTGTCGTATTCCTTCGCGCCGAGTGTTTTTCTCGCATAGGCGTCGAGCTGGTCGGCCGTGAGAAAATGCTCGTCGTAGCCGTAATCTCCCGACGTGTAATCGCATCCGCCGGAGTCATACTTCCGGCAGATCAGCGGGCGATTATCGTAGCCCATGCACCTGCTGTCATCCGCAAGCATCTTGCACGGATTGTCGATGGAGATGTACCAATCGCCATCGTCGATGTGGACGGTCACGCCCTCGTGGAGCAGATACCATCGAACATCTTCGAATTCGTCGTAATCGTCCGGCTCGTCAATTTCGAAGCAGAAATATCGGCAGCACTTCGCGCCGCACTTTTGACACTGATTGCTCATGCAGATTCTCTCCGTTCACTTTTTCCGCCTCAACGGCGGAAGGAACAAATATGTAAACGGGGATTATAGGCAAACGCCCCGCCGAGTCCAATGCTTCCGCGGCTCGCAGACGGCGGAATCGTAATTGACCTTGTCTCACCATTCGATATAATCGCGTAATGCCAGCGTCGCTTGCGGCGCATGGTACGAAAAAAATACGACAAAATGCGAAAAAGTACGATAAGGACCACGATGCGAACGCACAGGAAAGCACATCTTCCTTAGGATGTCCCGGCCGAGACGGCCAGGCCCGACGTTCGCGCAGGGCTGATCGTAGTAGCAATTACCTTACGTGCACCTTAGGGCCTGGCGAGAAGCCTGTTCGGAATCTCCGGCCCTGAGGCGAATGGATGCCCCAGGGTTTTTAATATCTCCGGCCCTGAGGCGAATGGATGCCCCAGGGTTTTTAATATCGACGACCCTGAGACATGCCCCAGGTTTTTCAAAAATGTCATTGGTTTTCACCTGTTTCTGAGCATCATCATGGAACATGGCGAACCAGCGACCGGTGAGAATCATGAACAATAAAGCTGACAGTACTACCAAAAAAGTTGAAATATACGACACGACGCTGCGGGACGGCACGCAGAGCGAAGGCGTGAGCCTTTCCGTGGAAGACAAGCTCCTGATGGTCGACGCGCTGGACGCACTGGGCGTCGATTACATCGAGGGCGGCTATCCCCTCAGCAATCCGAAAGACCAGGCCTTCTTCCAGAAAGTGATGAAGAAGAATTTGAAGCACGCGCGGATCGCAGCGTTCGGCATGACGAGGCGAAAAGGCGTTGCGGCGGCCGAGGACGTCGGCATGCGTGCCCTGCTGGACTGCCAGGCGCCCGTAGTGGCCATCGTGGGCAAAAGCTGGGATCTCCACGTGCGCGAAGTGCTGGACGTGTCCGAAAACGAGAATCTGGCGATGATAGCCGATTCGATAGATATCTGCGTCTCTGCCGGGCGCGAAGTGATCTTTGACGCGGAGCACTTTTTCGATGGCTGGCGGGCGAATCCCCAGTATGCCCTCGATACATTGCTGGTCGCCCACGACGCCGGTGCTAGCTGCCTGGTGTTGTGCGATACCAACGGCGGGACCATGCCCGAGCAACTCGCCGAGTGCGTCGACGCGGTTCGCGCCGCCATGCCCGACGCCAAGCTGGGCATCCACGTGCATAACGACAACGCGGTGGCGGTCGCCAACAGCTTGCTTGCCGTTCAGCACGGCGTGCAACAGGTGCAGGGAACGGTCAACGGCATTGGCGAGCGATGCGGCAACGCCGACCTGACGGCCGTGGTGCCCAACCTGGTCATCAAGTACGGCTACGAATGCCTTCGCCCGGGTACGCTGGGCCAACTCACCGAGATCAGCCGCTTCTTCTACGAAGTAGCCAATCTCAACCTGCGCGCAAACCAGCCGTTCGTCGGCGCCGGAGCGTTTGCTCATAAGGGCGGCATGCACGTACACGCGATCCAGAAAAACGTATCGACCTACGAGCACATGAACCCGGAACTGGTGGGCAACCGCCGGCGGATACTCGTCAGCGAGCTTTCGGGCATCCACAACATCACCGCCAATGCGCACAAGAAGTTCAATCTGGACAACGACCGGGCCCTCCAGAAGAAAATCGTCGAAGCGGTCAAGAATCTCGAAAACGAGGGCTATCAGTTCGAGGCAGCCGAGGCGAGTTTCGAGGTGCTCATACGCAAAACTCTTGGCAAGGAGTGGTACAGACAGCTCTGGACGCTCGATCACTACCGTTGCGTGATATACAAACGCGGCCAGAACGGCACGGCCAGCACCGAAGCGATCGTTAAACTCGACGTCGATGGCGAGGTTCGCCACACGGTCGCCGAGGGTGAAGGCCCGGTCGATTCGCTGCATGGCGCCCTATGTGCAGCCTTGCGAGACCACTATCCGGTCGTCGACGAGGTGCACCTGGTGGACTATAAGGTCCGCGTGGTCAACACCCAGGCCGAGACGGCCGCCAAGGTCCGCGTCGTGATCGACTGGCACGACTCGAAGAGCGGAGCCTATTTCGGCAGCGTCGGTGTCAGCGAAAACATCATCGACGCATCCTGGCTGGCCCTGGCCGATGCGGTCGAATACAAGTTGCTTAAAGAATTGGAAAAGGACACGGGCAAGGCTGAATAAGCCGCCTGAGAATGACGTACAGATAGAGGTTTCGAGCGAATGATCAGTGAGTTAGCGAAAATATACGAGCCCAAAACGGTTGAAGAGAAAGTCTATCAGCGATGGATCGAGCAAGGCGCGTTCAACGCCGAGCCCGGCGGCCAGGCGAAGCCTTACACCATCGTCATCCCCCCGCCGAACGTCACGGCCGTGCTTCATCTCGGCCACGCGCTGAACAATACGCTTCAGGACATTCTCATCCGCTTCCGCCGGATGCAGCAGTTCAACACGCTGTGGATGCCGGGCACGGACCACGCCGGCATCGCCACGCAGACCGTCGTCGAAAAGCGAATTCTCGCCGAAGAAGGCAAGCGCCGGACCGACTTCGAGCGGGGCGAATTCGTCGAGCGCGTCGTCAAATGGAAAGACGATTACGAGCATCGAATCCTGAACCAGCTCAAGATGATGGGCTGCTCGTGCGATTGGCGTCGCACGCGGTTCACGATGGACGATATGTGCGCAAAGGCCGTGCGCGCGAATTTTTTCAAGCTGTTCTGCGACGAACTGATTTATCGCGGCAAGCGGCTGGTGAACTGGGACCCGGCCACTCAGACCGTACTGGCCGACGACGAGGTCGAGCACGAGATGGTCCAGGGCCACTTCTGGTATATGCGATACCCGCTGGCCGAGCCGGTCGAAGCCGACGGCGAGCGAATTACGCACATAACCGTCGCCACCACTCGCCCGGAAACCATGCTGGGCGACTCGGCCGTTGCTGTCAACCCCTCCGACCCGCGTGCCAAAGCGCTCGTGGGCAAGAAAGTCCGCCTGCCTCTGGTGGGACGACTTATCCCGATCGTCGCCGACGAACTGGTCGTGCTGCCCGACCCCGAGAGCGACGACGAGAAGGCGCGGTTCTCCACCGGATTCCTGAAGGTCACCCCCGCCCACGACCTGAACGACTGGCAAATCGGCCTGCGTCACGACCTGGAAGTCATCAACGTCATGGCGCCGGACGGATCGATCAGCGACCAGTTCGGCTGGGAAGACGCAGCCGGAACCGACGCCGAGCAGTTCCTCGGCCTGGACCGCTTCGAGGCCCGCAAGGCCATCGTTGAATGGTTCCGCACCGAGAACCTGCTGGAAGACGTTCGCGAATATGCACACGAAGTCGGCCACAGCTATCGCTCGCACGTCCCGATCGAGCCGTACCTTTCGGATCAATGGTATATCGCCGTCAAAAAGCCGATCCCCACGCGGCCGGACTCCGGGCTGATCGAAGGGACTGACGTGCCGCTGAACTCGCTTGCCGGCCAGGCCCTCAAGCCCCTGCTCGACGGCAAACTGAAATTCACACCGCCCCGCTACGCCAACAACTATCGCAGTTGGCTGGAGAACCTGCGTGACTGGCCCATCAGCCGACAGCTCTGGTGGGGACACCAGATCCCCATCTGGTCCAAGCAGGGCCCCGCCCCCGCCGACGGCCCCGAGGGCGTCGTGTTTCGCCAAATGGAAACCGACGACGGCCCGGTCACCTACGCCTGCGTGGGGGCCGACTGCGAGGATGCGGAAAAGCAAATCGAACAGGCCGGCTGGCAGCGCGACCCAGACGTGCTCGATACGTGGTTCTCTTCGGCGCTCTGGCCGTTCAGCACACTGGGCTGGCCTGACGAGACGCCCGAGGTGGAAACGTTCTACCCCGGCGACGTGCTGTGTACCGCACGCGAGATCATCACGCTTTGGGTCAGCCGGATGGTCATGATGGGCCAGTACTGCCTTGGCGACATTCCGTTCCACGACGTGTTCATCCACGCGATGGTGCAGGACGGCGACGGCCGAAAGATGTCCAAGAGCCTCGGCAACGGTATCGACCCGCTGGACATTATCGACACGCACGGCGCGGACGCGATGCGTTTCACGCTGGCGGCGATGACGACCCAGACGCAGGACGTCCGCATGCCAATCGAGGAACTCACCCTGCCGGACGGGCGAAAAGTCAATTCATCACCGAAATTCGACCTCGGGCGTAATTTCTGCAACAAGCTCTGGAACGCGTCGCGTTTTGCGATGATGAACCTGGAGGGCATGGCGGCATGGGATGAAATTAACCCGCGCGAGAACCTCGCCGACCGGTGGATTCTCAGCCGACTTACCGCAACGGTCCGCGACGCGACCCGGGCGATTGAGGAATTCCGCTTCAACGAGCTGGCCGACACGCTGTACCACTTCATGTGGGATGATCTGTGCGACTGGTATCTTGAAATCTCCAAGGTACGCATCGCCGGCGGCGACCAGGCAGCCAAGGCCGTACTCGCGACCAGCCTCGATACGCTGATTCGCTTGCTGCACCCGATCTGCCCGTATATTACCGAGGCGATCTGGGAAGCCCTGGCCGACGTGTGCCCGCAACGCGGGCCTGGCGACAGCCCCACCGCCCCGCTGCTGATTGGCGCCCGCTGGCCGATGGCGAACGCCGCCTGGTCCGACCCGTCGGCCGAGAAGGATTTCGCGCTGCTGCAGGAGCTGATCCGCCAGATTCGCAACGCCCGCCTGGAACACAGCGTCGTGGCGACCCACAAGGCCAACGCCGCCATCGAAGCTTCCGGTGACGCAGCCCGCATGCTCACCGAAAACATCGAACTGCTGCGGGCGCTAGCGATGCTCGACGAGGTTACCATTCAGGACAAGCTCGCCGAAACGCCGAAAACCGCCGCGGCCGTCACTTCCGGCGGAGTGAAGCTGTATGTCCTCGATATCATCGACCCCAAGGCCGAGCAAGTCCGTCTGCAGAAGCAGGCCGACACGCTCACCAAGGGCATTGCAGGGATCGAGGGCAAACTGGCGAACGAGAATTTCGTATCGCGAGCACCCGCCGAAGTCGTCCAGCGGGAACGCGAGCGGCTGGAAGAGTTTCAACGCGACCTGGCGACGATTTCGGCTTCGCTGGAGGCCCTTTCTTAGGCAGCGATATGAAGGTTTTTCGGTTCGCCTTGCAGCGGCTGACTGCGGAATCCTACAATTAGGATGAGAGCCAATCCCGGCCAGTGGAGAACGCGTGGACATACCGGTAGAACTATCCCGAATACTCATCACCGAGTTCGGCCAGGAGCAGGTGATATTCCTGAAGGAAATCGACGGCGAGCGGAATTTCCCGATCCTGATCGGCATCCCCGAGGCCCTGGCGATCGATCGGCGTCTCAAGGGGAAAATTCCTCCCCGCCCGCAGACGCACGACCTGCTGGCCAGCGTAATCGGTGCGATGGGCGGCGAACTGGAGCGAATCGTCGTCAACGACCTGCGCGGCGGCGCGTTCATCGCTTCGCTGTTCATCCGCCGCAATGGCGAACTGCTGGAGATTGATTCACGCCCGTCGGACGCGATCGCTCTGGGTGTGGCGTTCGACACGCCGATGTATGTCGCCGAGCATATATTCCGAGAGGTCGTTCACGAGCCATCTTCCGCAGCCGACCGTATTGAAATGCTTCGCGACCGGCTGAGAATGCTGGCGGAGAAAATGGAAGAGCTTTCCGATCGACTGACGGATCAGCAGTTTCTGGCCGGTGCGAGCGACGATGTAATCGACGAACAACGGCGTCATCTCAACGAGATGGAGTCGGAATACGAAGCCATCGATCAAGTGCTGAAGAAATTGGGGTAGCACGCCTATCGGTCGCTGTTGCCGGACCGCGCATTGGCGCCTTTGAAGGGGAATTTGCCCAGCGAAACCACCTGCCCCTTGGGGTTGTAGTAGTGTGCGCTGAAGGCGAGCTCGTTGATACTCGTGAGGATCACGCCGTAGTAATTGCCCGCCCTGGCTTGGCGCAGTTCCCGTAAGCTCGGACCGGCGTTTTCGGCATTGTTGAGTTTCTCGAAATGCGTGGTGAAGCGACAAAGCGAGTCGTATCCGTCGCGGACCAGTTGTGCGTTGACCCCGGTGGTGGTCGCCGGGTAGAGCATCGCCTCGATCTGATCCTGCCGATAGAAGATCAACCCATCACGAGAACTGCCGGCGTCGGCCTGATTTCGCGTGCTCATCACTCGAAGCGCACGTCGCATCCGCGGGCGGCTGAGCATTTCGTCAAGTAGATAAATGTTCCACAGGTCGCTCGGCGAGAGGCTTTCGACCTGCAGGGGGAAGCTGTCCGTTCGCACTCTGTTGCGAGGAACGCGGGTTATGGCGGCCTTAACGTGCGTGCGGGCGTTCAGCGATCGGCCGACGTCCAGGATAAGCTGCGTTCGCTTACGCATGATTCGCAGCGGGTCTCGCGAAAGTCGACTGGTGAGGTGGAAGTCGCGCACGTCGAAACGATAGCCGTAGTTTCTACGCCATTGGCTGGTCACGCCGGCGGCATTGCCGATCATTTCCAGGCGCGTGAAAAACAGCCTTTCGACTGCCCTGTACGACTCGCGCGTCGTCGGAAGATAATCGAGACTCTCGGCAAAACTTTGCAGGGCTGCTATGCCGGTGGTGTTCGGTTCCAGCCGGAAAAGTCGTCTGCGCAGCGAGTCCTGGGGCATTCGCCGGACGAGAATTTCCAGCGCCAGGCCTCGTGGAAAATCTCCATGGGAGTTCATTGCTTCCACTAATGCCTGCTGCCAGGTCATCCCGCTGATTTCCTCGGCGATCATGCGATAGCGAGGTTCATCCGCGCTGGTTGTGGCCGGCTCGGCCGCCCACATTCGCACCAACTCGTTGAGCTTCGCAGGGGTCGGGTTGTACCCCATCTGCTGGAGTTTCGCTTCCCGTTGGCCTGGGTCGGCCTGCACTTCGGTGACGTCACCAGTATTGCTTGAGACCGCCGCTGGCTGTTGGGCTGCCTTCGGATTGGGCGTGGGAATCGGCGTCGACATTGATTGGGGCCGAACATCGGCGATCGCGTAGCCGGGAATGTTCAGGAACACTGCAGCTGACCGCCGAAGCTCATATGGGCAGTTCGATTCGGTCAGCAATGGTCGCAGCTGATTCTTGACCGACTGGTCATTCGAGCCGAGGTGCATCACCAGCCGCAACGAGTCCACGCGATCCTGGACAAGACGCTCGTGATCCAGTGCTCGCTGAAGGTTGGTCAGCAGGATGGTCCGCCTGGAATACGCATGAGGATCCTGGGTCCGCATGATTTTGTATTCGGCGAGAGACTTCGGCGGCGGCGGCGCCATTGGCGCACATCCTACGGGGAGCATTCCTGTCGCAGCCAGCAACGCCAGCACGAAAGGAGTGGGTACATATCTGAAAAATATTGTCATACGCATAGTAGCACCTTGGTTGGGCCGAGCCGGGAGGATTGTAAACGTTCGACCTCGGCCAACGCAAGCCCGCTTCGCAGCAGATCGCCGGCTGGCCGATCCGTTGCAAAGGTGCGGCGGGCAGACTATACTCGCGCCCCTTATGGCGAAGCTTACAGACAAAGAGTTACAACGACAGGTGCTCTCGCTCACTCGCGGGTGCGAGGGTATTTACGCGCAGCAGGAACTGGAAGCCAGGCTCAAGAAAGCCGCCGAGTCTGGCAGGCAGTTGCGGATCAAGCTGGGCATGGACCCGACGTCGCCCGATATTCACCTCGGGCACTCGATCCCTCTCAAGGCCGTCCGCAGGTTCCAGGATCTCGGCCACATGGCCGTGCTGATTATCGGCGATTACACCGCGCGGATCGGCGACCCCAGCGGGGTGAACAAGACCCGCCCGATCCTCACGCCCGAGCAGATCGAGGCCAACGCCGCCACCTACGTCGCCCAGGCCGGCAAGGTGCTGGACACTTCGCCCGATAAGCTGGAAGTCCGCCTCAACAGCGAATGGCTGAGCGGAATGAACCTTGCCGACGTGCTGAAACTCACCTCGCAGATGACCGTTGCGCGGATGATGGAACGCGACACGTTCGAATTGCGTTTCAAGGCCGGCGAGCCGATCGGCGTCCACGAATTCCTCTACCCGCTGATGCAGGGGCACGACAGCGTCTGCGTTCAGGCGGACGTGGAAATCGGCGGCACGGACCAGACGTTCAACAACCTCGTCGGGCGAAACCTGCAGGAAAACGCCGGCCAGCCTCGCCAGATCGTGATGACCTTCCCGCTGCTGGTGGGCCTCGACGGCGTGGAGAAGATGAGCAAGTCGAAGAATAATTACATCGGCGTGACCGACGCGCCGAACGATATGTTCGGCAAGGTAATGTCGATCCCCGACTCGCTGATGAAAAACTACTTCACGCTGCTGACCGAACTGCCCTCCCAGCAGATCGCTGAACTGATCGACCCCGCCAGGACCCATCCCAGGCAAGCCAAGGCTACGCTCGGCAAGCTGATCGTCGCCGCCTATCACGACAGCCAGGCCGGCGAGGACGCAGCCGCGGAGTTCGATCGCATTTTCGCACAGAAGAAAATCCCCACCGACATGCCGGAAGTGACGATTTTCGGGCCCATCAATATCGTCGAGCTGGTGTGCAAGGCCGGCTTCGCGGAATCGAAATCCAAAGCTCGCAAGCTGGTCCAGCAAAACGCAGTCAGTATCAACGACGAAAAAGTCACCGACATCGATGCCGAAGCCTCACCCGAAAGCGGCGCGGTGCTGAAAGTCGGCAAACGCCGCTTCGCGAAAATACTCCTGTCCTGAGCGGCTTTCAACGTGGTGGGATTGACGGCCCCACAGCGCCCTACTCACGACACATTTCAAAAAACTAGCCTGAGCTGCCGGAGAAATAATCTCCATAGAGGGTGTCGGAGCATAAGAAAAGCCCGCAGCGCCAGGCGCCACGGGCTTTGAAGTTGCGACTTAATGGGTTCGATAACTATTTGTAGAAATCCACCATCTCTTTGCAGGTCTTGACGGGGATCTTGCCCGCCCAGCCGGCCTGGCCGAAAGCGATCATGCGAGCCTTGCAGACTTCCTTCATCGCTTCGCGGGCCGGCGTGAGGTACGCACGCGGGTCGAACGCTTCGGGCGATTCCTGGAGTACCTTGCGGATCGCGCCGGTGATGGCCAGGCGATTGTCGGTATCGACGTTGATCTTTCGCACGCCGTTCTTGATGCCGCGCTGAATCTCCTCGACCGGAACGCCGTAGGTCTGCTTGATCGAGCCGCCGTACTGGTTGATGATGTCCTGCAGTTCCTGCGGGACGCTACTCGAGCCGTGCATGACCAGGTGCGTGTTCGGCAGGCGACGATGAATGTCCTCGATGAGGTTCATCCTCAGCACGTCGCCGG